>Ga0310694_10007551_pt1 | contig 10199 bp, 5 predicted proteins | sample 174DNAGHGhighgp2_FD_203884 | JGI IMG/M metagenome (GOLD analysis project Ga0310694, IMG submission 203884) | Sheep rumen microbial communities from Palmerston North, Manawatu-Wanganui, New Zealand - 1742 DNA GHGhigh gp2 (v2) (version 2) | ecosystem: Host-associated > Mammals > Digestive system >... | reverse complement strand
GCTTGAACTTGGCGTCCACCGCGTCCAGGATACAGTTCTGGGAGATACGCCACACCCAGGAGAAAAACTGACCCTTGGCAGGGTCGAAGGAAGCGCGGGCTTCCCACATCTTGGTCACGACAGTCGCGATGATGTCGTCGATGTCTTCCGACGTGAAAACGCCCGAGTAGCGCTTCCCGATATAGCTTGCGACCGCCTTGGTCGCCATCGGCCAGAAGTCGGCCGGATTCAAAGAGTTGAAGTTCTTTCCCATTGGCTAAGTTGTTTTAAAACAGTTGGTTACTAGTTTGTTAACGGCAGGGCGCAGGGAGGCCAGGACGCAGTGCGGCCCGTCCGGGTGTGGCCCAGAGTGAGAATACACGGGAGTGTGTGGAAAGTTATGCGGTTAGAGACTGCCGACGCCGACACTGCGCCCAACCACTGCTAGCAACGTGGTCGTTCGAGGGAGGGAATCGGCTTGGGAGGAACTGTTATGAGATAAGGGTGCTCAGAGAGCTTCTTTCTTGAAGCATGGTGCAAATGTACGCATAATAATCGAGATTTCCAAATATTTTGCGCAAAATCCACGCAAACGACGGGGCCCCTTCGACCCGCCCTGGTTATGCCGGGTCCTGGAGGGCCAGCTCCACGGTCTTGCCGGTGATCCGGATGCTCTTCTTGCCCTGGCTGGCAAGGAGCGGGGCGTTGAACATGATGTCGCGCATCACGCGTTCCATGATGCCGCGCAGGGCGCGGGCGCCGGTGCCCGACTCGCAGGCCTGCTCGGCGATGGTGTGGAGGGCTTTCCGGTCGAAGTCGAGCCGGACGCCGTCCGATTCCAGCAGGGCCGTGTACTGGCGCACGAGCGCGTTCTTGGGCTCGGTCAGGATCTGCTCCAGGGCCTTCGCGTCCAGGGGCTCCACATAGGAGATCACTGGGAATCGGCCCACGAGCTCGGGGATGAGCCCATAGGAGATCAGGTCGCGGGGCCGGACCTTTCCGTACAAGCTGCCCTTCGACAGGGGAGCCGCCGTCTGTTCGTTAAAGCCGATGCGCTGCGCGCCCTTCCCGATGCGTCCGGAGACGATCTTGTCGATGCCGACGAACGCGCCGGACAGGATGAAGAGGATGTTCTTCGTGTTGATGCGGATGCAATCCGCATACGGGTGCTTCCGCCCGCCCTGGGCCTGCACGCCCACGATATCCCCCTCTACGATCTTCAGGAGGGACTGCTGGACGCACTCGCCGGACACGTCGCGGGTGATGGACGGGTTCTCGTCCTTCTTGGCGATCTTGTCGCCTTCGTCCAGCATCACGATGCCGTACTCCGCCCGGGAGACATCATAGTCGCAGTTGCGGAGCAGGCCCACCAGGCACTCTTCCACGTCCGAGCCCACATACCCGCTCGCGGTGAGCTTCGTGCAGTCCTGGATATGGAACGGGACGTCCAGCAGCTTCGCGAGGGTCTGGACGAGGTACGTCTTGCCGCAGCCCGTCTCTCCGAGCAGGATGACGTTGGACTTCTCCAGCTCCACGTCGCCGGCGCCCAGCAGGCTGTCCGTCACGCGCTTGTAGTGGTTGTAGGCCGCCACGGAGAGGGTGATCTTCGCCTCCTCCTGGCCGATGACGTACTGGTCCAGGCCGGCCTTGATCTGGTCGGGCCGCAGGATCTTGAGGCCCGTGTGGTTCACTGTGTTGTTCTTGGTATTGCTTTTTGTCATAGGCAGATGGGTTTGATGGTTTGACTTAGGCGCAGTAGTGGAACCCTTCCGGAACCAGTCCGAACAGGTTCTTGAACTGGTTGGACACGTTGTGCCGGGTATGGTACCGGGCGCCGTTTCCTTCCAGCTTGCTGCGTTTGGCATTTTTCCGCAGGCTCTGGGCCTCGCGCTTCTCCACGATGCGGCGGATTTTGCGGCAGCAGGCATTGTCTTCGATGCCGATGCTCACGTCGCCGAGCCGTTTCCCGTCCAGGAAGGCGAGCTGCTCGCCGGCCAGTTTCCGGGTCCGGTTGCGGATGTACTTGAGTTCACAGAAGCGGACGAAGTTGTTTTCAGGATTCTCCATAGGCATTTGGTTATCAGTTTTTGTGGTTTTGCATAGATTAGTACGGGGAAGTGCCGGAATTCTTTCAGGAAGTCCGGAATGATCCCTTACCAAGGTCGCTCGAAACTATTTTAAAGGGAGACTAAGAATGAATAAAACCGTTTGACAGGACAAATGTATACGGAATGCTTGGATCCGCCAAAAAAAAGTGATTTCGGACCTGAAAGATTATCGCGTGTTGGGTGTAGATATATACCGAAACAGATACGCGATTCATGATTGAAGACTGCATTTTGACTGAGAGGCTGGTCCTCCGTCCGTTCAGGGATGGGGACGCGGAGGATGTGCTTGCACTGATGAGCGACGACTACATCTGTCGGATGGCGGGCATCAAGCCCTTCAAGACCATCGACGAGGCGAAGGCTTTCATGGCCAATTGGGAGTTTGAAGCCTATGCCATGACGGAAAAGGGCTGCGACAAGGTGATCGGCATCATCCAGACGCCGTTCCTTTGGTGGAGAGATGCCGCGGGTCTCGGCTATTGGCTCGCGGCGGAGTACCGTGGACGCGGCTATATGACCGAGGCGATTGAGGCCGTGAAGAAGAGACTGTTCCAGAATTGGTGGTGCGACGAGATCCTGCTGTACGTGTTCGTGGGCAATGAGGCTTCTCGCAACGTGGCGCTGAAGTGCGGATTTCGACTCAAGTACGAATCCTACAAGGAAAGCATCTACAGCCCTTACGGCAGGGTCGAGAGCGAAGAGTGCTTCTCCATCACGCGTGGCGACTACGAGTGGGAGCAGCGGGGCGAGGACTTCTACTCTACGGCAGCTTGAGACTGGTATAATCGCATTTTTTGTGCGGCTCGCTCCCTTCTCCACCGTTCTCTTTCGATGCGTCGCTCTTCCTTCCTTTGATTGAAGAGCTCGCCGTTCTCCTTGATCTCTTTTGCGACTTTGAACACGGTTTCGTCCAGCCGGCTTTTCTCCAGTTCGCATTCCCACACGATGATGACGCTCCAGCCTTTCGCTTCCAGCTTGCGCCACACCTCCTGGTCCCGCTCCTGGTTCCGGCTCACCTTCGCTGTCCAGAACTCCGTGTTCGTCTTGGGAACCGTATAGTTCTTGCATCCTTTGTGTCCATGCCAGAAGCAGCCGTGGACGAAGACGACCGTCCGGTATCTCGGCAGGACGATGTCCGGGCTCCCCGGCAGCCGCTTGTCGTTTATGCGATAGCGGAATCCCAGGCGCCAAAGCGCATAACGCAGACGCAACTCCGGCTTGGTGGAGGAGGAGTGGATCTGCGACATGACGTGGTGCCGCTGTTCGGGGGTGAAGATGTCGGGCATTAATCTGTGGTGGCGTTTTCCCTGAGCGAAAATAGCGAATTCCGGGGAGAATACCAATTCTGAGGGTGGTCTGACTTGGGTACTAGGTTATAAAGAGCAGGTCTCTTCATATCTATCAAATCCGTTGAATCCACAGCTTTTCAGGCTCGTCTAGTTTTTGGGGGTTGTGGGGATTATTATTATCTTTGTAAACATAACACTGAAGCATTATGCATTACAATCGTCGTTTTACGGGCAGAGTCACAGCTCCGATTCAGAAGAATCAAGTATTTGTTTTTAACAGTTACAGCAACGGTATAAATAAAGCCGGAACAGCGAAGGCGGCCCTCACCTATTTTGGGGCTAAACCGGGTATTGGAGAAGGGCCAACAGGCCAGTCATATGCCATACCCTCGGAAGTTCCTTTGAAGCAGATGCGCGAGGCTGTTAAGAGATTTATAGATTATGCCAGAATCCATCCCGAGCTGGAATTTCTTGTGACGCCCATCGGTGTGGGTGGGGTTTTTAAGCGAGATGTAGTTGAGATGGCGAATTTATTTTCAGAAGCGACCCCTTTGGAGAATGTCATCTTGCCGGAAGAATTCGTTTGCGTTTTGAACGGAAGTGCTTCTCAGGAGAATCATTATTCGATTGGGCCTAAAGATCCGGTTAACTATAAGTTAATCGACCACGATGATTGTGAATTCAATGAGTCTGCTGTTATTAAGCAGGATAATGGGCATTACACGCTTGCTGGTCTTGATAATATGGTGATGGGTGGCGCATGGCGTGGATTCTGGTATTCGGAGTCAATGAAAGATTTCGACAAAGTCCTTCTTTCAGTCATTCCCAAAAACTATAAAGTTTATTCTCGCCAAAGTGAATTTGTCCAATCTTGCGTAATAGCTAATAGAAATGGACTGTGGGGGTGCGTCAGTACACGATGCGAAGATTACTCCAGGGTACTGGTTCCCTTTAAGTATATGTCTGCCGACGAAGTGAAGGAAGAACTAAAGGCGATTTCTGGGTTAGATGTAGATTTTGTATGGAAACCCTATGAAGAGTATATCAGAGCAGACGAGTTGAATCCGTACTATTTGCCAAAAGAGGATGATAAACGGGTTGATGTATTTGTTGGTGATATAACCAAACTAAAAGTGGATGCGATTGTCAATGCGGCAAATACTTCTTTACTCGGCGGAGGTGGAATTGACGGTGCTATACACCAGGCCGCTGGTCCTCAATTGCTTGAAGAATGCAAAAAGTTGGGTGGTTGCAAGGTTGGCGAAAGTAAAATGACTGATGCATACAATCTACCTTGTAAAAAGATTATTCATACGGTGGGACCAGACATGAGAAAGATGACCGATGTAGATGAGGCCGGCCGATTACTTGAGAATTGCTATAAGTCCGTGTTGGATATCGCGGTCGAAAATCATTTGAAGAGTGTCGTGTTCTGCTGTATCAGCACTGGAATTTTCCGCTTCCCAAAGCCGTGGGCGGCAAGGAGAGCTCTGAGCGCCATCTACAATCATCCATATGATGGCCTTGTAAAGATTTGTTGTTATACGAATGAAGACAAGTCTTACTATGATATAGAGCAAAGGGTTTGATTGAAAACGTAGAAACTCGAAGGCGGTAGTTCTTTCGCGAGAAGTGCTAATAGGAGCAGTCGCAGCAATACTGCGACTGCTTCATCTTTCCCGGCTTGAGACTCTTTTGGTAAAAAGGAGAGCCACATCGGCTATTTCAGCTCTTTCAGGCTACCTTTTAGGGTTTTGTGGATAAGCAGGACGCCGTAGTTCTAGTCCCTGTCCTTTCCGCGTTCCACCTTCAAAGGAAAGAAGAACCTTACCGATAGCCTTTTCTTCACTGTCGTGGGATGGGGGATTTGATGACGACGTTCATTAAGGATGTCAGTCCGAGAGAACAACCGTATATACAATTCCATCAACGGTATAGTTGTACAACAGGGCGCTTTTTGTTGTATCAAGAAGATCGTTTTTCGTATTGAAGTCAATGGCGCTATTGTGGAGGTGCCATCCCCAAGAGATACCGCCATTTGGCAGAATGGAGAGTTCTCTGCTTCCGTCCGAAATAAGGATGTCCCTTTCGTGCTGGGTAATCTTTTGCCTGTCGATGTTTGGGGAGATAATTCCCATCGAGTTAAAGCATTTGTAAATGAAACTGGCTTGTGAGGACCTGTCGGGGAAGAATCTGACGATCTCATTATTACCATAATCACTATTATCAGTAGTGTTTCCCAGATGAAGAGTCACAGAGCAGATTTCAAAATGGAATTTCGTTCGTAATTGATCAATCAGCTTTGCTAAAATGTATACAGCGAGAGGTGAATTGAGATGCTTGTCGGTATAATCTATAGTTACTTGTTTGCCTCCTAGTGCTTCAGATACTCGCTTCCAGTCCTGAGACCCTTCGGCTCTTATTATGGAATCAAGGAGTGTGTCACTGTTGACACACGATTCGGTAATACTGAAATGTCGGATGAAACTCCTGTCCTGAAGGGATGTCAATAGCGCGACTCTATCGAGCGCGGTGGCGGTGAACGGACGAGTGTATTCTGCACAGTAGATCTTTCCATTCCCCCAATCCTTGTTGAAACCTCGTGCAAGAGTCTCACCAAAATAAACCAACTTCTTCCCTTCTGCGAATTCGGCGAAGAGAAGTGGTCTCATGTTTCCGCATTCAATCGATCCTATGCTGAAGGGTGCTTTCATCAAGCTATTTAGGGTGACGCCGAGCTGAGCCGGTCGAAGGTTGCTCAATTGCAAGTTACTCTTCAACAGAAAGGACACGTTACACCCGTTTCTCCCCATCTCATCCATGGTCTTGAGATACGGGAATCCATCGGGATCCCAACGTGAGACGTCTGTTGACAAGCAGAAAAGCAGGCGTCGCAAGTTGCCGGAATTAGCCATCGAGAAGATCTCAGTGGAAATGTCACTGGTAATGGCCCAAACATTGTCCCCGAAGAAATCTTTTGCTTCATGAGGTGCCGTCCGGCTTTCCTTTTCCATTTCTAGCCAATCGAGGGCTGCGTGCCTGTCGAGAAGATCAAGGCTCCACTGCGTCCTTCTATCTACAAGGCAATGAGTGCAGGCTTTTTCGCAGTCGCAGTTTTGGAGATCTGCCATGGCCGCATCAAGGACTTGTGAACTATACTCCTTGAGAAGGGTGGAATAGCCGGCCCCGCCGATGGCCGTATCGTAAATGAAGACAGAGTGGTAGTCGCCGTTAAGACCAAATCCAATTTCTCCGTCATTGATGCCTAGGATCTCGCTGAGTTTCCGTGTCATGATGACGCCGAGCGAGTAGAGCGAACAGTCGTCGGTGATTTCCTGGTCGCCCCCGTCGTAAAACTTGATTTCCACGAAGTCCGTCTGGTATCGTCCAGCCAGGACTACATTCTTCCGAATGTGCCCCTGTTGCGCACTGGTGCACACCTCTTCGCCGTCTAGTCTGAGATGATTCAGAAGGGGTTCCTGTGAATCGTCTTCCGGCATTGGTTCCATGCGACCGCATAAGGGACAGTATGCATAGCCAAGGCCGTTTGTGCCCATGTTCGCAAATAGAATTTCCGGATTCTTGCCGCCAATGGCATCAGCCGATGAGCGGATGACATATTTGGCGCCGTTGGCCCTAGTTGGCCAGGGAGGCATGTTCAGCATCTTGGGGGCAGAATACCCAGAGAAGGTTTTTTTGTAATTCCGGACCGGATACGCATTTGAATCCACGTTGAAGGATATGGGCTCAACGATTTCAGAAAACAGACCGCCCAGTACACCGTGCATGGTGCCAGCTCCTCCGCATTCTGGGCACTCATCGTAGGGATTCCCTAGAGAAACAGTCGTAAACTTGCATGAAGAGCATTGCTGCAGCACTCCTCTGTTCGTGGCGCTGAAGGGAGACTTTAACCCTATGCCGGCTGATCTATAGCACCATTCGTTGATGACGACCTGATTACCGGGGGCATACTCGGCAATCGCCTGGCTTACATGCTTTGTCGGGAATACTTTCTTTTTGTAAAACCCTTCATTATCAGTGTCGCTGGTTTTAGAGTAGTCATTGACGAATTCAACCAATCCGATGGGCATGCCGGCAGACGGTAGGAAGGCGTTCTCCGAGAGGAAAGACAGGAGATTCTGCCCCCTGACCTTATTGAGTTTGTTTTCATTGAATTTAAACGCAGAACCATTCCTAGGGAGTCCGTTCATGGCTGTTTGGATTGCATTGACCTGGTCGAAGTAGATACCCTTGACACGTTGGATCTCTCTTTTCACGATGACGGCACCGGCGTCCAGCGTTTGTCCTTCCAAAATCGTGTCTTTGACGAGTAGCCGATGAGGCTTTTCTGCCATGTTGAAATCGGCTCCAGTACCGGTGGAAACACTGTCTAGGAACAGGCAGAGGTTGTTATATCCCGTGTCTTCAAAGAAATTCTGGCAAGAATCGGTGACGGAAATGCCACCGGCATTTCCGACCTTGATGGCAAATAGCAGTGCATTCACATGTCTTTGGACGGTGGGCCGGCTTTCGAATTTGATGGCTGGGAGCTGGGTCGTGTGAGTCATCGGCCAGTCGGGATGCTCCCAGGATTCATTTCCTACTGGCGTCGAGGCGCAGAAGGTGATAGCCATGGCCTTGGATTCGCCCCGGCGTCCTGCTCGTCCTGCTCTCTGCAGGTAGTTCGCTGGTTTCGGGGGTACTGTGTTCATGACTACCTCGGATATGCCGGAGATATCTACGCCCATCTCCATCGTTGTCGAGCAGGCGAGAATGTTGATGAGGCCGTCGTTGAATTTTTTGATGGATTTTTCCCGAAGCGCCTGGCTCAATTGCGCTGAGTGCTCGGCCGTAATAAAGACGGGTCGGATGTTCATAATGTCCCGGATAATGTCCGAGAACTGTCCTTTCTCCATCTTATCTCTCCACTTTTCGTCAATCCAGGCATTGATTTCGTTCTCCGTGACATCTACTAGTGTATGGTTGGCATTGATTGTCTTTTTTTTGTCCGGGTAAGGGAAGAATGGAAAGGTAAGTTGGTCAGTGACTCGGTATCTGTTGTAGTTTTCCCCGTTGATATATCCTTTCATTCTCGGGCTGAAACCGCAGATGCAGTCCGTGACGATTGTCTTTTCGACAGGGCAGATCCATCCCTTGTCAATCAAAGACAATTTGACCTTGTCAGCGTCGGCGAGATTAATCTTGAATCCGTGGTTGGCTTGATTGATGTCTGATTCGTCTATCTTTATGAGCACGTAGGATGAGATATCGTCCCATGCCTTATGTAACAGTAAGTTGATTAGGTCAATATCCACCTCGTCTGGAGAATTGTAACCCAAAATGGCACAAAGGAGAACGACGATTCGGTTTTGCCCTTCGTAGGGGGTACCATTTTGTTTCACTTTCAGAAGTGGCCATTTCTTTACACGCACGTTTCTGCCTGGGATTCTCTCCAGGGTCGTGTCTGGCCCGTAGATTGGATCCGTATAGGAGTCTTGGACGCAGTACTGTGCGGATCCATCCGGGATGATGTAATGGAAATTCTCTCTGACAAGGTAGTTGATGCAGGCGTAAAGGTAGGAGACCCAATCCTTGTCATTCAGTCCCTTCCTTTGAAAAACGACGGGGGCGGGACGAGTGTCTATTTTCGGGTATACCAGCTTGACCAGCCCCAGCGTTTCCAGGGAGTTTGCACGACGGGGTGAACGACCGAATTGATTAATAAACAGAGCATTCAAGTAGTTTTCTTTCGAGTGCACACCGGTGGAGGAATAGTAACCGTTGATCCGTCTTGCTTCAGCGATATGCCTGAAAACACTGTCAAGTCCAGGATCGTTGATCAAGGCATTTTTGATGGTGTTCCAGTCTTCAGGAAAGAATGTGGGCTCTTGTGTTCCGCTAGCTTTTTCGTTTAGCTCTTGGATTCTTCTTCTGATATAAGGTCCGGGATTCTCATAGGCTAAATACTCATCATATTCCATCTGCTCTTCGGCAGACAATCCGCCAGGAGAGTAATTGTTCATCCTCTTCTCGGCGAGATGCTGGAAAATCTTGGTACGGATCCAAGTCCTTTCGACGTCTTGGTTGATAGCCATGGCCGATTGGGCCGTAGCTTGGCGACTGTCGGTGAAGGTGATGTATTTTTGGCCATAATGAATGGTTCCGGCGGTCTGTTCCGCCCGTGCGGCCTGGTCAAGTACAAGCGATGATAGAATCTGTCCCAGATAAGGGGCCCCCGCGCAGAATGATCGAAGATCTTCATAGCCCATTCTTTTTCCGCAGTGAGGGCAGACAAGTTGACCGTCAACCATCGTTTGGGAGAAAGAATCCGGTCCATCTCCCAAACATACTTTTCTGTTGACATAATCGAAACGGATCTTTTGTATGTCGACATTCCCTCGGGGGCAGGAATGAACTTCTTTGCCGACGACAATCAGTTCGTCATCTGGGGAAGTGTTGTTGTCATCGTCCTCGACATTGTCAAAGAGATCCGTTTCTAGTCTCGTGTTGTTCAAACGCATGGAATAGCCGTCCTTCGCGGAATTGTTACCCACCAGCAACAGGTCCCCGCAGGAGGCGCAGGCAACCACCTCAAGCATGGGGGCATGACAGTCAGGGTGCGGACATATGGTGGATAGCCGCGTAGTGAGTTGCCCGATGTCGGGAGCGTTTTCCACTTTGTCAGGACAGTTAGGATTCGTGCAGGTAAAGATGCCGTTGAGGGACCGGATCATGAAATGAGCTCGGGCCGGAAGCAGCGCATCGGCCTTCCCGGGAGCGAGGAGGTTATCAACCTTGTCCGCAAGCAGGTCAACCAGTTTTA
>Ga0310694_10007545_pt1 | contig 10202 bp, 15 predicted proteins | sample 174DNAGHGhighgp2_FD_203884 | JGI IMG/M metagenome (GOLD analysis project Ga0310694, IMG submission 203884) | Sheep rumen microbial communities from Palmerston North, Manawatu-Wanganui, New Zealand - 1742 DNA GHGhigh gp2 (v2) (version 2) | ecosystem: Host-associated > Mammals > Digestive system... | reverse complement strand
GAAGTCATTATCGGAACACTTGGATAACCACGAAATGATGTTGACCTTGTAACCCTTGCGCTGCAACGAGTTCAGACGCCGAGCAAGCACCGACATATTCACCAAAGGCTTGGCAATCTCATACGGAAGCGGATTCCGTTCCATAAGATACTGCAACCAATTTTCAACACCATAGAAATCAGCAATCGTGCCGTCCATATCGAAGTTGATTTCCAGAAACATTTTTATCTCTCCTTTCTTTCTGTATATAATATATCATAGATTTCAGAAAAAAGCAAGTTGTAATATTGCACAAAATTTTAGAGTAGAAATTGTGCACTTTGTCACTTTAAATCGTTAAAGGGCGGCCCGGGCATAAGACTTTCACGCATTAAAGCGCGAAAGCGTTAACCAAAAGGCAGATAAGGCGGCGCGGCGATAAGAATAATAATGGCACAGATAATCATACCGAAAAACGTAAAACTCCCGCAAAAAGCATTTACAAAATCTGCGTCTTTGTGATGCCAGAGCCACCAACCAAAAAGTGACATAACCAAAAGAATCGCAGACAAAAGATATTTACTCATTTTATTCCCCTTTCTTGAATTTTTTCCTGTCGTATTCCTTTGCGGACTTGACACGACTGCCACGACGGCGGAACTGCAGATACTGCTGGAGTTCTTCTCCAGTTTTTTTATTCATACGTTTATCCATTTTTATCTCCTTCTTTATTTTCTGTATATAATATACTATATTTTTTTGGAAATTGCAAGATGGAATTTTGCACAAAATTTTGTGGTAGTTTTTGTGTAAAATGATGGATGCTTTAACGCTTTACTATAATGAAGTGCCGGCCCGGGCAAGAACTTTCGCACGTTAAAGTGCTAAAGTGATTTTTGTTTAGAAGTGGCACGGTGTAAACCGTGCCGAAGAAAGAGAAAGAAAAGAAAAGAAAGAGGTAAAGGATAATTATTAATATTAGTGGGGTGTCACGGATTCGAACCGTGTATTCCATTCGGCGGCCATGCCGCTTGCCACCCCGTATATGGTGGGGAGATTAATGGCTCTCCCCTAAGCCTTGTGGTTTAGGCGATGGAGTAAGCAACCTTGCGCGCCTTATCCACCTTGATTTCGGACTTGGTGATAACACCTTCGTCAACAAGTGCCTTGCAAGCACCGCTGACCTTAGTGGGGATCATGTCCAGATCAAAGGCGATCTGGTCACGAGTGAAGCACTCGCCCTTACGCTCGGTGAGATACGCAACGATGGTGTTACGCCGTTCGGAGACTTCCTTCTTCTCCTTGGATTCCGTAGACTTCCGCTTCTCGTTGCGGGCGTCAAGGGCAGTCAGAAGTTCGGTTGCCTTCGTGGTGATCTCGTCATTGATCTCGCCATTGATGATGGACTGGTAGAACTCACGATTAGTCATTTTTTGTTCCTTTCTGCGCTTTGCGCTTTAGCGTCGGTCGCTACCCTTTTTGTGATTTTATTATATCATAAGGATTTGAGTTTGTCAAGTCTTTTTTCGGCATTTCCGAAAAAATTTTTTTCGGCGCACACTTTGGACTTTTCTCTCTCTTTCCTTTTGACACCCTTATTATACTATAGATTTTTGAGTTTGTCAAGTGGTTTTTTATTTTTATTTTTTATTTTTATTCGCGTTTGTTTGTCGCTTTCCCTCTTGACAATTATAATATACACTTTTTGCTGTCCAATAAAAAGGACTTTCAAAATTGAAAATCACTTTAATACTTTAACGTGTGAAAGTGCCCGGCCGCCCATGAACTTTAGTATACTAAAGAGCGGGAGAAATAAAAATGGGGAGATTGACTACTCCCCTCGGGTAATGCTTGCCACGCCTAGAGTCGCGAGTTCCACTCCCGAGTAGCGACGTTTGGTTCACATTTGTATACCGCGCAACGTGGCGACCGCGCGGTCGAGGACTTGATCGTGGAAGGCTTACGGACTCACGTGGGTCGTACCCGCTAGGGCTTAGCTTCCCTTCCCTCATTTCGTGGCTTCATTATAGCACAGGAGCGGGCTGGTGTCAATATGCAAGTTGCACAAAAATCGCGGGCTGGATCTGTGCAATTTGACGAATGCTTTAGTACTTTAGTGCGATGAAGTACCCGGGTGGCCCTGGACTTCAATACTTTAATGTGGTGAAGTAAAAAGGCCGGCCACGAACTTTAACACGTTAAAACATGAAATGGTGGTCACTTCACGAGAAGGAAGCAACCACCATTGGCGAAGTATTCCTGACGGATCTTATCGCCCTTGATCACCATGCGGTAGATCTTGACGTTGAGTTCGGCGGCCTTGGCTTTGGCTTCGCGCCATGCCCAACCGAAAGGCTCGGTGTCTACCCACTCAAAACCGGCGACCTGGTAAACAAACTTCTTCATGATTTTTATCTCCTTTTCTTTTTCTTTCTGATATTATAATAACATAGTCCGGGCGGTTTGTCAAGCATTTTTTATAAAAAAATAGAGGAATTTTATAATTCCTCTATCGCAATCTGGTCGATAAAAAGCTCTGCACATTCTTCGGGACTTTCTACTCCATCACATTTGTCATAATAAGGACACTCTTGGCATCCAATGCCTTTGTCAATTAAAACTGTAAGAAGGTTTCTTAAGTCTTCATAGTCAACAGCAATTTTCATTTTTTTATCTCCTTTTCTCTTTCTATTGGTATTATAACACAATAGGGCTTGAATGTCAAGCCCTATTTTTAGAAAGTCCAGTGAAATAAATCAAACAGTTTATTCCATGCAGTTAGCCCAAAACGTTCAATAAACTCTTTGCGGAGTTTAGTTCTGCGTGCGTGGATGCGGTCAAGTTCCGCGTCTAGTTCTTTTAGTTCATCAATCATTTCCTGTTTAGTCATTTTTTTATCTCCTTTTCTTTTCCTTTTGTGATTATAATATAACATAGTCCGGCCCATTTGTCAAGTACTTTTTTCAACTTTTTCAAAAAAAATTTTGAGGGTTTTAACCCTCAAAAATCCCTGCATAAAGCGCCATTGTGATAACATCGTCATAAATGGTTTCGGGGGTGCCGTTGTCATCCATCAGCAGAGAAGCAAAGTCGCCGACCTGCCAATCTCCCACGCCATAGAACTCCCAGTCATTACCAGTTCCGTCAACACATGTAACCACATCGGCCTCGCGGTCAAGTTCGGCCACCTGAACAGTCAGAGGATAAACGCTGTGAGTGGAAGCGGGATTGCAGAGGGCTCCAACCACACAACCACCAGCAATGCAGAAAGCCCAGAACAGAACAGCAACAATAATCTTTTTCATTTTTTTTATCTCCTTTTCTTTTTCTTTCTGATATTATAATAGCACAGACTTGTGAAAATGTCAAGTACTTTTTTATTTTTTTAAAAAAATTTTCCCACACTTTAGTGTGCTAAAGTACGCACCCGGCCATGAATTTTAACACGTTAAAGTATTAAAGTGTGGATGATAAAAAATTTGAAAAATCTGAAATTATTTCAGATTTTTCAAAACGTTAAGAATCTCGTTAACATCATATGCAGCACCAGTCCATGCGGCGCGGTTGCGTTCCTCATCATCAAAGAGGATGTCATTGTTATCAATGGCAAACGTGCTCTTGCTGTACCCATACGGCACGATGGCGACGAAGTCGAACTTGACGCTCCGAAGGTGACGCCGCAACCACTCGCGCTTCGCTTCTGCAACGGCTTTGTTGTACTGGTCGCTTCCGTTTTTACTGGTCCAACTCACAATACCAATTTCATACCCCTTGCGCTGGAGAAAATTTAAACGACGCGCCAACATCTGCATATTGACCAACACTTTTGCCGCACGATACGGAGTAGTATCTTCGCTCTGGAGATAGTCCAACCAACCATTAACGCCGTACAGATCGGCGATGGTCCCATCCATATCAAAGCAGATTCTCATCATTGTGTCCTCCTTGTCTCTTCTTGAGTATAGTATAGCAGATCAGTTTGCATATGTCAATAGTCAACTTGCACAAAGATGATAGTCTTTATTTGTGGCTTTTTAGTACGTTAAAGTATCGGTACGGGTCGCCCCCAAAAATAAAAGGCCACATTTTTATGCGGCCATTTTATCCAACCACTGAAGCATTTTCCCACTGGTGGCTTTCATGCGGATAACGTTGCGGTCTTTGCAGTAGGAAGCCCAATTGTCAAGGAAATTTTCAAATTCGGCGGCGTTCATGTTGTAGATAATCACGGTATCATCCAGAATCACTACATAATCCCAATTCGTGGAGTGGACTCTTGCGAAGTAGCACCGCTTAATACTCTCGAAGTCGTAACCGATTTGCGCGCTGGTGAGGGTCGCCTTGCTGGACTTGACGCTGGTGGTGGTCTCTTCAATGTCGCTACCCTTGTCGAAGGGAGTGTTGGCGTCTTTCTTGCTCCCAAACCCCTTGACCATCTTGTCCGCAACCTCCGCGAACTCGCCGCCGTTCATGTAGTGCTCGCCATCCATCGTATACGGTGCACCCTTGTGCGCGGGGTCGAAGGCGAAGTTGAAGTTGATATTGTACTCGGTCTTAGTCATTGGATTGGTCTCCCTTCCTTTATCTTGACTACAGTATAGCACATGATAGCCGGGTTGTCAATAGTCAAAATGCACAAAATTTGATAGCTTCGTTTGTGTAATATACCGGGGTAGTTTTTGTCAAGTGGAGCTTGGAAAAAAGACCCCACCCTCCTTTTATTCTTTTGTAACTTTTCTGTAATTTTTCGGAGCGTAGGCCTAGGCGGGCGGGGCGTTTGTGGGATTTTGAAAAAGTTACAAAACGGTAACAAGAAGGCCCTGGAAACAAAGTCTTACGAAATAAAAAATTCAATCCGTAATAAAGTCTTACGAAATTAAATTTAATTTCACTAATAAAAATTTAAAGTTACCCCTCTATTTTTTTACTTACTTTTAGGAGGCGATTGATATGGGAACAGCCGCGGATAAAATACAGGCAATAATCGCTGCTGCAGAGCCTAATCTGGCAGGAAAAACAGTCACCTATGATGTAGGTGCATAGTTGGCTAGAGAAAAACAATTTTATAGTTATATAGTAGACCCATTTACAGGCAAAGGGATTACAACTATCCAAGAACTAAATGACTTAATTCTTAAACTAGATTCTAGCTCAGAATTTAATTTCGGTGCATTATTACCTTCTGGTTCAGTTAATGGTGGCCAAGTAGAACGACTTTTATAGACAAAATATGGTTATAATTTAAAAGCAACAAGCAAAACACGTTTTACAGAAGCAGAGCAAAATAGAGTAAAAGCTTTTTTAAATGATTTAGCTCAACAAGCTTTAAAAGCCTTACCAAAAGACAAAATCCTGTTAGCTAATATGGAAACTGCTACGCAAGAACGTTTTTTACGCGATTTATTTACAGCAATGGATGCAATTAGTATAAAAAGTGGCTATATGACAATTTTTATGAAAGCGTCCATGGCAAAAATGTCTACGCTTAATTATGATATTTATTAGAACTTTAATTTAGATTCTTTCCCAAAAGAAATCCGCGTAGTTGATATTGTTAGTAATATTGCTGGTAGAGGTAAAAGTGTAAAACGGCGCGAAGGTACAGAAATTTTTACTAGCGGAGAAAAAGGTGGGACAGTGTTATAGGTTATTATTAATCCAGATTTAAACAGTTTTTCACCTTCTGCCTTTTCTGCAGTATATGAATTTGCTAAATAGCAAGGGCTTTTAGACCCAAAAGAAGAAATATAGGGTGAAAGTACAGGTACAACCTCTCCTATGGATGTGACACCTGACAAATGGCGCCAAGACGTGTTTGAAGCTATAAGCGAATCATTGGGTGGCCAGTATAGAAATATTTTATTACAAGATGAGAACGGTTAGTATCATTAGTTATTTGAAAAATACTAGCTTGCTGAAGAAATAGCTCTTGGACGTTCAACATCTGTATTAAGGGGCTTTATGGGAGAGCTTCGAGGAATTTTAATTATGGACGCTTTGATTCCTGGGCAAAAAGGTAAATTAATGGGAACAGCAAAAGTTACGTTAGCAAATTCTTTAGCTTCAGAAAGTGCGCCAATTGATATGATTGTAGATGTATTTAATGAACTAGGAAGACCATATGGCTTTTAGATTAAAAATACATCAGAATTAGCTTCATATAGTTGGGGCAACTAGCGTGAAAAAGCTGGTATGACCATACCTAACTTTTATATAGAAAGATTATAGCAAGTTTTAACTCAAAGTGAAACTGATTTTTTTGGCGCGTATATATATAATTAGCCTATTGATGACGCTTCATAGGAATACCTAAATATTTATAGTGGTTTCCAGAGCACTTTTTAGAATAAATTTATTCCAGTTTATAAATAGTTAGCACTTTATATTATTCGTTAGTCAACAGATATTAAATAGGGAAATGATATATTATCTGGTACAGCAACTAATGATTTTTTTATGATGAATAATAAAATTGTTCCCACTTCTGCTTTTTATAAAGCAATGAATGATCAGAATGAAAGTTTAATTAAATCTTCTTTTGCACTTTAGGAAGCAGTCGGAGATTATTATAAATTTGGAGAAGACCCAGATAAAATTAATTATAGCACTTGGGCTGCCTAGGCTCGTATTAAATATGAAATAGAAGTCAAATATGCGGCATTGTTAACGTCTGCTTATAATATTGTATGAAAATTTGACAATTCCATCCCCTTATGGTATAATATATCTGTAAGGGGAAAAAACTATATACGTTGGAGGCGCGCGGTGCATCGAAATTCCCCAACATACAACCGCGCTCAAAATCAACTTGAAAAACCGTTTAAAACTTGATTTTTCGCTCCAAACAACTGAGGAGCGACTTGCTTTTGTAAATTCTTATCTCCCAACCCTTACGTTTACGCCAAATGAACATGAGACTGAAACACTTTCGGATTATATACTTTGGGGCAAAAACAAAAATGGGCTGAACGCTCAACAAGAAGGCATAGCAACCTTGAAGGAGTGGGCGCCCGGTGCATAGACTGAATCACTTGATGGTCTTATGGAGATTCCGGGCTTTTAGGAATCAAAATTACATAAGATAGGTGGCACGCACTATAAAACACATCGCGTTGTGTTTGATAGAGACGAGGCAATGCGCAAGGCCTCGCCGCATCTTCAACAAGTTTTTTAGGATTTATTTAGGTAGATAGATACGGTTGAGTTACTTATTAATTTTTATGAGTTAAAAATTGGGAAGAGAAAGAACCCACCTAGAGAGTCATTGGTTAAGAAATTTAGTGAAGAGGAAATTAAAGGATTTGAGTAGAGGGCGGCTAGTATATCGCCGCGTAAATATTTGTAGCTGCGGCACTACTTAGTTGAGTTGCGCACAGAGCAATATACGTATTATGATTCTGTTATTACATCTGTGATGCCGCACGTCGAAGTTTAGGTCGAACTTGATTCTTCTGCCTTTAGATTTGATGAAGACCTTTAGGTGCGGCCACTTGGCCTTTTCAATGGGTCTACTCTTGCATAGAAAATTTTTACTTGGCCGCCAAATCCATTTGCCTTTAGTGAAGAAGAACTTAAAAAAGTTAGTGAATAGATATGGGCGCCCGTAGCAAAAAATTTTCTCAACTTTGAAGACCCCGAGCATATTCTTGCGCTTTATAAGAGTTATAATGATTTGAAAGGTGATATGGCTGAAGACCCAGACCAAATTTATGGCTCGGCCGCCTCGGTCATACGAACTTTAGAGTTTTATGAGTCAATGGCAAAGCTCTCGGATTTATAGCGAGAGTTATTACATATGAAAATTGAATAGAAGTCAAATAATGAAATTAAAGATTATATAAATGAAAAGTATAAAACAACTTATAATGATAATTATATTTCTACTATTTATAGATAGAAAATATTGCCGTCCATCGCTTAGGCGGCCAGCTATCATAAAGAAATAACTGAGAATATTTTTTATCCAGAGAACTTTAAGAAATGTAAAGACTGCGGCCGGCTCTTATTGCGCTCTCCTGATTTCTTTATGCGGCAAAAGAAAGCTGCTGATGGATATGCGCCACGCTGTAAGAGCTGTTAGAAGAAAAAGAGAGAAGAGAGGAAGGTTTTATGAATAATAATTAGAGTTTACTTGTAGAGATTGCAAAAATGAAGCCGATAGAATTTGCGGGATTGGCGAATCTATTAGGCGTTGATATAATGAAGCCAATAGATGGGACAGAATTTACGAGTACAGCGGCCGAGCCATCGGAAATGACAAAAGACAACCAGCCGGATAAACCGAAGGCAGAGCCGCGGCCATTCGCGGACGTCCTAGAAGACGTGATGGCTCGTTTTTCTACTTTAAATCGCCAACGCAGACGTGAGATTTTAAAACTCGTTAAAAAGGCTAATGCAAAACATTCATTTGGAGATGGTGATTAATGCCAGTAATTCCAAAGATTCCCAAAGCCGTCACAACTACAAAAAAGTGTGAAAAATGCGGCAGGATGATGCCAAGTTCCTAGTTCTCTATTGGCCGCGGTTGGATGTTTGCGGACGGCTTGCTACCAATTTGTAACGAATGTATTGCCGACTATATAAACGACGGCGGCAATAATTGGGAGCAAATTGACAAAATTTGCCAGTGGGCAAATATCCCCTTTATAGTAAAAGAATGGGAGCGGGTTGCACAGATAACCTTGCCATCTGAAACTTGGGGCACCTATGCAAAAATTTTTGCCAGTCAAGAATATGATAAGCTTGGATGGGGAGATTATTATAGGTAGTACAAGAAATTAAAAGAGGTAGGCCTTATCGAGGAGGAAGTACCGGAGCTTAGGGATAAGCGCTATGCAGATTTGCGCCGTAAGTGGGGCGAAAACTATGACGATGATGAGCTCAATCGTCTTGAAGACCTTTATAGAGGTCTTATGAATACCCAGAATATAAATGGCGCCCTGCAAATTGACCAAGCGCAAAAACTTTGTAAACTCTCATTAGAGATAGATAATAGAATCCAAGCTGGAGATAAAGAAGTTGATAAATTTATGTCCTCTTATGATAAAATCATTAAAAGTGCGGAATTCACGCCGAAGAACACTAAAAATGCAACAGACTTTGATAGTTTTGCTGAAGTGGGATATTGGCTTGAAAAGCATGGGAAAATCAATAAGTTCTATGATGATGTTACACGAGATGTAATAGACGAGGCCATAAAGAATATAGAAAATTATAATCAACGTCTTTATGTAAACGAAGGCGGCATAGGTGAAGAAATTACACAACGACTGCGCGCCCTCAACGCGGCAAATGTGATGGAACAAAATGGTGGAGTTTATGATGTGCAACCCGACTTTAACCCAGACGAATATGACAACGAGGCGTATGTCATTGATGGCGAGGAAGCCGATTTTGACCCGGATGGTGGTAATTAATGGCGGTAATTTAGCTTACTGACCCAGAATCTTTATAGTTTAATACTCAAGATAAAATATACCATGATGGTATAGAACTTGAGAAAGGAGTAGTAGTTACTCCTTACTTTTTAGAAAAGAATTAGGATTTTTTAAATGAGTGCTTTTAGATTTTCGCCGCTTATCCAGATATTTTTCTTGATTTGATAAAACCTCAAAATTCTAATTTTTCTCTATTCCCTTATTAGCGTATATTTCTGCGCGCGTGCATGAGATATACTTCTATATATATAACTGCGGCTCGCGCAACTTCTAAAACCTTTTTATCTATACTTGCAAAGTATTTATAGTGTGTCTTTTTGCCGAACCATGTCGGCTCTATTGTGGCACCTAACAAAGCGCAGGCCGCAAAAATTAGCAAGTAGAAAATATTAGAGATATGGCGCATTTGGCCACTTCTCAAAAATGAACTTGAACCAGGCATGACTGAAGGCGTCCATGCTAACTTTGGCAAGGATTATGTTGAACTTTTCTTTAAGAACGGCGCACGACTAACAGTCGTGGGCGCTCTTGATAGTGACCGTGGTATACGTACACATGCGACTCTTATAGATGAGGCGCGTGACCAAGATGGCGATGCAATAGCAGAAATTATTCTACCGCAAATGAACGTGTCTCGGCGCATGGAGAATGGGCTAGTGAATCCTTATGAAAAAATAAATACATAGGTGATTTATGCCACTTCTGCTGGCACCAAGGCTTCTTTCGCATATGAAGCTTTAATTGATACTTTTGAGAAAGCAATAATTGACCCAAAAACTAGTTTTT
>Ga0310694_10007544_pt1 | contig 10203 bp, 5 predicted proteins | sample 174DNAGHGhighgp2_FD_203884 | JGI IMG/M metagenome (GOLD analysis project Ga0310694, IMG submission 203884) | Sheep rumen microbial communities from Palmerston North, Manawatu-Wanganui, New Zealand - 1742 DNA GHGhigh gp2 (v2) (version 2) | ecosystem: Host-associated > Mammals > Digestive system >... | reverse complement strand
CGTTCGACTGGTTGATCATGATCTTGGCAAACGTGTTGTTCAAGAAGGTGTAGGAGTTGATAGCGTTGCCGCTGGGAACCACACCATCCGTCTTGAAGAACCACTCCATCGTGAAACTGCCCTCTGCCAGTTGCGCATTCTCGTAGGGGATGCGCAGCACATGGCCAAAGTACTGATCGCCATCGTTTGCGGTGGTACCAAGCACACGGGAGAAGTTCATGGATTTCTCATCAGCAAACGTCTCTGTCGAGAGATATCCATTACGCAACGTCCCGTCCGCCGCATAAGATGACACTGCTGGATATGGAACACTTGAATTGTCGTTGAGGTACCAATATGGTGTGCAGGAGGCGGTCGGTGCGGCGTTCAGTGCGCCGTGGTAGATGTTCTTGTAGCTGGCGGTATTTGTCGAGCCGAACCAGTCGCAGTCACCCATCGGCAAATACACGAGCGTGTCGGAATCAACAGGTCCGTCCGGCAGCGGGCGAAGGAGCTGATTCGCCGCAAGCGCCGTGTCGGAAACGCGCACCTCGGCGATTTCGCCCATGAAGCAACAACTCTTTGAGGAGCGCCACAGGTCTGCACCGACGAGGAACGGGAAGTTGCCCGAATTGTTGTTGTGGAATCCATAGAAACCGCTCAGCGAACCTGTCGCTACGACCGTGTAGTCGAGCAGCAGCTCGACACTAGCCGTGTGGGCATCCGTATCCGCCGTGATTCTAAGCGCCATGTGATGCCAGTTCGCGTCGCTTATATACACCTTCTACTGAACGTCAGTTTGAGGAACGGACGACCCATTATGGTGCTTTGATCGTAAGAACGGATAAAAACCGCTGCTGCTGTTGTCCTTGCGCAGACCGAGGAACCAGCCAAGGCCATTCCCGTCCGGACTGCCCCAGTCAACGAGCGGGAAGAGAATGTCCTTGGCGCGGCGCGTCTCAATCGCGGCGCTGTCGCTCGGCAGCTTGAAGAACACCTCGCATGTGCAGGACATCATCTCCTTGAGCGCCGCTGTCGCGTCGGCTTTCAAAAGCCGAACCGTGCCGCTGTTCGCCGGGTCGCCGGAGAACGACAGCGACTTGACCGTTTCAGAATGAATTGTATCTGTCGCAGGATCAATCAGCGTATTGCCTTCAGGGAAAGCGTCGCCGCGCGTCGGGAACTTCGCCGATGTGTCGCCGAGACCGCTAAGGCTTCCCCACGTGTTGATGCTCTTCATCGTGCCGTCCATCGTGCCGGGATTGGCCTTGTTGACAATCGTCGCCCCGTCGCCGTCGAAGCGGTACCAGAGCAGCGTATCGGCGTGAGCCGTGCCGACGGCAAGAATCGCTCCAGCGATTCCAACCGCAATCATCGTTATTGGTTTCATCTGCATTTGCTTTCTCCTTTTATTGTTACCATTATAAATCATGTGTCAAACGTAAGAGTTTGAACAACTCACTTCCCGCTAAGATCCTCGTCGGCGAGGGCATTGAACCGCTTTATCAACTCTATTTCCTTCGGGTCATACGGGCGGAGCGAAGGCCGGTATAGGTCGTGGAACCACTTCGTCATGTCGTAGCTCTTGCCAAGCTCAGACCCCTTCTCAATCTCTTTCCACATCGACTCCCACGGCTCGTAGGTCTGGTACTTTCCGGCGACGAATCCCCAGCACGTGCATCCGATGTTCTCGATGTAGTAGAGCGGGTATGCGCTGAACACGTCGTTGTGCTTGATACGGGCGAGCCATTCGGTGTTGACCATCGGCCGCCCGAAGTGCCGCCTGACGAGGCGTATCACGCGAATCTGCCTTTCGTAGTCGCCGTAGCAGTGGTACGAGACGATGTCGGAGAGCTGTCCTGCAAGATATTGAGCCTTGTTCTTCGCCTTCGCGTTCGTGCCGTAGTCGCCAGTCCACAGGTCGGCAGCGAGAGGCTGCTTCGGGTTGATCCGCCACGCCAGATCGAACAGCTCCTTCATGGGCTCGACGCTCGCCTCGCCGCGATTCGACGCGCCCGGCTCGTTCCACAGGTTCCAGAAGAGAACGCGGTCGTCGTCGCAATATTTGGTCAGCAGTTCCTCGCACATACTGAAGAACTTCGGCTTGAGTCCGGGATCGTCCACCTGCGAATGCCCCATCTCGCCCGGGAAGCTGCCGTGCTGGCTCTGCTTGCGTCCGCCATGGTAGCCCCAGTCGAATTTCTGCGGGCCGGGCTTCGGGAGCGTCCATATCGACTTCGGCCTCATGCAGTCGTTGCCGAGAACGACTATTGCGCGCATCTTGTGCGCCGCCATGATCGAAAGGCATCTCTCGAAACGCTCCATGAACCCGTCGTGCTCCTCAAGCCACACGCCGAAGCCCTGAAGCTCCACGAGTATGCGGAGCGCATTGAAGCCTATCGACTCGGCGACGGCGAGCTCGCGCTCCATTTCGGCAAACCGCTCCTCGCAGCCGAGCTCCTGCCACTGGTCAACGCGGTTCGCGCAGCTGGCGGGCATGTAGTTGCAGCCGCGAATCCATGGTTGAGCACGATACCACTCCCACGCGTGCTCCTTGGGCCAGGGCGCGTTGCGCGGCGCGGCGGTGACCTCAACCGCACCGCCAAGCATGGCGAAAACCATTGCCGCAATCATTTTTATTGCATTCATCTGCATCTGCCTTCTCCGCCGTGGTTGATCAGTGTAAATCACGCGTCAAGCGCAGGACGGCCACCGACCACGCCGGGATCGGCGGCAGGGTGAATCGGTCGCCCGTGCCGAGATTGGTCCATGAACCGTCTTTCGCCAAACGCTCTGCCCTGAAGACAGCATTCTCCGTCAGGCGCACATCGGTCGCATTGTCAAAGTCGAGGTTGAAAAGGAAGACCACGCGCTCCTTTCCGTCAGGCGATTCCCACACGCTCTGCGCGAGGCGTACGCACGTATCGACGCGCGACGGCATCTTACCGCCTGCAAGCCCGTCAAGCGCATCCTTGATTTCAAGACTCTCCTTACGGGCCCAGACCGCATTGCTCCATGCGCCTTTCCCGAACACGAACGTCTTGCCGTCGCTGCCAACTTCCGCCGCCGCCGCGCCGTCCTCGATTACGCCGCGTCCGCGCCACGCGGCAAGCTTGTCCTTTGGAACCGCCCGCGCCGACTTTCCGGAAAGCAGCAGCAGCGAGGCATCCTTCTCGCGGAACGTAAACGGGACGCCGATGTAGAGAAGCGGTTTCCAGTCCTCAGCGCCGAGAACACCCATGTCGTACAGCGACTTCGCCTTGCCGTTCGCGAGCCAGATGTCGGGATCGTAGAACGGATACACCCCTATCTGCCGCTTGCCTTCGATGAGCGCGCGCATCCTGTCAAGCTTGCCGCGCCAACGGTGGCTGAACGCGACAACGGCGTCATCGCGAAGCTGCTCGTCGAGGTTCGGCTTTATCGCGTCGTAGGTTACTCCGTCCGCCCCGGCCATGCCGACGTTCAGCGCGGCTTCAAGGAAAGTCATTCGCATCGACTTCGTGCGGCGGTTGTAGGGGCTCGTCACCTCTTCGGTGAGGTTCACGACGCCGGGCCCCTCTGTAGCCGCGCAGTTGCGGGCGATGGCGACGTTCTTCGCCACGATGCCGTCGTTGGAATACGGCATGAGGTCGTTGTACGCCCCGCTTCCGTGGCGGAACCACACCGCTCCGTCGCGGTTCTTCGAGCGGTCTATCAAGCCTTTGAAATCGTAGGCCGCATAGGCAAGCCCCGCCGGATTGCAGCACATGAAACCGATGACGATCCTGTCGTCCACCCTGTGAACCGCGTCCGCGATGACGCCCGCGAGGTCCGTCAGCGACTGCTGGCAGAACCGCCGCCAAGCCGCACGGACGCGAACACCGTTCTTCGTGGCATCGGAAAGAATCGCCACCTTCAGCGCTTCGCGCGACATCGCAACGCCGCTCTCGGCGGTGAAATGCGCGAGGCATTCGCCGCAGAAGCAGCCAAAATCGACCGGCGGATGGTGCGCCATGCGGAAGTCGTCGTCAAGCCAGATGACGGACGGACCAAGCTTCGCATACTTCGCGAAAACGTCGCGCATGCTGTCCTTGAACTTACCGGAGCGCGGACACGCAATCGTGGCGGCGGTCTTGCCGTTCGCGCCCACCATCTTCGGGTAGTCCTGCACCAGCTGCCAATTGTCCACGTGGCCTATCGTTGAGCTGACACATATCTCGACATCAACGCCCTGCGCCTTCATGCGCTCGACAAATGCCTTCTGCCGGTCGAAGTCGCGCACTTCCTCGGGCCCGATCTTCAAGCCCGCAAACGTCGCGATGATGACGCCGTCCGAGAACGCGCCCGGATACGCCGCACGCGCCGCCTCGATCTTCTCCGACTCCACGGCCCAGATGCGCTGGATCGTGCGGAATGGCGTAGCGGTTGCCGTTCCAGCCGCAAAGGACGCAAAGAGCGCAACAAGGAACATCTTGACTTTCATTTCATGACCCCCTTCAAATACTTGATGCTCGCTTCTAAGTCGGCAAGCGAATCGGGATGCGTCGTCGGCTTGACGACAAGCCATTCCACGCCATCAGCAACAAGCGCAGGAACGATGCGCTTCCAGTCCGCCTTGTCGTGCGCGGAACCTACGCCTGCCTCGCCCGACTTTAGCCCTTTCATATCCGCAATCGCCGGCATTACATGAACGGTCGGGTTGCGGCGCGGATGCGCGGCAAGGCAGGCTACGGGATCCCCGCCGCCAAGGACGCAGTTGCCGCAGTCGAGCTCCTGAAGAACCTTGTCGGAGAAGCGCGGCGTCGGCGACACCTGCCGAAGATCGTCGCCGCTCCCCTTCTCCCACAGCCATTCCCAGACGCTCCGGCGACCAATCTTCATCGAGAACTCATGGTCGTGGTTGTGGTACGCAACGAAGATGCCCTCCTTCGCGCAGACATCGGCGGCATGGTTCAGCACATTGACGAGAAGCTGCCAGTCGTTTGGATTCGCCGCGCTGCCCTTGTACCATGCCACGTTGATGCGGTTGCATCCGCTCTCCTTGCAGAAACGGATGGTCTCGGCGAGCTGCGGCTCAGTCAGGTTGTGCGGATAGAGCTGAAGCGCCACAAGCGCAAGCCCCGCATCGTCGCAGGCGGCCTTAAGACCTTTCGCGTCCAGGCCATAGAACCGCCCTGTCTCCACGCCCTCGTAGCCAAGCGCCCTCGCCGCCTTCATTGTGCCGGCGAAATCCCTCGCGCACATGTCGCGCACGGCAAACACCTGAAACGCAAGGCGCGGCGCGGCCATTGAAGAAAGGGACAGAAAGGATAGCAACGGCAGAAGGCCCGATGCCTTCATCAATCCTTTGCGATCTTTGCATCCTTTGTGGCTAAAAACACTGAGCATCACTCTATTTCCTTCAGCAGCTTGCGCAACACACCAGCCTTCTCGCGCGCCTTGGCTGCGCGTTCCATCGCCGAATTGTCACCCGCGAACTTGGCGTAGGCATTGATGATTTCGGGCTGCGGCGTTTCAAGTTCCTTGATTGCCGTCTTGAGTTCGGCGATGAGCGGCGCACATTCCGCATCGCGTCCCAGCTCGCGCAGCGCCTTCACGCGCCAGTAGTCCATCTCGCCTGCATGAATCCAGCCCTTGAGAGAATTCTCGAGTTCCGCCTTGTAGCCCGCCGTGTCGCCGAGGGCCTTCTTGCACTGCGCCATGAAGTAGCGGCTCTTCGGCTCAGTGCCAGCATCACCTGGACGACCAGCCTGAAGGTTTTCTGGATAGGTGGTCGATTCCCCGAAGAACTTTAGCGCTGTCTTGTAGTCACCCTTCGCCATCGCCTCTTTGCCAAGTCCTATGCACGACTCAACGAAAGGCGCGAGAAGCCCGTCCGCACCCTCCCACACATGGAAGCGCCGCGTGGTGAGAAGCTCGTGCGCCTCTGCGTAGCGCCCGACGGCGTTGTACGTGTAGGCCAGACGAAGGATGCAGGCGTCGTACTTGTCCACCGTCTTGCGGTATTTCTCCATGAGCGCCAGACGTTCCGCCGCCGGGATGTCCAGCTTCTCGGCAAGCTTGCCCGCCTCGTCGAGCGTGCGGAAGTTGCCGGGATCGGCCTCAAGCGACTTGAGGTAGTATTCGTAAGCCTCGCGGCTCGGCACACCGGAAGGTACGCCTGTATTGGTGAAGTACGTTCCCGGGTGCGAAAGCCCAAACCCGATGCAGCGGAGCGCGAGGGCATGTTCCGGATTGATCTCCACGCAGCGCTTCCAGTCGGCAAGCGCGGCATCCTTGCGGTCGTGGTTCCATTCGACGCAACCAAGATAGTACCACGTGTTCGCAAGGTCCGACGCTGCCTTTGCCGCCATCATGAGCACCTCTTCCTCCTCCAGCCTGTTCGGGAAGCAGTAGTCAGTGGGCATTGCGGCAGCGGCGACGAGCGCAGCCCTTACATCCTCGCCCTTCTTCAATTGTGCCGCACCCTTGAAGTAACCGAAAAGCGCGTTCTTGTAGCTGTCGCAGGCTGCGAGGGTTTCCTTGAGCGGAAGCGCCCCTTCCGTCTCGTAAGGCTTCTCGGCGGCGGCCTTCGCGAGCGCGGCATCGCAGAGCGCGATCACCTCGTCCCACGCGCCGATGCCCCAGTAGTCGCTCACGCACTCCAGAAGCTGCTGCGCCTTGAGCCCGCGGTTCTTCTCAGCGGCGGCGAGTGCGGCCGCGGCCGCCAAGGACGTCGGTTCTCCGGCGTCGGCGAACGCAGATTCGCAGACGCCCCAGTATTCCAGCGGATCGCAGACGAACGCCCTCTTCTGGTTGTTGGCGGCGTACTCGCGCCAGTTCTTCCTGTGGCGTTCGATGGCGTTGGGGAAGTCCTTCAGCTTGCGGTGGAGATAGGCGTGGAATGTGTGGAACTTCGCCTCGTCCATGCCCAGCGGCAGCGCACTGAACTCAATAACGTCATGTGCCTCAAGATAGTCGCCTCGCAGCGCCGCAAGACGTGCGATTTCGTAGAACGACTCCTTTTTGTTCGTGCCGCGCCACGTGCAGCGCCAGAAAAGGTCTTCGGACCGCTTCAGGTTGCCCAGCCCGCGCTCCACGAGAGCAAGGTAGTATTCCGGCGCGGCATCGAGCGCACGCGTGTAGTTCTGCGTGACGCGGGCGACCGCCTTTTCGAGATATGGCTTGGCGGCGGCGTAGCTTCCGTTCTTGGCGAGCCTCACGCCCATCGCCACGTTCGCGCGCGAATAGTCGGGGTCGATCTCAAGCGCACGCCTGTAGTATGGCTCCGGGTCGATGAGTCCGTTGTGGAACTGGTCGAGCCTGAGTCCCACAAGATAGGCCAATTCGGCAGACTTGTATTCCTCCGGCGGCTTCGGATTGGCCACCTTGGGCGGCAGAGGATCGTGCGGATCGGGTCCGACGGGCGTGTAGGAGAGGAACACCTTGCCGTCCTTGTCTGCAATGGCCGCCGTGAACTGCTGATCTTTTGCATCGGCATCGACCTTGATTGGCTTGCACCACGGCGTATTGGGATCGAGTGAAACGTTCTTTTCCTGAAAGACCGGTTCGCGCCCCTTGTACAGCGTGATTGTGCAATCCTTCAGCACCCTCGTCGAGTGAAAGCCCACAAGCATCTCCTCAGGTCCACGCCGATCAACGTTCACAGCCCCGTCGATAGTCACGTTCTTCACGCCGCCGATGCCCTTCACGGGGAACCAGAACTGCTTCACCTTGCGCGTCTCGTAGGGCGCGATCCACGAATAGTCCGGCTGGTTGTCGCTCCAGCAGCCGACCATCAGCTCGAGATACGGCCCGTCGTTGTCGGTAAGCACCTTGTCCCAGACGTGCGCCTCGGGGAAATTGCCCCAGAGGAAGAACTTCTTGCCGACCGTGATGTGGCGGTTCGAGACGTGCGCCGTGCCCATCTTCTTTCCGTGGTCGTATCCGGCGAGCCAGGCGTTGTCGGGATCCATCGCGAAGATGGAACGCGACTCGATGGTGAAGTTCTTCCACCAGCTCAGGTCCATCGTACCGGAGATGTCGTCCGCGTACTTAGAGCGCTGGGACGGCAGAAGCTCCATCTCTTCCTTGCGAGGGCCGATCGGGAACGACGTCCAGTAGTTCTTGTGGTGGTCGAAGCCGAGATGACAGCTCGGCGGGAAGAGTATCTGGTAGTCGTCGCCGCAGTGCACCGACACGTTCGCCCAGTAGATCATCGACTCGATCCACGGCTGGCGGTTCATGAACACGTTCTCGGCCTGAAGCACGGCGCGGTCGGGCAGGAACGACAGCCCAATCGTCCATTTGAGGCGTCGCCGAAGTTCAGTCTCGCCAATCCAGATCGTCTTGGAGCCGTCATCGTTCTCGGCGAACTTCCAGTCAATTGGCATCGCCGTCGTAGCGCGGTGGTGGTGCGGGAAGTTCCACTCCACGCCACCTGATATCCACGCGCCGAGCATGCCTATCAGAGCTGGCTTGACCACATGCTGGCGGTAGAACGTCTCGAAGCCCGTCTGTTTGTCTGTGAAGTTGAGGAGATGCCCTCCCTGCTCCGGCAGAAGCCCCATCTGCAGCCAGTCGTTCTCAAGCGTAAGGTACTTGTACGTCTCATCCACCTTATCGTCGTGCAGAACGTCCTGCATTGGATACGGATAGACGCGCCCCTGCGCGCCCTGATAGACGCGGCCCGTGTAGAAGATCGGCGTCTTGTCATATCCGCCCGGCGAGTACGTCGGGAGCGTGATCGACGACTCCTTGACGCTAACGCCGCCTGCAACAGCCGCACAAGCAGCCATCGCCACCACCAGAAACACAACTTCACTTTTCATACTTGAATGCATAGCTACCCTTTAAGGGCATGAATGATACATCATCGCCACTCCACATTCAAGCCACAATCATTAAATAAAATTATCCTTTATCGGGCAGTCGCCGTTTCATGCCTCACCATCTTTTACCGGCTCACACTACCAACATTTCACTCCCGAAGTGCATAGTTGCACATTGCATCAATGCCTAAAGCTGCGCTGCCCAGTAAAGACCATCGCAACGCCCGCATCATTGCAGCAGTCGATCACATCCCAGTCGCGAATGGCTCCACCCGGCTGCACAATCGATGTGATGCCTTCGCGGATGCCGACCTCGGCACCGTCACGGAACGGGAAGAACGCATCGCTCACCATGGCGCATCCCGGCAATCCGCCTTTCTCGGCGCGCGTCTGCTCCATAATCTCAGCCTGTTTCTTCGCACCGTCCTCTTCGCCAAAAACAAGGCGCAGGTCGTTATACGGCTTCTGATACTTTTCCCAGGCAACCCAGTCGGCGTGTTTGGTATATGCCTTATCGCGCGCGATCTCAGCCACGCCCACGCGATCCTGCTCGCCTGTGCCGATGCCAACGGTCACACCATCCTTCACATAGAGCACGGAGTTGGATGTGACGCCCGCCTCAACAAGCCAGCCAAACACGAGATCCTCGTATTCTTTCGACGTCGGAAGCCGTTTGATTTTGTGTTCCTCGAATGTCACCGCACCAGTGGCCTTGTCGATGATCTTGCGGTTGCAGTAGGCCGGCATCAAATCTTCGGGTTTACGTGCGTTCGCGCAAAACGAAGTTTGAGCCACAAGGCCGCCGTCGATGAGGCTCTTGAAATCCACCACATGCTTAGCGACGAAATCAGTGAGACGCGCCATGTTGCGGATGCGGAACACGCGCAGATTCTTCTTGGTGGCGAAAAGATCCATCACGCCTGTCGCAAAGTCTGGAGCCACCACAACTTCGGCGTAGTTCTCTATGATGAGTTTAGCCGTCTCCATATCGCAGTCGCGATTGAGCGCAATCGCACCGCCAAACGCCGCAAGGCGATCGGCCTTGTTCGCGCGGAAGTACGCCTCGGCAAGCGTGGAGCCGGTTGCCACACCGCACGGATTGTTGTGCTTTACGATCACGGCGCACGGCTTGTCCATCAGATAACGCAGGATGTTAAGCGCATTGTCCGTATCTGTGACATTCGTCTTGCCTGGGTGCTTGCCGCTCTGCAGCAACTCCGGCACAGACGCAAGATACTGTCCAGCCTGAAGCATCTCCACATCACCAAGAACGAGATTGCCGTTCACGAGGCGATATAACGCGGCCTCCTGACCTGGATTCTCGCCATAGCGCAACCCTTTCTCTTCGCCGCCGATATTCCACGTGACTTTCTCGTAGCAAAGCGTCTCGCGTTTGCCGCCGTTGATGAACGAAATCTCCATCTGCGGCGCAAAA
>Ga0310694_10007543_pt1 | contig 10203 bp, 4 predicted proteins | sample 174DNAGHGhighgp2_FD_203884 | JGI IMG/M metagenome (GOLD analysis project Ga0310694, IMG submission 203884) | Sheep rumen microbial communities from Palmerston North, Manawatu-Wanganui, New Zealand - 1742 DNA GHGhigh gp2 (v2) (version 2) | ecosystem: Host-associated > Mammals > Digestive system >... | reverse complement strand
TCATTCGTTCACCCTTCAGCAATATCTTCTCGACGCCCAGACGGCAACATAACCATCTCAGTTGCACGACGCTCAGCAGTTCTTCCGCAGGTTCGGGGAGCACGCCGAAGCGGTCAATGAGTCGTTTGCGGAACTCCAATAACTGCTCTTCGCTACGGATCGAATCCAGTTCGCGGTAGAGTGTGATGCGCTCGGATATGTTCTCGATATAATCGGTCGGGAAACATATCGGCAGATCGGTCTCCAACTGGCTGTCTGCGCACCAAAGGCGCTGCGCGCCCATCATTCCATCATTGAGCGACGTAGTCGCGCTCATTTCATCATTTCCCAACCCTTCTTCCTCTCTCAGTTCTTCCACCGCCTCACTCAATATCCGCTGATAGGTCTCGTAACCCAGGTCGGCGATGAAACCGCTTTGTTCACTACCTAACATGTTTCCTGCACCGCGGATATCGAGGTCTTGCATCGCCAGACTGAAACCGGCTCCTAACTCAGCAAACGTACTCAGTGCCTCCAGACGTCGTCTCGCTTCTTCGGTCAACAACTCTTTCTCAGGTGCGATGAGGTAACAGTAGGCCTTGCGGTTGGATCGTCCCACGCGACCGCGTAACTGATGCAGGTCCGCCAGACCATACTTATCGGCACTGAAGATAAGGATCGTGTTCACGTTCGGTATATCGACGCCCGACTCGATGATTGTCGTTGAGAGCAGGATGTCGTAGTCATAATTGATGAACGCTTCCAGTCGCTCTTCCATCTCGCCGGCCGGCAACTGACCATGCGCCGTGATGATCCGCGCTTCGGGTACGAGTTTTTGTATCCGTCGCTCGATACGCGGAAGCATCTCAATGCGGTTGTTGACGATGAAGATCTGGCCGTTACGACCCATCTCTAACTCAATCGCCTCTTTGATCAGGTCCTCGTCGTCGATAGTGATCAGTTCGGTCTGCACCGGGTATCTGTTCGGCGGTGGGGTAGTCATGACGCTCAAGTCACGGGCACCCAGCAACGAGAACTGTAAGGTCCTCGGAATAGGGGTCGCCGTCAGCGTCAGTACATCTACGTTCGTGCGCAGACTCTTCAGTTTCTCTTTGGCCGCCACACCGAATTTCTGTTCCTCATCGATGATGAGCAGACCTAAGTCATGCCATTTGACACCCTTGCCGATCAACTTATGCGTGCCGATGAGTATATCTATCTTACCTGCCTCGAGGTCGGTCAACAACTCCTTGATCTCTTTCGCACTCTTCAACCGACTCAGGTACTCGATCCGTACCGGCAGGTTCTTCATCCGTTCGCGGAAAGTGTTATAGTGTTGCAGCGCCAAGACGGTCGTCGGTACCAGAACCGCCACTTGTTTGCCATCTGTCGCTACCTTGAACGCTGCCCGCATCGCTACTTCGGTTTTGCCGAAACCTACGTCGCCGCAGACCAATCGGTCCATCGGCATCGGGCTCTCCAGATCGCGCTTCACGTCGGCTGTCGCTTTGGCCTGATCGGGTGTGTCTTCGTAGAGGAACGACGCCTCCAACTCATGCTGCATGTAGCCGTCGGGCGAGTAGGCAAATCCTTTCTGCTGCTTACGCGTAGCGTACAACCGAATCAGGTCCCGCGCGATGTCTTTTACCTTGTCCTTGGTTCGCTCTTTGAGTCGTTCCCACGCACCCGAACCAAGTCGGGCGATTGTCGGTTCCGAACCCTCACGCCCTTTGTACTTACTGATGCGGTGCAGGTTATGGATACTCACGAACACGTTCGCCCCGTCGCGGTAGTTGAGTTTGATCATCTCCTGCGGTTTACCGTTCACCGGTGTGGTGACGAGCCCACCGAACTTAGCAATTCCGTGATCGCTATGCACGACGTAGTCGCCTACCTGCAACTGATTGATCTCGCGCAGCGTGATGATCGCTTTTCCGCGTCGGGCGTTCTCGCTCGTCATCTGCACGCGGTGGAAACGCTCGAAGATCTGATGGTCGGTATAGCAACAAATCTTCAGTTCCCGGTCCACAAATCCCTCATGCAGCGTGCTGTTGATGCCGATAAACCGAATTCCTGTAGCGTCAGCGTCCTGTAGACTCGTAGAGCCGTCCTCTAAACTCTCAAAGATCGCTTTCAGACGGTCTAACTGTTTCTGCTGCTCTGCGAGAATATAGATCTTATATCCGTCGTCGATATGTTTTTTGAGATCATCGATGAGGATATCGAACTGCTTATGGAATACCGGTTGTGGCATCGTGTCAAAAGCAATCTTGCTATGCGTCGCCAACGTACTCTTCTCGGCGATCTCTATCGTTCGCTTTGCTTCCAGGTCTCCTAGGTTTCCTAAGACTCCCAGGCCGTCTAGTTTAAACCTCACGATCGAGAAATCATTGCTCACCCATACCGTCTCTTCCGTCAGATAATCGAAAATTGTACATTGTACATTGTCCCTTTGTCCCGAAGAACCGACGATTTCGGCAGAATCGACTCGGTTCTTACTCAGCTGGTCCTCGATATCAAACTCGCGAATCGAGTCTATCTCATCGCCGAAGAAATCCAATCGGTATGGGTTGTCGTGACTGTAACTGTAGATATCCACGATCGAACCGCGCATCGCGTACTGCCCGGGTTGGAACACAAAATCTACATGCTCGAAACCCAGATCGGCTAACTGCTGACCGAGTGCGGACTGCTGAATCTCCTGTCCGACGGATAAAGAAAAACTAACCGCTTTTAGTTCCTCTTTCGCCGGAACGGGTTCCGCCACTGCTTCGGGATAGGTGACAATGATCTGCGGCATGGTTGTGAGCGTCTCGATGCGCTGAATAACCGCTGCGTCATCGATAGTCCGTCTGCGTTTGCTGCTCGGGAAGAAACCTGCGTTGGCTCCGAGTGCCTTCAGATCGGCATAGGCATACTGTGCTGTTTCTGCATTGTCAAAGATCACAAAGAGGGGTTTGTCCAATTGCGCAAGTGCCAGCGCCCTCGCGCTCGCGTGCAAACCGCTCAGTAAAAGATGGGCGTTCGTATGCGCTAATTCTTTCCGAACTGCTGCCAGTTGCGGATGCTGCCCAAATAGTATTTCCAAATCGTTTATTCCCACGCGCGCACAATATAACGCAATTTAAAATCGGGCACAAAGGTACAACAAATTTTGCACATATGCAAATATTTGAGGGATTTTTTTGATAAACGGAATAATATTCCGTGATTATAGAAAGCCTTAGAGCCATGCGGATAGCGTATGCTCCCCTTTCGGAGTAACTCGCCCCCTGCAGGCTCTGTCCCGGGATTTAGTACCCCTTCGCAAAAATACGCCTCCGAGAAGGGGACATACTGATATACGCTAGCGCGTAGGCTTTCTATAATCGTAAGCGGTAAAAACCGCTATCAAAAAAATCCCTCTATTTGCATATATTCCGCACAATGCGAACGTACTTTCGAAGGGGGCCCCATACGTATGGGGGAGGAGGTCGAAGGTACAACAAATTTTGCACATATGCAAATAAAAACAGAAAAAATAATTCAAAATCACGGGATATATACGCAGTATATATAAGGTGTGGTATGATACGATAATGGCTCGATGTACTCCCGATGTACTCCCGATCCGTTCTCGAGGCATTATCGGGCCAATGTCGGGCCATTATCGGGAGATCTCTGATTACGCCAAGACTTTAACGAGAGTATAACGAGCTTACAACGAGGGTATAACGTGGGTAAAACGGGACCATCACGGGAGCACGTCCCGAGAACGACCTAATCACGACCTAATCAAGTCCTGATGTTCTAAATGTCCCCACGGGTTAAAAACGAGGTAGACACCTGGTCAATACCTAGTCAACACCTATGCAACAATGTTCTATTTTCCTTAGTTGTCGTTGATGGAGGGGGCGATGAGTTGGGTGCGCCAGGAGGTGAAACGGAGTCGGAGGGGAAGGATGATGCGTTCGATGCGTTGGTTAATGGGTAGGGCAGGGTCCGGGATGATGGCGCAAGCAACTTGTTCGAAGGTATTGGCATCGACGGCATAGTAACGCGAGTCGGTATCTGTATATTCGGTGATGGTCCAATGGAAGAGGTCACCGGTGATGGTGATCTGCATGGCTTGCGGATCATAAAGTAAAGGTGTAAAGTGTAAGGTGTAAGGTGTAGAACCTATTTGAGCGAGTGTGCCATCGGAGCGCACGGCATAGAGTTGGTAAGCATCATCAACGACTAAGCCTATTAACTGCCGGTTGGCGGGTTCAAGGGTAAAGAGCTGAATCCATTTACGATTTGACGATTTACGATTTACGATTATCTCGCGAACCCACGGCGTACCCTTGACCATTTTGAGTTGGAAAAGACGGTTTTTGGTGTCGGTAAGGAGGAATCCGTTGTCGTAGTCTTTGCGGGTGGAACTGTTTCCCCAGATGAGTTGAACGGGGAACGAGAAACCCTGTTTGGTGAGTTCGCGGGAGAAAGAAAGACTCTTCGCTTTGTTGATCGTATTCGATTCGCAATCAATAAATTCGAGTCCGTCTTTGGTGAGCCGGAAGACGTCCGGCGGAAGGGTCAGGTCCACTCTGCCGGACGCCGACTCGAGTAGGGTATAAAGGCCCACAGCGGGTTTGTTGAGTTGTTTAGGGGAGGTCTTGAAATGGAAGCTGTTCTGCTGAATCAGTTTGGGTGTCAGCGCGACACCAAAGAGACTATCCGGAAGTCGTCCTTCGGCTACCAATTGACGGAAAGCAAAAAGGGGTAAGAGACTGTCGGCTTCGGATTTCGTAAACTCCTGTCCGCGGAAGTCGATATAATGGACCTGCTTATCCTGCACTTCCATCTTGATGAACGTGCTATCGAGACATGAATAGACGACAAACGGCATCTTGTCCGTACGCGGGCTTACCAACTCGTATAAAGCCGGCAACAACCATGCTAACACAATTATCCCCAACAGGATAATTATGTATTTCAAATGTTTGATGTATGATGTATGAGGTATCATTGTTTTCCGAGTTTAAAGCGATAGATGGAATAGAAAGGCAGGCAGGCGGTAGTCAGGATCGCCAGAACCAACCACGGCCACATGGCGATGTAACAAGCGGGTTGAGCGGTGAGGAAACAGAGTGCCACAAGCGGTGCGCCGATGAGGAAATCAATACAACGGATTTTCCATTGAGGTTCGAGCAGACACCAGGATGTAACGCTATATCCCAACAAACCGCCTATGAACCAAGGCAGGCAGGTGAGAAACGTGCGCCAAACGAGTTCGCGCGGCAACCATACCTGCTCCACGATTGCCAGTACGGTTGCATCAAAGGAGAAGAGAGTTATCAGTCCGATGAGACTGCAAAGCAGCATCGCTCCGATAGAGGCCGTATAATCGATGGGCAGGTGCAGCGTGAGACGGATACGTTTGACTTGCATCTCGGGTAACCATTGACAGAGTGCGACGCAGACGCCGGTGATGAGCGGCAGGTACATTAAGGTATTCACCATCAGTACATCCCGACCGATCATGGTTGCCCAGGTCTCAACGATGCCCGATGCCAAGAGGGTAGAGCGAAGAGACAAGAGGATATAGGCGATAAGGCCACTATGTACGACCAACGCCAGGCACCAGAAGAGGCGGAGCTTGAGCCATTCCTTATAAAATATTGCTTTCAGCATGTTAGTATTCAGTATTCAGTATTCAGTATTCAGTATTTTCCTGTTAAGTCAATAAAGGTATCTTCGAGCGTTTTCTCGGGCGTGATAAGTTCCGAAACAGGACATTGCTTGAGAATACGACCATAGTCCATGATGATGCAATCATCGACGAGTCGTTCGAGGTCCTGGATGATATGCGAGGTGAGGAAAACGGTTTTTTCTCCCCGCTTGCAGAAATCCCGCAGATACTCGACAAAAAGACGTCTATACCCCGGATCAAGACCGAGCGAGAAATCATCCAAGATCAGCAATTCCGGGTCTTGCGCCATGAGTAAGCCGAGTGCTACTTGGGAGCGTTGACCGTTGGACATCTGGCTGAGCAGTTGATAATCTTTGACCTTGAGAAGCCGCATCAACTCATAGTACGCCTCCTTGTTCCATTTCGGGAAGAAAGGCGCGTAGAACTTCTCTATCTGGGCGATCGTCATGAAGGGATATTGAACATGCCCTTCGAGCAACAAACCTATCCGCGCGCGTTCCTTAGCAGGCATCGTGCGCGTGTCGTAACCCAGCAGACGACATGAACCCGCATGGGGTTGAATGAACCCCGAAAGGATATTGATGGTAGTGGTCTTACCGGTTCCGTTCTTACCGAGCAAGCCTAAGATGCGACCACGCGGTACGGAAAAAGACAGGTCTTCGTATATCAACCGCTTTCCGTAATAATGAGTGACGTGGTCGTATTCGATCATTGGATATTGGTCATTGGACATTGGTCAATTTTGTTAAAAAACGCTGCAAAATTACTCAAAAAATCAGACATAAGCAAGTGAAAAGCGGAAAATCCCAACAAATAGGGATTGTATATGTGGGTAAAAAGCAGTAATTTTGTGCCCGATTTGGTAAAAAGGTGGTTCATATCAGTGATTATCGCGCATATATTCGCGATGACGAGTCTGGCGCAGGTACGTCCGGATTCGTTGCGTCTGGACAGTGCGCAGCAGGCCTTGTTGGACAGCCTGGACCGCATGTTCACGCTGCAGGAAGTAGTGGTGACCGCTGAGGAGAAGATGGAGAAAAGCAGTGCGTCGGTGATCAATAAAGAGGCGATGCAGCATATCCAGCCTTCCTCGTTCACGGATATCTTACAAACCTTACCGGGCGGTACGACCAAGGATCCTAACCTGACGAGCACGAACACGATCCGTTTGCGTGAAGCGACGAATGGTTCGACGAGTAGCGAGTACGATGCCTCGTCGTTGGGTACATCGTTTGTGATCGACGGTGCGCCGGTGAGTACGGACGCGAACATGCAGTACGTGCAATCGGACGTAAGCGGTTCGGACGCCAAGCGTAACAGCGTGGGCGCAGGAGTGGATATGCGAACGATATCGACCGATGATATCGAGAAAGTGGAGATCATCCGCGGTATAGCAGGAGCGGAATACGGCGACGTGACGTCGGGTGTAGTGAAGATCGAGCGCACGAGCAAACCGACTCCCTGGCGGGCACGTTTCAAAGCCGACGGGTTCAGTAAGTTGCTTTTCTTCGGCAAAGGTATCGGATGGAATAACGAGCAGACCGTCCTCAATTTCGGTTTGGACTATCTGAACGCGAAAGCCGACCCGACGAATACCTTGGAGAACTACCAGCGTATCACGGCGTCGGTTCGTCTGCAGCAGAAATGGGAGGCGGAGGATCTGCGTATTCGCTGGCAGAGTCATTGGGATTATACGGGAAGTATCGACAACGATAAGATTGACCCGGATATCCATCGTAACCGCGAGGACAGTTACAAGAGCGAGTACCATAAGCTCAGTTGGAATAACACCCTGCATCTGCATCAATCGGGAGTGGAATGGTGGAAAGTAAGCGTGCAAGCGAATGTGTCGGTTGAGTTGGACCGTATACATCAGACGCGTTTTGTACAGTTGACGACGCCAAAGAACCCTGCGATAGACAATATGCAGGAAGGTGAGGCGACCGTGAACCTGTTGCCCTACAAATACACAGCGAACCATGAGGTGGAAGGTATTCCGGTGAATGTGTTCATACGGCCCAAAGCGGAGTTTTTCTTTGACACCCGGGAATTGGCGCATAAGGCAAGTGCCGGTATCGAATGGCGGTACGCGAAGAACTTCGGTAGGGGACAGATCTATGATCTGAGTAGACCGCTGAATTACTCCTCTACGCTTCGTCCCCGTGCGTACTATGACATCCCGGCCTCAAACCAGTTGGCATGGTATATCCAGGATGATATCGCATGGCCGATCCACGCACATTTCGGTTTGGATATCAATATCGGTTTGCGCGGTACATCGCTTCTGGGTCTTGGCAGCGAGTATGCCATCAACGGCAAGTGTTATCTGGACCCGCGTGCGAACGTAGGCTTCAATTTTCCGTTCTCGAAGGGTAAGTTCTATATAGCGGCTTCGGTAGGTCAGCACACGAAAATGCCGACGCTCTTGCAGTTATCGCCGAATACACTATACATGGATCTGCAGGCGACTGATATCCCTATCGCACCGACGGACATGACGATGCAGATCTATACGCATATCGTCAATCCCACCAATTATGACCTGCAACCCGCGCGGAACCTTAAATGGGAAGTACGAGCAGGTTTTGATATCGCGAAGCATAAGTTGAGCGTCACCTATTTTGAGGAGGACATGCGTAACGCGTTCCGCGGTTTGATGCAAGTGGAAGCGTTCAACTATACGATTGCCGGTAATACCTATGACCGATTGCTGACCTATTCGACTACGTCGAACGGTAGCCGCGTGTATAAACAAGGAGTGGAATGGCAGTACCAGAGTCCGCGTATCAAAGCGATCTGCACGCGATTTACGTTGAACGGCGCATGGTTGCGAACGATGTACAGTAACAGCGAGCGGATGTATTCCACGGAGAAGAGTCCGGGCGTGGTGAACGGCATCAATGTGCAGGACCATTATATCGGTTTGTACAACTGGACGGAAGGTTATATCCGCGAGAGCCTGAACAGTAACCTGGTCGCGGACGTCTATATCCAGCGAATCGGTTTGACGGTCAGTGCAACGTTTGAGATGACGTTCTTCACGGCCTCCAAGACGCTGGAGAAGAACGGCAGACCGGAAGCGTATATATCTTCTGCGGACGGTCAGTTACACCCCTACGATGCCTTAGCCGAACAGGATGCGATTTTACGGACCCTGACGTTTGATTATAACGCAGGTTTGTTCGAACGTCGTACGGTACCTTTTGAGGGCTATCTGAACTTACGCGTGCAGAAGACGATCACCAAATATGCCACGATTGCGTTGTATGTCAACCGCTTGCTGGACGTGCTGCCCGATTATACCGTAAGCGGTCCGGACGGCGGAACGGTAGTGATACACCGCACGGCAAGTCCGTATTTTGGAATGGAGATTAATTTGAACATATGATAAATAGAATAAAGACAAAAGACCGCTTCGCTGAAAGACAAAAGACTCTATGGACTCGACTACTCATTTTAGTCCTTGGTCCATTGTCCATTGTCCTTTTTCCTTCCTGTGAACAGCAAAACATAGCGGACACTGCTCGTGTGACCGTAGTGCTCCATGCGGATGGCATCGCGCAGGTGAGCGACATCGTCTTCACGGCGCACGATATCAATATGAATAAAGACTACACCGCCGATTCGCTGGTTCTCTCTATGCCTTTGGGATACTACGACCTGTCGGTGACGGCCAAGGGTGACGGTCAAGCTATCCGTGCGTACCAGCGCGGCGTGAAAGTGCAGCGGGACTGCGTGGTGGATCTATACGCCGATTTTGTGATTAACGGAGAAGGTGATTTTGTATTGGCGGAGATTTTCTTTGCCGGTACAGAAACGCCGGAAGGAAAACGGTATATAGGCGATAAATACTTCGTGGTTTACAATAATTCCACGGATACCTTGTCGGCAGACGGTCTGATTCTGCTGGAAGCGGATCTGAACTCGGTGCAGAAATACGATCTGGGTGACCATGATTTCCGCGATAAGTATTTTGCGGTAGATGCCATGTATCGTATTCCGGGGGATGGAAACGACCATCGTGTGGCACCGGGCAAAGCATTGCTGATTGCCGACAATGCGATGAATCATAAGCCGGCAAATGTCAACTCGTTTGACTTAAGTACGGCGGATTTTGAATGGTACGATGTGTCGTCCAGTGCCGGTGCGACAGATGTAGATAATCCGGACGTGCCGAATATGGATAAACTCTATTGCTATACCTATACGATTTGGGTTCCGCATAATCAGGGACATAAATCATTCGCTTTGGCGCGATTCCCGGAAGGCGTGACGGCAGAGGATTATTTTGCTACCGATTCGCTGTACGTCATGTATGACTATGAGACAGTCACCTCTGCCGGTACGTTTTCGCAGTCCCGCAAATCGTATATGATACCAAACGATTGGATCGTGGACCTCGTCAATATGGCTCCTTCGGAGACTTTCCAATGGTTGACAGGCAGTGATAAACTGGACGCAGGCTATGCCTATGTGGCACCTACTGGAAGCGACGTGACGCGCTTCGGGAAAGCCGTACGGCGTAAGACCAAAGCGACGATGAACGGATT
>Ga0310694_10007540_pt1 | contig 10204 bp, 5 predicted proteins | sample 174DNAGHGhighgp2_FD_203884 | JGI IMG/M metagenome (GOLD analysis project Ga0310694, IMG submission 203884) | Sheep rumen microbial communities from Palmerston North, Manawatu-Wanganui, New Zealand - 1742 DNA GHGhigh gp2 (v2) (version 2) | ecosystem: Host-associated > Mammals > Digestive system >... | reverse complement strand
TTATGAGGCAGCTGCACCTGTGATCGTATTGATAAACGTTCGCCAACCTTCAGCCGGTTGTGCAACTCCCTTTGTACTCAATAAAGAGGATGTCATAGATATGTATGAGGTTGACGTTGATTTCTCAGATTATACTAATTTGACAACAGAGGAGATGATTTCTGACGAAATAGATCTCGACCCGAAACAAGGGAAACCGGATAAGTTGTCATTCCGATACTACGGAGAGGAGTACAAGATAGGACCTCTAATAAAAATCTTCGGCGGATTTGTCAAGTTTGAGCAGCGTGTCAACTCGCAATGGTTGCCTGTAACTAATTCACGCGTGGAGACCGTCAAGAATGAATGGAAGACGAAGAACGACTTACAATTGGACGAGAATGCCGACGCATTGCGTATCATCCGTGAATCGGGAGCTACCGGACACCATAAGATCAAAGATATCCAGGTGACGCGTAAGCAATACCTCCGTGCAACGCAGAATGAGATCAATCTGGGTGAGGTTACCTTGGGACAAGTAACGCCGGTAATCGTCGGTTTTGAATACTCGGATGTGAAAGGCGATTTGACTGCCCGCACGGTAAATAATACTACTGACGTGACTATTAAGGACAATGGTGCGATTGATTATTTAGAGTGCGGTAGTTTCGGACATTATAATCTGCAGGTTACCTTTACTCCGACTCAACTCGGCGAATGGCAAGGCACCATAGAGGTCTATGATAATATTGCAAATCTTAGTATTACCGTTCAACTTTCAGCTAACGTTACCGCCAATGAGGAGTACATCTTTAATAAGGAAGGAAACTGGAACACTAACACCAACTGGACAACGAATCTTGTCCCGAATGAGAATGTAGATATTACCGTAGCTAAAAATATGACTATCAACTCGGCTGCGAGTGTGAAGAGTATGACTATTGAGGAGGGCGTTACAGTAACTGTGAAGAAGGGCGTTACGCTGCGAATCGGTAACGGAGTTCCGAAGAGCAGAGGAACGTATGGAAATCTGCATGTGGAAGATGGTGGTAATGTTATCCTCAATGATGGCGCAAGTCTGATATTAAATGATGTTATCTTAGATGCTGCGTTGGGTATGACGGACGAGCAAACAACCTCTGCGTCATGCTCGGGACAGATAACAAATGAATCACAGCTTGTGGTTAATGGCGACGCGTATTTCCGCTTAAAGCTTGATCCTTCCGGTCAAAACACTTTGGGGTGGTATGACTTCGTTGTTCCGTTCCCGGTAGATGTCATTGGCGGTATCAGTATTGCAGAAGATCCGAGCGCAGTAATGCAATTCAACGTCAATTACGCTGTCATGGCTTACGACGAGGCAAAACATGCCCAGAAAGGCAAGCACTGGAACAAATTTACCGGAACAATGTTGCCGGGTAGAGCATATACAATCACCTTGGACGAAACGAAGCCTTGGAATACCGTTGTCTTCAAGAAGAAAGCCGGCGAAGCCGTAACTGGCGACCGCTCGTTCACAACTGAATACTCCGGACTCGGAGCGGCTAAGGACAATGGCTGGAATGGATTCGGTAATGGTACATTGCATCATACGGAATTGGATGTGGCCCCCGGAACGTTAATCCAGCTCTATGACCATGCGCACAGATGCTATCAACCGCGTGAGGCGAAAGGCTATTCAATCGCTGTCGGTCTGTCCTTCTTTATGCAGTTTGGCGGAGTTGAGACCGTTACCTTGCTCAGCGCAGATGATGAGAACACGAACTTCCGTGCACCGGAACGTGCTATAAGCAATGTAGAGAAGTTCCGCTTGGCTTTGACGGCTGAGGATGCCATCAATCCTGCGGATTATATCTGGGTTTCCGCCTCGGAAGAGGCAACCGATGATTATGTAATCGGTCGCGACGTACTCAAGATGGGCTCCATGAACGAATCTACAGTAGCTCGTATGTGGACCACCCGTGCGGGAATGGGACTCTGCAGCAATGAGATGCCGCTGGTTGATAATATAGCACAATGCGCACTCGGTTTGTATGCGCCGCAAGCACGTACCTATACCATCGCCGTAGAGGAAGCTCCGCAAGACGCAAATCTCTACTTGACGTACAATGACCAGGTTATTTGGGATTTGACATTAGGTGCTTACACAATCGACCTCGCGAAAGGAAAGACCACCGGCTATGGATTACGTATCGAGGCACGTGCTCCGCAAATCGCTACCGGCGTCGAGAACGCTGCTGTTGACAGTAAGTCCGCACGTAAGGTAATGATCAATAATACCCTCTATGTCGTTACTCCGGAAGGGGAAATGTATGATATAACCGGCAAATTTGTAAAATAAATTTGCGTATGTCAAAAAAATGTAGTACCTTTGCACCCGCAAATGAAAATGGCTAAGAAAAAATACGTAGTTCCGGCATTGGAGATAATCCAACTCCAAGCTAATATAGCCGTCATGATAGCGGATAGTTATCATGACGGAGGCATGGGAGGAGCCCCCCCACGCCAAGATCCTGCTTTCTAAAGGGTATTTTGAATTTAGTGTTCTTGTTCAGATAGAGAGCATTTCTTATGCATGAAGCATAGGAAATGCTTTTTTTTAATATTCCGCTATAAAATATTACTATTTAGGTGCTCAAAGAATGTAAAATTTGTGTATCTCCCATAAAAATCGTAACTTTGCACGTTTTTTGATGTTCAGAAACATGCTACAGCAAGTGATGAGACTTTATACACGAATAGTGCTTCTTTGTTGTGTGCTGGTGGTTTCCATCAGCGCACATGCGCTTATTTCGACAGTAAATAATGCTACGTTGAATAGTGCTTTCGATGATGCCACCCATAAGACATCCTGGACCTCCGGAGAGGGAACGCAGCAAGTGACTTTTACATTGGCAGGGACAAATAAAGCAATATATTCCACATTCGGGCTTCTCTATATAGCGAATGGACCTACGGGGCTTATTCCTCAGAACACAGGCTCTACATTTACAATATCGTGGAATGTTGGAGGTGGTTATGATATCGAAGTGTCCAACGTAACGATGAATGTAGTGAAGGCTTCCGGAGCGCAATCATATATCACCATTGGTGATGGCGCGCGTACTGGCGATTTACATTGGGTAATCACGGCAGACGTATCTACAGGAACCAAAGTATATACAACAGAAGAGTATGTACCTGTTATTTTTGAAAAAGCCTTCTCTTGGTCAACGGTCGAGGTAAGATCCATTACTATCACTTATACCCTTATCCCGAAATTTATTTATGACGGTAGCGGAGACGGAGTAGGTGACCCGGAAAAATTGAAATGGGAGAAAGCGGATAACTGGCTCCATGACGAGACACCGACTATAGCTAACAAAGTGTGGATACGTCATGATGTGGTAATCGCTACGGAAGTGAGCGCCTATAGTATGACGATCGAAAACGGCAGTAAAGTGACTATTGCGCCTACGGGAAGTCTGAAGATAGGAGCCGGTGGTATTATCGGCGCTACGACGGAGAACTTCAAGTTGCAGGCCGCTACTTCCGGAACCACTATGGGACAGACGGGGATCTTACGCATTGATCCTGCTTTTACGGGCGCTATGCCGAATGCGACAGTAGAACTATTCTCCAAGGCGTATTTCGATATGACTGCCGGCGATCGTAACAATGCCGGATCGTACCAATATGTGGGTTCGCCTATGTCGGCCGGTACGGCGGCTAAAACGGTCTTCACCAACAGTTGGGTTTATAACTGGGACGAGCCTTCGGGCACATGGAAGAACAATCGTAAGACCTTGACGCTGCAACCGTTTGTGGGCTACGCTACCTCGCAGTATATGTCGCCGGAAGGTATCCTTATTACGCAAGCGGGACAATTGGCATCCAAAGGTAATGCTGTGTTGCCGCTTACCTATACCGCTTCTTCCGCAGAGCCGGGCGTGAATGTGTTTGCCAATAGTTATACGGCTCCGATAGATATTACGATGTTTGAAGATGGTGATTTCTCAACAGGCGTAGAGAAAACAATCTATCTCTTCAACACGGGCTCAAAGAACGATGTGGAAGCACATGCCGGAGATCTCGACGGCGATGCCGCCGGTCAGTATATAGCCATTCCTATTCATTCGGCAGGAACACTGGTGGGTGCGTTCCAATTACCGGCTGTTATTCCGTCTATGCAGGGTTTCTATGTGAAAACCGGTCAGGCAGGTACGTTGACGCTTAACTACGAGCGTTTGGTATGGAATGCTACGCATGGAAATACATCGTTGCGTGCTCCGCAGCGCGCGAACGAAGAAGGAAGCGCGCTTTGTGTGACGCTGAGTGCAGACGGCTGGAGTGATAAACTCTATCTGTTAGAGTCGGATAATTACGATGCGGCGTACGAGAATGGTACAGACGCGCGTAAGATGATGCGAGGAAATCTGAATATTTTCTCTATTGAGCAGACCGATACTTTAGCGGTCGATGCTACGCATAGTATCAAAGGAACGCGTGTAGGCGTGCGTACGGGCGAAGAGACTGCATATACGATTTCTTTCTCGCATATCCGTAATGCGCAGGATTGGGTACTGGAAGATAGCGAAACAGGTACTCTCATGGACATTATCGAAGGAGGAGATTATACGTTCTTTGCCGAGCCGAATAGTGTCTTAACGGATCGCTTCCGGATATCCGAACGCTCTGTGCCGGCGATAACGACAGACGTGCGTTCTGCTCAAACGATGCAGAATGTACATAAGTTCATCCGAAACGGCGAGTTGCTGATCCTTAAGGACGGTGTGTTGTATAACGCAATGGGTGCAGTAGTATGTCAATGATGTAAAAAAGTACTCATGAAGCAACATCCGTTTTTTCTATATGTCTTATTGGGAATAGGCACGGCTATTTGGTTGCTGTGCTTGGTGCAAGTAGTCTTCGCTCCCAAGAAACAAGATGCGGACGTGTATGTCAGCCCTTCCGTCCATTTTTCTTCGGCTTATAAAGGGAATAGTTTGCCGGCTTTTCGTTCCTTATCATCTCATCGATCTTCATTGCCGGCCATTGTGGCGCAGGCTCCTAAGTCTGTCATGCATAGCACGTCGCATGCCGTTTCCGGCAGTACCATGCGTATCGCTACTACTTCATCGCAACGCGTGCAGGAAATCTATACCGGCGGATACGGTGCACCTTCCGCTTCGAACAATACAGGTTCTGCGTCTACCAGAGGTATCACTTATTCCTCAGTGATTGTGAGTATCCCTATGCCACAAGTGACAGGCTTTACAACTTCGGCATCAGTGGTACGGGATGGTACAACCTCTTCAGAGACGTACGCGCGTATGAATAATGGTAGGGAGCCAGCCTCCGCGGCTTCACGACGAATGGCCTTGCCGCCCGGTGTGTGCGACCACTGTCATTGGGTACAAGATGCGTACGGTAACTGGTACTGTGCCAATTGCGGAGCGTCGGCTTTAGACGGTTGTGACTGCGATGAGCACGGAGGGTATTGTTGGTGCCCGGTCGGCGACGGCTGGCAAGTATGGATGTTCATGGCTTTACTGGCCGTCGGATATGCCTATCGGCGAAGAACGCAACTCAGTTGAGCGTAGCCGCCCATTTACGCAGATAGTTGTACCACTCTTTTGCATTCGTCGCAACGGGGTGGTTTTCTTTTGTGGCGCCTACGCAAGTCAGATAGAAATGGGCGATGTACCGCGGAGAATAGTCCTCTTTTGATATAGTGCCTTTGAGTTTCAATAGGCAGAGGTTATTCTGTTGGTCATGTACCAGTTCTCCGGCAAACTTTTTCGGGATAAAGACACCGAGTCCGACCGTCTCTTTGGCATATTTGACGGTATCATTCACCGGCCAGTCTGTGCCCCAACTGGCCAATAAAAGACCATTGGGAAGAACGATGACAGCGGTATCGCTATCCGGTGCCGGTTTCTTGGCGGGAATCGTTTGCACGCCCGTACAGAGTCCTTCGATAGGTTTGCTTACCCGTACATCGCATCGCATGTCCCTATGCCCGGCCTTCATCGTGTATTCGGCAGCCAGGTTAACAATAGTTCGTGTTTCCGGATCGTCTTCCTTCCCGTCTGGAACGGTCCAGTCCACATCGCTAACGGCAATCCTGGCTTTTCGGGAACTTTCCTTGAGGATCCATTGTTGGCGCTCTCCTACATCCTCAATATGGTGTAATTTATCATGCCAATACTTCACCGTCCCGACGCCGACTGTTCCGCTGACGCGAATAATATCATCGCCGTAATGCTCCGCCAGCAAACTGTCATTCGGATACCAGAAACTCTGCGCTAACTCTAACCGCGGTGTACGCTTACAATACACATCGATCGTCTGTTTCTTGTCGAAATAGATGCGGTATGCCATCTTTTCGCTTTCTACCGCCACGCCGTGATGATGCAACTCATGGTAAGTGTCTGCCCATGGTCCGTCACACCACGCCTTTACGGGATAACAATGCCGGGTCTTCCCCTCCGCTTGAATAATCCTGTAGCCGGGTACGTCCGAGTAAGCCGGTGTGCCGATCACCCAGAACGATGTCGCTACCCGCGGAGCGCAGCCCGTGAGTATAAGAGAAAGAATAGCAATGTAAATGAAATGATTTTTCACCTTTCAATTATCAATCATCAATTATCAATCATCAATCATCAATCATCAATCATCAATCTATTTTGACGTTCTCTACCGTTGGGGCTAATGTGAACGCCTCGCCTTCGGTCGGACTGATGAGCACATCCTCAATAGTAAGTCCGTCCGTTTGGCGGAAGAGGGCGCCGTACGTAGAGCAGATGACGATATTACGCAGCGTAACGTTTTGTATCTTCATCTCCGGCAGGCCGTTGAAATAGATCGCCCGTTTGATATTCGTACCGCTGATGTCTTCAATGACGATATTGCGGAAGGCGGGTGTCTCTTCGCTCGCTTCCGGTGCTGCCGCGTTCATTCGGGCGGCCAACTCCTCTTCCGTCTCTTCTCCGGCACCTTTACCGCCGTAGAAAAGGTCAAAGAGCAGGCCTTCGTTCGGTATATTCACCATGTTCACACCTTTGATGAAGATATTCTCCACCACACCTCCGCGACCGCGGGTTGATTTGAAACGCAGACCGACGTCTGTGCCGATATAGAGGTTGTTCGTTACCTGCACGTTCTTGATGCCTCCGGACATTTCCGAACCGCATACAAATCCTCCGTGACCGTGATAAACTACGCAGTCATCTACAATCACATTCTCGGTCGGGATACCTCTGTCGCGACCGGGTTTGTCCTTTCCCGACTTCATACAAATAGCATCGTCACCTACGTCAAACGAGCAATGACTGATCACTACGTTCTTGCAACTCTCAACATCCACGCCGTCACCGTTTTGACTGTACCACGGGTTACGGACGTTCAGGTCGCGCAAGATAAGATTCTCGCAACACATGGGGTGTAAGTTCCATGCCGGCGAGTTCTCAAACGTAACTCCTTCCAATAGAATATTCTTGCATCCTACGAAATGCAGCATCACCGGCCGTAAGAATGATTTCACTTGACCCCACAAGGCTTCGTCGGTGATCACCGGCACGTTCTGGTCTACGCAGTATCCTTGCGCGATAACCGAACCCGAATCCGGATACCATATATTGTTTTCAGTCACAATACCGCCTTTCTCTTTGAGGTGCTTTTTCCATTGTCCTTCCGTCATCTTGGCTTTCTTCAGCGGTCGCCACCAATCGCCGTTACCGTTGAAGGTACCGTGTCCGGTAATGGCAATATTCTCTGCATTCAAGGCATTGAGCGGACTTGTGCAGCGTTTCGTAGGAATACCTTCAAACCAATCATCGTAGATCTCATATAAGTCCAAATCGTGCGAGAACATAATCAGACTGTTCGGCGCGGTGTACAGACGTACATTCGATTTGAGGGTAAGCGGCCCCGTGATATAGATACCTTCCGGAATGATGACGGTGCCGCCGCCGGCAGCATTACAGTCGTCAATGGCCATCTGAATGGCTTCTGTCGATAATACGATTCCTGTGGGATCTGCTCCGTAGTCTGCTGCATTGAACGTGCGTTTGGGGAATGAAGGAACAGGTACGCGCGGCATTTCGAAACAAGCCGACTTGGTGAGTCGGTTAATGTCGCGTTGGGTGGTCGTTTGATACTTTGGCGCTGATGTACAAGCGCTCATAATGGCTGCTGATAGCAGCATGATAGAGAGTTGCTTTTTCATATGTACAAATTTTTAGGATATTCTATAGCTGTTAGCGATAATCCTTCCGGCGGCGCCGAGTGACCTGCTTTACAGCGGTCGTGCGCAGCGATAATAGTCCGTAAATCCTCTTCCTGTATCTTTCCCCGTCCTATCTCAAACAGTGTTCCTACCACCGCACGCACCATGTTGCGCAGGAAGCGGTCGGCAGTAATGGCAAAGTATGCCTCGTATTCGTTCTCTACCACCCATTCCGCCTTTTTTACATCGCATATCATCGTCTTGGCATCCGTGTGTACGCGGCAGAAAGAAGAGAAATCCTGCTTTCCGAGTAGTAGCTGTGCCGCTTTATTCATCGCCTCGAAATCAAGTCCCGGTGCTACCCGCGTATGGTTGATATAGGTGAACGGGTCTTTGCGGGTCGTGATGCGGTAATAATACGTCCGGGCGGTCGCATCAAAACGGGCGTGCGCATCATCTTTCACCCGTTGAATGGCATGCACGGCAATCGAGTAGGGAAGGAGATTGTTGAGCCGTGCACCAAAATTGGCAGGAAGGGCTTTGTCCCAATCAAAATGCGCTACCATCTGCTCTGCATGCACGCCGGCATCGGTACGACCGGCAAAAGTCAGCGCTACAGGCGTGCGTAAGATGGTTGCAAAAGCAGCTTCCATCTCCGCCTGTACCGTGTTTCCGTTCGGCTGTGTCTGCGAACCGTGGAAATCGGTGCCGTTATATGCAAATTCTATAAAATACCGCATAACTGTTGGTTTATCTCCGGCGATAACTTCGCCTTGTACGCGATGAACGCACCGATGCCGATGATGACCAAGCTGCGCAGGATGCTGTCCAACCATATATTCATCGGAGGCAAATATGTCTGCATCGCCCAATTGAGGGCAAAAAGTGCGGCTAAGAGCATCAGGATCAGCCACCACTTCGTATCAATGATCTTCAAGCGGCAGAAGGGCACTACGGTTGCTATAATGAGCAGGTAATACAGCCCGTAGGATAGTAAATTGCTCATCGCGGCGCCTTCCATGCCGTAAAGAGGTACCAGATAATTATTCAGCAGCAATGCACTGACCGTCAAGATCAGCGAAAGCAGCAAACTGAAAGCGTAGAACCGCGAGTAGTTCAACGCCGAGAAACAGATAGAGAATGTCCCCAAAACCAATTGGCTGACACCCAGGATGAGCACTACATTCTTTGCGGTAGCAAATGTAGCGCCGTTTGGTAAGATATGGAAAATAAGGTCGATATTAATCCATATTGCAAGCAGAATAAATCCGCCGATAAGGAGCATGTTTCTCGTTACTTGTTTGATCAAAACCGAACATTCTTCGCGGTTGTTTTCCTTGATGGCAAGTGCCAGTTGCGGCGACGCGATTGCCGTAACCGACCGGTTGGGTACACTCACCAAAACCGCCATATAGGTAGCGATCGCAAAGATACCGGTACTGTCCAAACCCATTTTTGCGGTCACGAAGAAGGAAGAGAGGGTAGGCGCAAGAACGGACGTGAGCGCAGAGATAACCAGAAAGCCTGTATACGTCAGATAGCGTCGTACAAGCGATTTGTTCTCGCGCAGAAAATGCCAATCCGGTTTCAGTTTGATGGGCTTAAGCGAGAAGAAGTAAATGCAGTTAATCAACGCAGCGACGGCGTAGTTGATGCAAATACCGATAACCAGTCCGTCCAACGATACGATACGGAACGCATAAAGCAGATAGATCACCAACATCCCGACGCGTACCACCAGTTCGCGCACCGTACGCGGTACAACGATATGCATCAAGGCGGTGCTGGCGGACTCGCAGATCGTCTGATAGAGCATGAAGAACGATATCGGAAGTACAAAATAGTAGTACTCCACGAAAAGCGGTGACTTGTCGCCGAACCATGCTCCGAGCGGAACCCGGCATGCCCAATAGACAAGCGTAAAAAGGACCAAGCCGATAAAGGGAACTACCAAGGCCCAGAAGAAGAAACCGTGGTCCTCATCGCTGTCTTTTTCCCGGAAGTAGGGATAGAATC
>Ga0310694_10007539_pt1 | contig 10205 bp, 8 predicted proteins | sample 174DNAGHGhighgp2_FD_203884 | JGI IMG/M metagenome (GOLD analysis project Ga0310694, IMG submission 203884) | Sheep rumen microbial communities from Palmerston North, Manawatu-Wanganui, New Zealand - 1742 DNA GHGhigh gp2 (v2) (version 2) | ecosystem: Host-associated > Mammals > Digestive system >... | reverse complement strand
CAGAATCTATGCCACCCTCGGCAATATAAGAGGGAGGGGCCCTTTAGGGAGGGGTCGCGCAGCGACGATTCTGGAAGAGTGTGCCACCCGTCGACGGTGACCAAAGTGATGGCGGCGCATTGGCTGGTGCCTCGCAAGGCGCTGGAAACCATCGGGTTGTTCGATTCCCTGTTCCCGATCTACGGGAACGACGACAACTGGTGCGACCGGGCGCGGTATCACGGATTCAAGGTGGGAATCGTCCCCGGGGCGAGGGCCGTGCACGACCGGGCGTATCGGCAGGAGCCGAAGGACAAGGTCATCTACCGGAACTATTATATGGGCTCGCTCGTGCGGCTGTGCGACATCAACCGGCCGCTCTGGGAGCGCTTCCTGTATGTGTGCCTGTTCACGCTCGTGAAGGCCGTAAAATACGGAAGCACCTTGCCTTTCAAGCACTTCCGCGCCCTCTGCAGGATGCTTCCTCAAATAAAGATTTCTCGGCTTCGCTCGAAATGACAACTGTCATCCTGAGGAGGCCGGAGGCCGACGTGAGGATCTAGATCACCTTCCGGTGCACCCGGAGGCCGTAGACCGCAATCACCACGAAACAGAGGGCCGGGAGGATGAACGAGACGTTCACCGCCGGCATTCCGAGGACCGTTCCCCGGTCGATGACCATCGCCTGGAACGGCGGCAGGACCGAGCCGCCGAGGATGGCCATGATGAGGCCGGCGGCGCCGAACTTGGCGTCCTCCCCGAGGCCTTCGAGGGCGATGCCGTAGATGGTCGGGAACATCAGGGACATGCAGGCGGAGACGGCGACGAGGCAGTACAGGCCGGTGACGCCCTGGAAGAAGATGACGCCGAGGGCGAAGGCGAGCCCCGCGAAAGCGAAGCAGTAGAGCATCTTCCCGGGCTTGAAGAATTTCATCAGGTAAGTGCAGATGAACCTGCTGAGACAGAAGAGGATCATCGCGGCGATGTTGTACTTCTGCGAGAGGACCTCCGCGGCCTGTTCGCTCATCCCTTGCTCCATGAAGATCCGGGTTCCGTACTGGATGATGAAGGTCCAGCACATGATCTGCACGCCCACATAGAAGAACTGCGCCAGCACGCCCTCGCGGTAGCGGGGGATGCCGACGAGCCGTTTCAGCGAGGCGCCCACGGACTGGGAACTTTCCTCGTGGACGGCGGGCATCTTCTTCAGGAAGATCAGCAGGAACATCACGACGATGACGATGCCGATGGCGACGTACGGGGTGATGAGGATGCCCAGGTCGGACTGCTTCATCGCCTCGAACTCCGCGTCGGACAGGGTGGCCCGGGCGGCGGAGTCCATCGGGTTCAGACGGGCCTGGATGAAGTTCATCGCCACGAACATCCCGCACAGCGAGCCGATGGGGTTGAACGACTGCGCGAAGTTCAGCCGCCGGGTGGCGGTCGCCGGGTCGCCCATCGCGAGGATGTACGGGTTCGCGCTGGTCTCCAGGAAGCTGAGGCCGCAGGTAAGGATGAAATAGGCGATCAGGAAAGGCCAATAGGAGCCCGTGGACCGCGCGGCGATGAACAGGAAGGCGCCCGCCGCATACAGGCCCAGGCCCATCAGGATGCCGCTCTTGTACGAGAAGCGCCGGATGAACATCGCGGCCGGAAGGGCCATCGCGAAATATCCGCCGTAGAAGGCCACCTGCGTCAGGGTGCCTTGCGTCACGCTCATCCGGAAGATCTTGGAGAACGCCTTCACCATCGGGTTCGTCACATCGTTCGCGAAACCCCAGAGGGCGAAGCAGGCGGTAATCAAAATGAATGGAAGCAAGTAATTTACCCCCTCGTACTTGAAGAAACTGTTTTTCTCTTTCATATGGCGTTGGTTGTCCGGTCAAACGGACTCTTGATGTCGATTCTTAAGGATTCTTTCCCGGAGGAAGTCCAGGGCTTTCCTCCGCTCCGCGCGGCTGAAGCCGAGCAGGCCGATGCAGGCGGCGGTGACGAGGCCGACCACCACGAACCCGGCGAGGTGCTGCCACGGGCCTGTCCGGGGAACGGTCCTGTAGAGCAGCAGGACGCCTGTCATCAGGAGGGAGATCAGCAGCGGACGGGCGTAGGCGTGACGCAGGAACCGGAACACGTCGAACCGGAACTGCGCCCGGAGCAGGATGAACTGGATGACCCGGTTCAGGAAGTCGGAGACGACGAAGCAGGTCAGGATGACATAGGCCGGCGCGCCGTGCTGGAACAGGACATAGCCCGCCGGCAGGCACAGCAGGAACAGGACGGTGATCTCGATCTTGTACCACTTGATGCGCCCCAGGGCGTTGATCAGCGGCCCCAGGCCGGCGGAGGTGGTGGCGACGGCGGCGACGAGGAGGGTCCAGCGGGCCATCACGAGGGTCTCCGGCGGCATCTTGCTTCCCAGCCACAGGCCCATCAGAAACTCCAGCTCGCTCCACAGGGGGAAGAACAGCAGGAGGAACAGCAGGAGGCAGATCCGGCAGGAGCGCCGGGCCAGGCGCGTGGCCGTTTCGACCTGCCCGGCGCCCACGTTCTGCGTGATCTGCGGGGCCGATGCCGCGTCGAAGTTGTTGACGAACTGGACGACGTAGTTCTGCAGGGTGAAGGCGTAGAAATAGGCGGCGTTGACGGTGGTCCCGAAGAAGGCGTTGATGAGCATGTTGGAACCCTGGGACCGGGCGATGATGGCCGAGGAGGACAGGAGGTTGTAGTTGTTGAACGTCAGGACCTCCCGGTAGGCCGATTTCTCCCGCACGGGCTTCCACCGGACGATGTCCGGCCACCGCCGCGCGCTCATCCAGTGGTAGGCGATGAAGGAGACCCAGGTGCTGGCGCTCATCATCACGGCGTAGATGCGCAGCCCGTCGGGCCGCTCCCGGAGGAGGTACAGCAGGCATACCAGCCCCAGCTTGAGCAGGGTGTTGAAAATGTCGACCAAGGCCACCGTCCCGAACTTCTCGTGGACGGTGAACAGGCTCTGGAAGGGGGTGTTGGCAATGCCTAGGCAGGCGACGACGGTGGACACCTGGAACACGAACAGTGCGTCGGACTCCTTGCCGGGCGGGACGTTCAGGTGCGTGTGGATGTACCAGAGGCCGACGCTTTCCAGCAGGAGGAGGATGACGGCCGCGCCGCCGAGGTGGATCGAATGGCAGATGTTGAACATCCGGTTCGGGTGGCTGTCGGCCTTGCCCAGCTCGATGTTCATGAAGCGGACGGTGGTGGTGGCGAGCGCTCCGGAAACGACCCCGACGAGGGCCACCGTGCTGCCCACCGCGCTGTAGATGCCTACGTCCGACGCGCCGAGCGCCTGCAGGACCAGCCGGCTGGTGACGAGGCCCACCAGGATGGTCACGGCCATCCGGATGTAGATGACGACCGTATTCCGGGCGATGCGGATGTCGGAGTTCGATGCCATAATGCAAAGTTAAAAAATTCCTATCTTTGCAAAAGGAAAAAGACTCTGTTTTTGATAGATGGAAATGCCCGCGGTCAGCGTCATCATACCGGTCTACAACGTGGAACCCTATATCGCACGCTGTGCGCGGTCGTTGTTCTCCCAGACGATGGAGGACCTGGAGTTCATTTTCGTCGACGACTGCACGCCGGACAGGTCCCTGGAGGTGGTCCGGGAGGTCCTCTCCCGCGAGTTCCCCGCGCGGGAATCCCAAGTCCGGTTTTTCAGGATGCCGGTGAACGGCGGGCTGGCGAAAGCCCGGATGCAGGGACTGGCCCTGGCGACGGGGGAGTACGTCATCCATTGCGACAGCGATGACGAACTGGTTTCTCCGGATGCCTATCGTATCCTGTACGGAAAGGCCGTTGCCGAGCGGCTGGACATCGTCACCTGCAATTACTTGAAAGAAGATGCGTCGGGCCGTCGTGCCCTGGTCCGCGGGGAGTGCAAGGGCGTGCGCGACCTGCTCCTGGACAAGGCCCAGGGCTGCCTGTGGTGCCGGCTGATCCGCCGGGCGATCCTGAACGGCTTGCTGGCGCCTCGGGGAGATATGGGCGAGGATCTCGTCCAGTCGTTGCAGGCCACCCTGCGTGCCGGCTCGATGGGGCATGTCGACGAGCCCTTCTATCTGTACCGGTATCGTCCGTCCGCCATCAGCAAGTTGCAGGGAAAGGAGGCCGCCCTCCGGCGGCACCGGGAGCTGGCGGCCAATGTCGGGATGCTGGCCGGCCTGCTGGTGGGGGACTATGGTTATCGGGAAGATGCCCCGGAAATCGTCTGCTTCAAGTATTACGCCCGGCACTGCATCGAACCCTATGTGGGGGACAAGGCTTGCTATGCGATGTGGAAGGAAACTTTCCCGGAGGTGGATGCGAAGGTGCTTTCGAATCCCTGCCTCTCGCTCGAAAAGAAAGGCTGGTTCATCCTCATCCATCTGCATCTTTATGCCCCGGTCAAGCGGCTGACCCGCCCGCTGGGAAAAAGGAGGGGGCGGGTATGAAACGGATCCTGATCGACAAGTCGATAAGCGATCGCGTATTGACCGTGGGAGAGCGTTATTGGGACCCGGTCCATGGCGGTATCGTCTCCGTGCTGAAGGCGTACCGGGAAAGCTTCGAGACCTTCCATTTCATCGCGTCCTCCGGCAGGCTCAACTGGGCGCACAAGCTGTGGTACGACCTGGGCGGGCTCTTCGCCCTGGGCTGGCGCCTCCTGTGGGACCGGAGAATCAAGATCGTGCACATCCATACGGCTGCCGGACGGTCCTTCGACAAGCACGCCTACTACGCCTGGCTGGCACGGCTGATGGGCCGGAAGGTCATCCTGCACAGCCATGCATCCCGCGTCAAGGTATGGTATGAGGGGCTTTCGGAGCGCCATCAGCGGCGGGTGCGGAGGATGCTTTCCAAGCTGGACCGCCTCATCGTCCTGTCATCGTCCTGGCGCGATTTCTTCGTGTCGATCGGCGTCTCCCCGGAGAAGGTGAGCATCGTGAACAATATCACGGAACCGGCCGGTCGGGAGAAGGTCGCGCGGGAGGCGGGCGGGCCCGTCCAGCTGCTTTTCCTCGGCGAGATCGGCCCCCGGAAAGGTGTGTTCGACCTGTTGCAGGCGATGGCGCTCCTCCAGGGCGCCGCCCCCGGAAAAGCCCGGCTGGAGATTGGCGGAAACAAGAATGAGGAGGCCCTGGAAGAGGCCATCCGCACGCAAGGGCTGGAGGATTGCGTGCATTTCAACGGCTTTGTCGCCGGGGACCGGAAAAAAGAGCTGCTCGACCGGGCGGAGGTCTTTGTCCTGCCCTCGTATCACGAAGGCCTGCCGGTCAGCATCCTGGAGGCGATGAGCCATGGCTGCGCCATCATTTCCACCCCGGTGGGCGGCATTCCGGAAGTCGTCAGGGAGAACGGAATCCTGGTCCGCCCCGGGGATGTCGAGGGGATTGCGGCGGCCATCGCCCAGTGCGAGGACGAAAGCGTCTGCCGCCGGATGGGGCTTTCCAGCCTGGAAATCGTGAAGGACTACTATCCGGAGGCCGTGATGGCCCGATTGAAACAAATCTACGAATCGCTCCTCCGGTGATTCCGGAACCAGCCTGTCATCCGTTTCACCGGATGGTAGAGCCGCAGGTGGATGAGGATGAACCAGAACTTCTCCTCGAGGGAGCAGGTTCTGAGGGACAGAATCTTCCGGTCCACTTCCGGGAAGGTCTCTTTCCAGCGAAGATAGTATTCGGGGATGTGGACCACGGGTTGGAGCATCCTCCTGCATTTGTATTTGAATTGGATGATTTCCGGTTCTTCCCCCGAATAGCCATACTTGTCTTCCAGGAGGCCGATGAGGAAGCGGGCGTTCTCCATCAGGGATTCCCAGCGGGCGTTCAGGGCCTCCCGGCCTGCGGCATTGGTGATTGAATCCTCCCGGAAGCAATAGTAATACAGGGGCCGGTCCACGTGGCCGGTCCGCCGGGCTTTCAGCTGGGTCTGCACGGAAATCACCATGTCCTCTCCCACGCTCGCCACCGGCGCGGCCAGCCCTTCTAGCAAGGACCTGCGGATCATCCGGCAGAACAGGTTCCAGCGCTCCTTGCCTTGGAGCATGCGAGCCACGGACGTGCATTCCCCCCGGACCTGCTCGCGCGCGCGCCCGTCCTGCTCGACGGTGAAATCGCACGTGACGATATCCAGGTCCTCCGCCTTCGCTTTCCCGTACAGGGCGGCGTAGGCGTCGACATCGACATAATCGTCACTGTCGCAGTGGATGACATATTCGCCCCGGGCGAGGGCGATCCCTTGCATCCGGACGGCCGCCTGGCCGCTGTTGCGCGGCATCCGGAAGACGGTCACCTGCTCCTTCCGGGCCGGGAATTCCGCCAGGACCTCGCGCATCACGTCGATGGACCGGTCCGGCGAGCAGTCGTCGATGAAGAGGAACTCGATGTCTTCCAGGGTCTGCCCGAACAGCGACCGGGCGCATCGGGCCATATAGGGCTCGACCTGGTAGACTGGTATGATGACACTGACCGCGGGCACGGAGGAAAGATCGCAACGGTGCAAAGATATGAATAATTGTCGGCTTTTTCCTATCTTTGTCTTATGCAACGCCCGCTGGTCAGTATCCTCACCCCGATGTACAATACGGAAAAGTATGTGCACCGGCTGCTGGATTCTGTCCTGGCGCAGGACTATCCCGCCATCGAAATGGTCGTCGTCGACGACGGATCGACGGACGGGTCCGGGGCGGTGGTCGAAAGCTACGTCGACCGCTTTGCCGCGAAGGGGTATGCGCTGCGCTGTTTCCATCAGCCCAATTCCGGGCAGTCGGTCGCGATCAAAAACGGGCTGCAGCGGGTGACGGGGGCGTATCTGGCCTGGCCGGACAGCGACGATTTCTACACGACGCCCGATGCCATTTCCAAGATGGTCCGGGCCCTCGAAGCTTCCGCCCCCGCGTTTCAAATCGTGCGGACCCAGGTCCGGTATGTCAAGGACCCGTCCCTGGAACTGCTGCGGATCGAAGGATTGGACGCCCGGGAAGAAGAGGATCCGTCGCTGTTCGAAGACTGCCTGTTCACCCTGAACGGATTCTACCATTGCGCCGGTTCCTACCTCGTCCGGACGGCCGTGCTGAAGGACTTGACCGGTTTCGACATTTACACGGAGAAGAATGCCGGACAGAACTGGCAGCTTCTTGTCCCCATCCTGTACCGGTACCGGTGCAAGACCCTCCTGGAACCGTTGTTCACCGTCGTCGAGCGATCCGCTTCGCACAGCCGGGGGCAATACGGCGGGTATGCGCAGGAGGTTGTCAAGAAGGAAGCCTATCTCCGGACGCAGATGGCGACCCTGGAACGGATCGAGGATATTCCGGAGGAAAAACGCGCCCGCTATCTGCAGCGCTTGCAGGCGCTTTCCGACGAGCGTATGCTCGGGATGGCCATTCACTGGAACAACCGCCCCGGCGCCCTGGAGTGGCTCCAGCGTTGCAAGGACGGGATGGGCAAGGCCGAATACCGGGCCAAGAATAGCTGCCTCCACCTGCCCGGCGGAACCCGCCTGTTGAAGGCCTACAAGGACCTCCATCATCGGCTGCATCTCTTGAAGAAGTCCTTGAAGAAACGCCCGTGAACAGTATGATTCACATTGAGAACCGTAATCAATGCAGCGGCTGTTCCGCTTGTGCGGACGCCTGCCCGCACCGGGCCATCCGGATGGTGCCGGACGGGATGGGATTTCCGTACCCGGCCGTGGACCGGGACCTGTGCGTGGACTGCGGCCTCTGCGATCGTGTCTGCGCCTTCCGTCCGGTCTCCGAGCCCGCTCGGAAGGCTTTTGCCATCCGGTTCCCGGAGTACTTGGACCAGAGCCAGAGCGGGGGACTGGGCTATGCCTTGATGCGGAAGGCGGTGCGGGATGGAATGGTCGTCTATGGCGCGGCGATGGGCGCGGATTTCGTGGTCCGGCATGTCCGGGTCACGGAAGAGGCAGGGCTGGAGCCCCTGCGGCTCTCCAAATATGTCCAGAGCGACACGGTCGGCATTCCGGACCGGGTGTCGGCCGATTTGAAAGCCGGCCGGAAGGTCCTCTTCACCGGAACGCCCTGCCAATGCGCCGGTGTGGGCTCCCTCGTGGGCATCCATCGGAAGAATCTCCTGCTGGTGGACATCACTTGCCACGGCGTTCCCGCCCCGTACGTGTGGCGGGACTATCTGAAGTACGTGGAGAAGCGGGAGGGGGAGCCGCTCACCGGCGCCCTGTTCCGCGATCCCGCCCTCGGATGGCACGGGGCCAAGGAAAAGCTCTGTTTCGAATCCAAGTCCCTGGTGGCGAACGATTACGCCTATCTGTACTTCCGGCGCTTTATGATGCGCCCTTCCTGCCTGGCCTGCCCCTTTGCCAGCCTCGCCCGGCCCTCGGACTTGACGATGGCCGACTGCTGGGGTGTGGAGAAGGTCCTTCCCGGCTTTGCCGACGACAACCGAGGTTGTTCGCTCCTGCTGGTCAATACCGAGGCCGGTCGCGCGTTCGCGGCCCATTTCGACGAGAATCCCGAGCTGCGGGAAGTGGACATCGACGCGGTACTGCAGCCCAATTTGCTGACTCCGACGGTGGCCCACAAGTACGCGCCGCGCTTCGAGCGGTTGTATCTCCGGCACGGTTTCCCGTTCGTGCTTCGGCATTTCGGGAAGGATTCCTGGAACCACCGCATCGCCGAAAAGATTGTGAAAATCAAGAAAAAGGGGTTATGAAAGCAGGGATTCTCACCTTTCATTCTGCCGACAATTACGGGGCCGTGCTGCAGGCTCGCGCCCTTGTGGAAGTGCTGCGCTCCCTGGGGCACGACGCTTCTGTCATCGACTATGCGCCGGCGTACCTGACGAAGCCCTACCGGCTCTGGCGGAACGACTGTTGGAAGCATCCCGTGGGCACGGCCAAGAATCTCGCGAACAGTTTCGCCGTGGCGCGGCGGCGGAGGGGGTTCCAGGCATTCCGGGAAGGCATGCATCTTACGCCTTTTCCTCCGGAAGGCCTCGATGCCGTAATCATCGGCAGCGACCAGGTCTGGAACCGGCATCTTAACGGGGGAGAGCTCCTCTGGTTTGCCCAGGACCCCGTTTTTGACCATACCCGCAACATCGCCTATGCCGCGAGCACCGGCTCCGTCCCCCTTCCGGAAGGGGTCGATTTCGGCCGTTTCCATCGGTTGAGCGTTCGGGAGCCCCGGCTCCTGGCCGAACTTGCCGCCCGGGGCTTTGCATCGACCCTGGTGCTGGATCCCGTCCTCCTGGCCGGGAAGGATGTGCTGGACGCCCTGGCCGATCCCTGCCCGGTCAAAGGCCGGTATGTCGTCGCCTACGAGGTAATCGACAATCCGCAGGTTATGCAGATCGCGTCCAGCTTCGGGCTGCCGGTCGTGCGTATCGCCTCCAACCCCCGGCTGAGCGGGCGCAAGCAGTATGTCCCCGGCGAATTCATCTCCCTCATCCGCGGGGCGGAACACGTGGTCGCGTCCTCGTTCCACGCTGTCGCCGTGGCCAAACTCTATGGGGTCGATGTCGTTTACCCTCCGTCCGGCACCCCCAAGGACGACCGGATCCTGCATCTTCTCGCTCCTGAGACCGACCTGGATGCCCTCCGCGTCCAGTCCCTGACATTTTTGCAGGAATCCCTGGCATAAAAAGCCCCGCGAAGGAGGTGGCATCCTATTTGCGAATCCGCCGGAAAATGCGTAATTTTGTGGGATTAAGTTTTTAACTGAAAATAGAGAAGCATTTTATGGCACTCGCAGATATACTGAAGAAAGTTTTCGGCTCCAAGTCCGACCGGGACATGAAGCAGGTGAAGCCGATGCTGGATGCGGTCCTCGCGGCCTATCCCGCCATCGACGCCCTCTCCAACGACGAGCTCCGGGCGCATTCCGCCGCCCTCCGCGCGAAGATCTTCGCCGTCGAGAAGCCCTTCGAGGACCGCATCGCCGAAATCAAGGTCGAGATGGAGAAAGACATCCCCGTCTCCGAGAAGGAAGCCCTCGCCACCGAATCCGACAAGCTCGTCAAGGACGAGGACGACGCCATCGAGAAGTGTCTCGACGAGATCCTCCCCGAGGCCTTCGCCATCATGAAGTCCACCGCCCGCCGCTTCGCGCAGAACGAGACCATCACGGTCACCGCGACGGACTTCGACCGCGACCTGGCGGCCCACGGCCGCGATTTCGTCCACATCGAGGACGACAAGGCCGTCTGGCAGAACCACTGGGT
>Ga0310694_10007538_pt1 | contig 10205 bp, 18 predicted proteins | sample 174DNAGHGhighgp2_FD_203884 | JGI IMG/M metagenome (GOLD analysis project Ga0310694, IMG submission 203884) | Sheep rumen microbial communities from Palmerston North, Manawatu-Wanganui, New Zealand - 1742 DNA GHGhigh gp2 (v2) (version 2) | ecosystem: Host-associated > Mammals > Digestive system... | reverse complement strand
TATAGACGATTGGTTTCTGTCAGCCACTCTGATACAGTGGTATGTGTTGGTTCGAGTCCAACCTGCTGGACTAAAATTATCGGCATCTATCTCCTCGCTCTGATAAGGCGTTGAAAGAGTAAATGGTTACATGTAGGTTCAAATCCTATGTTGCCGACTAAAAATCCGCATGGTGCGATTAGTGGAGCAGGTGAAGGAACAGGGCAACATAATCTTAAATGTGGTTTGAACCCCAAGACCTAAAATTCGCTGAGAACCTGCATTAGGGTTGACAAAAGTCAATCCTTTTTTTATATTTAAGAAAAAAAGGAAAATTATGCAATTAATTAAACTTGGCGATGAACTATATGATTTAAAGGATATCAAGCGGATCAGTAAAAAGAATTACTGGGATGGTCCACATATAGTAGTTCTTTTAAATAATGGACGATATATTCATTATAAGGAATCTGATGTTCGTATATCAGGTGATAAAGATCTTATTATATCAGTGTAAGGACTTTTATGAATCCATCATTTTATTTTATTAGTGGTATATTAGTTTATATCATTAGTCTTTTTACTCTTGTAACTGCAATTTGTTTCTTTATGGGAGTAATTTCATCAAGTTCAAATTTTAATTTTAAAGAACGATTTATTTGTTTTTTAACTGGTATATTTTTTGCAATTCCTACTGTTATAGGTTATGATTGGGCAGGTAAACTAGTAAATCCGGATCCAGAAATGATATATCAACGTGTTATCGAAGAAAAACCAAAATGTGATATTAAATCTATTAAATGTATGAAAGAAATGACAGAATGGTTAAAAGATTCAAGTGATGCATATGTAATGTATCACTTAGATTCTGTAAGTGCTGCAAATGATTATAATAAGACAGTAAGTAGAAAGTGATCTGAATAGAATTTCATATTATACCAAGGGTTGACATAAGTCAATCCTTTTTCTATATTATATTAAAAAAGGAGTATTTTCATGATAATGGAAAAATATAATCGTCTTATCAAAGAATATGAAAGAGATTATGAAGGATTTGATTTTACTACAGAGGTATTTACTTCTGAAGAAAGAATCTACCTTATTATTCGTAATGAAAATGGCGACGATTTAATAAAGTTAAATTTTGATTATTTTCCAGAAATGCAGTATGGCGAATTAGAATTTAATCTTGAATATCTTAATTGTGAAAAATATTCAATGAATGAAACGGAAGAGACTATTATAAAAACAATTCTTCATGATTTTGAACAGGATGAAGCATAATGGGTAAATTAGTTCATTACAATAAAATTTTTCCATTTACTGAGGAAGACAAAGAAACTATCAAAAAAGCATGTGAATTAAAAGATGCTTTTGATGAAAATGTTTTTTCTTATAGTGAAATTCCAGACAAGGAAGATATTTACACAAAAGATGATTGCAATACTGATCTTGCATTCGTAAGTTATATTGGTGACTTATACGGATGGGATTGGATGTTCTGGGATCGTTGCGGTTTCAAAGTTAAAATGTCTGGATACGGTTTTTCTGACAATGCATCTCAGGCAATCCGTTATGCAGAAGAACAAATGAAAGATACAAATGAAGAATATTGTATCGTAATGTGTCCATTCAAACCGACTAATAATATGGATGAAAAATTCTGTTATAGAAATGGACCGTATCTTGGTGTTCTTGAAAAACCACCGCATGAAGATACATTATATGGTGTTCATATTCCAGATAATATGTATTTTATGTTTCATTTCAACATTTTTACAAGAAAGGAGATAAAGAATGTTTAATGGAAATACAGTATGGCCAATTATTTTATTGGTCTGTTCATTATTTAATTTCTTTTATATGTTGCGTTTTCAATGGAAGAAAACAAACTTTGAAGAATATTCAGATAGTATCTCTTGTATAATGTATATGCTTCTTGCAGCAGCATTATCTGTTCTCGGAACTATTTGTATTATTGGTTTTTGGATATACTGTTATATTAAAGATGCACCAAGAAGAAATGCTGAACGTAGAGAAAAGCTTTGCGGTCTTATTCAAGAATTTAATGTTATGACAGGGAAGGAAAAATATGAAAGATGAACTTTATAAACAACATTGGGACCAGTGGATGAAATATAATGCTCAGCATAAAGCAATTATGGAATTTATTGCTGAGTATGGTCCATTAGCATCGCTCTCAGAAGTTTTGCGAGCTGTTACAAAAAAAGAAGATGATGCAAGTAATAGTATTATTGAAATCGATGCAGAACGTGATAAGGTTTTAAAGGAAATTGACGAAAAGAAAGGAACTGATTGGGTTATAAGTCAAATTGCTTGGGGTGTATCTACATCTGAACTTATTGATGCATATAATGCAGGAAAGATTTAATATGAAACAAAAATATAAAGTATGTGTTCATTATCAAACCTATGATGGTTATATGGGATTTGATGACTGGGATGATGAATATGCTGATGTAGAAATTGAATCAAGTAAGCTTGGTGATGAATTAACTCAAGCAATAGTTGATTTTGCAAAGAATAAATATAAGCATTTTAGAGATATTAAATCTATAACTTGTCTTGGTCCAGTTAAAGAACAAGACGACGAAGTAGAAATTGTAAAACCGGCGATAAAGCGTAATTTTGTTTGCGCTAATTGTGGAACTGAATTTAATGTTTTACAATATAAATGCGAACATAGACAAACTGGACTTAATGAATATCATTATACTCATTCTTGTCCAGAATGCCATGATATTTGTTATTCATATAAGGAAGCTAAATAATGACAGACGAAGAAGCTTTACATTATTTTAAGCATTCATACTTTGATCCTGAAGGTCAGGGATTACATCAACTTGTTTATAAACAATCAGAATTTTGGATTTGTCTTAATTTCATGTTAGACAATCATCCTGAATGGAGAACTTGTGATCCTAAAGAAATTATGGAATATGTAATGCCAAAATTTAGAGGTTGTGCAAATCCAGTTAATATTATGAAATGGATTCAACATATACAGGATAGGTTAGGTAAGTAATGTTTGGATATCAATATTTTAAAGAGGTTCTTGAAGAAAACCTCAGACATGCAAATAATAATGATGAAGAAGCAAAAAAGTGGTTTTTATCACATATTAAATTTTTGCTTCAAGATAAGTATGATGAAACCATAGAAGATATTATTAATGCAACATATGATGTAGCACATCACAAAGGCTGGTGGGAAGCTGGCCATTAAGGAGAAATAAGATGATTAGACCATCTAAGTATAAAGAATTATGTAATCATATTCTTGGAAAATGCACGTTTGATGAGCGTCCTGCTAATCCTGTATCAACAGATGAACGTCATTTAACAGAAGATTATTACATTGACTGTTTAGTTAATGATGTAAAAATTGCAACATTACATGTTTCGAAAGATTTATCAACTTATGCTTCAATTTATACCAATAATAATGGAACAGGTGTAATTTTTGCTAGTTTTGGATTTACTCTGAAACGAGCATTGAAGAAAGCAAAAAGAAATATTGATTCAGAACGAGACAGACTGTTTGCTATGTATTCGAAGATTACCCATAAGATTGGTTCTAGCCGTAAGGATATTACTACTATGATTCAATATCTTACAAATGTCGAATTCAGCACAGATAGTTATCTATTTACTAATCTGATGAAATCTGTATTTGAAGCAGCATGTCATAGCAATCCAGAATTATATGATAGTTCTGCGAAGATATTGACTGAATATTTTTCTTCAAAGGTTGTCCGATAAAAAAATTATTTTTTAGGGGTTTACAAGAACAAAACAATTTACTATATTTAACAACGTAAAAAACAAAACAAGAATAGCAAAAGCGGTTCCTATAACCAGAGGAATAGCTTAGCTGGTTAGAGCATTCACCGCAAGGTGAAAGGTCATCGGTTCGAATCCGATTTCCTCTACCATCAAGTTTACTGCTCGCTATTTTTTAACAAAAACAGGAAAAAATTTTTTATATATAATATAAAGGTTAAGAAAATGACTAAGTTTGTAGTTGACACTCATGATTTCGATACTCGCCGCGATGGACGAGGTTTCGGCAAGCATGATAAGGATCGACATAGACACAGGGTCATTTAGTATTAACTATATAAAGAGTTTATAAAAATGATTCCTGTGTAAAAACAGGAATCTTTTTTATTTGGTCTTATCGTTTAATGGATGGACACCAGCCTGTCACGCTGGAGGTACGGGATCGTGACCCGTTGAGACCGCTAATAGCATATGAAGTTCCTATTCTATTTCGCCAAAATATTGAAGTAACATACTTCTCGCTATTAATTTGGGGTCGTAGTTCAATTTGGTTAGAGCGTCAGATTGTCGATCTGAAAGTTGAGGGTTCAAGTCCCTTCGATCCCGCTAAATATACACCAGTAGCCGAGCCTGACTACGAATCAGGTACACGTAACTGGAGCTGAAAATGCAGGTTCGAACCCTGTCTGGTGTACTCTGGTCTGCGACTACTTTGACCTTCCAAAAACAAGGGTAGTTATTCGCCAGCTTAGCGAATTAAAATAAATGAGTTTCTGGAGTTTGTAAGTAGCTTCTGCACAAGATCAAAAACTTACGTTTATGCCTCACTAACTCAATTTGGTTAGAGTACCTGCCTCTTAAGCAGGGAGTTCAAGGTTCAAGTCCTTGGTGGGGTACGAAAATTGGGAGTATATGTCAATGGCTAGACGAGCAGACTCTTAATCTGTGGATCCGGGTTCGAATCCCGGTACTCCCATAACAACTAGCCTTCTGTTTTTGACAAGCGCAGATGGATTTTACGAAGGCCGGTAGATGTAACCGTTGGCGCAACATCATTTATGCGGTGGGAGTTTTGCTGGCTTCTCGTGTCCGACACCGGGCAGATAAAAAACCAGCATTTATGCGGTAGTAGCACAACTGGTAGTGCGATTCCTTGCCATGGAATAGGTTGTGGGTTCAAGTCCCATCTACCGCTCTAAAATATGCGTTTATGGTGTAGTGGTAACATATAACCTTGCCATGGTTGTGTCTCGGGTTCGAATCCCGATAGACGCTCTAAAGTTTTTATCCCCTCAGTGGTGTAATTGGTAGCATAACTCCCTGTGACGGAGTTGGTTCGGGTTCAAATCTCGGCTGGCGGACTAAATTATGCGGCTATGGTGTAACTGGCAACACGATAGTCTTCCAAACTGTAGTTTCGGGATCGTACCCCGATAGCCGCTCTAATGAATTATATAGAATTAAATGATAAAGGTAAGCTCGGAAGTGACGAGCAAAAACTTGCCGACTATTTTGGAGTCGGCAATTATACTACATTCTATAAAAAACATTTTATACAAAATAGATTTAGTATTACAAAAGACGATTTTATTGCTGGTGTTATTCCAGTTATGTTTTCAGCAATGAAAAAATTGGGTATTGAATATAAACATGATGATTATCCAGAACAATTAAGAAAATATCTTTATCGTAAAATTTGGGAAACAAAACTTGGTTATATAAAAGACAAAGTATTTAATGAATACCTAATCAATCCAATTTTTATAAAACCAAAAGATAAATTAAAGAAATTTACCGGATTCTTATTAAATTCAAGAGATGACTGGTTTCTTACTGACGGTGCTGCAGATGGAACAAATATTATTTGTTCAGAACCAGTTAAATGGGTTACAGAATATCGTATTCCTGTAATTAACAAAATTCCTAGAGATTATTGTAATTATTTTGGAAATCCAGATATACAGATAGATAAATCAGTCGTCCAAAATATGATTGACGATTGGGCAGATTCTCCTAGAGCATATTGCTTGGATGTAGGAGTTTTAGATACTGGCGAGACTGCTTTAATAGAAATAAATGATGCATTTAGTTGCGGTAGTTATTCAATGAGTGCTGAAACCTATGGTGATTTACTGACAACAAGATGGAATGAGTTAAAAGGTTGACGATGGTCAATCTTTTTTCTATATTATAATCAAAAGCTATTAAAGGAGTAAATCATGGGTGCATTAGTATCGAAAGAATACGCAAACGAATTGTTAGAAGAACTCAAAAAGGCTGCAGAAATTAATCCTGCTATGTTTAATCAAGAAAAGATTAAAACATTCTATGAAGACCTTTATGGAACTGGTGATCAGGGAATTAGACAAGTCTTTGCTGCACTTGACCATGTTTATGAAGAAGAAATCCGTTTTACTGACGAAGAAATTAATGAAATCAAACAAGTTGTTGGAAAACACGGTTTTGAAATTTTAGAAGAATACAAAAAAGAACCAAAAGAAGAAGCAAAAGCACGTTTAGGAGATGATTACAATCCAGTTCGTGACGATTATAGTTTTATTGGTAAACTTGGTGAAAAAGAATTTGTTTTTCATGTATGTAAGTTGAAAAAGAAAAATGGTGGTTTTATTGAAGATGCAAAAAACGGATTAGTTCCACAGTATAATATTAATCAGTTTTGTGCAAATGAAAAAACGACTAAACATTATTTTACTACACCAGCTGTTCAATTTATTATGTTTAATTATATTGATGCAGATTTTAAGGAAATGATAAAGTGCCTTGATGCTGGTTTGAATTTAAAGCAGTTTGAACAAAATAATAATGATGATTATTATCATGTGATTAGTGCACTTGAAAATTTGGAACTTGAAAAAGGTAAAAGAGGTAAAGTTCGAAGCCGTTTGAATATTCTTAAGAAATATGAAGAAGAATTAGAAAAGAAGAAAGCTAAAAAGAAGAAAAAATAATGCGGTGTTGTAATTGTCGATACTGTTATGTAGATTCGTGGGATGAAAGTGATTGGACCTGTGGTATCTTTGGTAGTGATGCTGAAGATATGATAACTGAAGATAAAAATGGAGACTTTGGTTGCAGGTATAATTCACGGTTTCTTAAGAAAAAAGAACGAGAATTAGATAACTGGTGGAGTACTGAACAAATAAAACAAGCCGAAGCAATGGAATTAAGGCAATCATTGAAATCAGTTCCTAAAGGAATTATAAAATTAGAAGGTGCTGATAAAACTGACCTTCTTGATTACTTTGTGGTAATTAAATAAAAATAGCGGGTTTTTAACCCGCTTTTCTTTTATTTACTTCCTATGAATTCTACTGCATATTCTTGTCTAAAGAATATATCGCCACATTCTCGGATTATTCGTTCTTTCCATTCTTCGTTTCTGTGTGGAACACAATCCCATCTAATTTTAGAAGGAATAAATGAATTTTCACCATTGATAGCACGTTTCCAGATTTCATAGAATCCATGGTCAATACCATGTGGTGTAGAAATTAAAATCATTTGTGCGTCTAGTCTGCCAGCTTGTGTAGGAAATACAGACATTAAGAAATTATCAAAATCAGACTTTCTCATAAATGCTGCTTCATCCATTATTAATAAATCTATAGAACGTCCTCTAACTGCCCTACTAGAACAAGAAACTGCAATTATATAAGAATGATTTTCAAATTGTAGTTTTTCGTTACAATTAGTTGTTGCAAATGGTCTCATAAATTCTGGGAGATTACAGTATATTTCCCTTATTTTATGTAAAATTTCTTTTGCAGCATCTAATTTATGACTCATTATTGCAACTGATTTGTCTGGATTAAAAATTATATACCAAAGAGCATAAATTGCAATAATTGTAGTTTTTCCGCATTGCCTTGGTGCTAAAACAATTTGATTTCTTCGTCCTATACTTTCTGGTTTTAATCCGTCAGAAAATTTCTTAAGTAATTTTTTCTGAAAGGAATATGGTTCATAGGTATCTAAACCATGATCAGTTACTATTTTTGCATAATGTGAAAATTGTAAAACGTTTTTTGAACATTTCTTTAAAATGTTTATTTCTTTTTTATTCATTTTGTCTTCTTTAATTTTTTAATGTTTACCTTCGGATAATCCATGTCTCATGACATCTCATGTTCCTCCGCTATGGGTTTTTGAAGGAAAACCCTTCCGCCTCTATGGCGTACTGCACTGTCGTCTGACAATACGTTTTTGGAAACCTGAACGGTTTATTTATAAAACTGTCTATTTACAAATATAGCTATTTTTACTATATTATAAGTTAAGAATATTATCTTATCTGATTTTTTAGGAATAATAATGTTTAAGAAATTTCAGGAATATACAATTCATTTCTTCTATGATGAAAGTTCTTCGGATAGTTTTACTTTTTTCGAAGCAATTTTTATGATTTTGCTGCTTGCTGAGCTTGCATCTCCTTTTCTTTGGAGCTATGCTATTTTTAAAATTGGATTTAATCCAGTTACTATTTCTTGGGGCGTTTCTACATTGACCTATTGGTTAACTTTTGGTTTGGGATATTATCTTGCAAAATCTAAACCAGGTATTGACCGATTTAAGTATGATGAGCTTGACCTTGAAGATAAACGATTTACACTTAAACTGTCAATGATTTTGTTCTTACACTTATTTTCGTGCGGTATCATGGCTGTAGCATTGCCATTTATTATAATTATTGCTATTTTTAATGTAATCTTTAATGGTATTACAAAACAGGTTTTTCCAGATCCAGTAAAAAAGAAAACAAGTAACGAACTTTCAGAAGAGTACAATTCATTAATCAAGGATTAATATATGGTTGATAATAACAGTTGCTTAAAATATAAGTATCTTACAATCAAGGTTACAGCAGAACGAAATTCAGCAGGAGCAATGTATGATTGGACTTATACTGTAACCGGTATTGACGCATTTAAGGATGTCAATGTTCTTGGTTATTACGATGAAAAGAAAACAGCTCCCGTAGTCCTTATGAGCAATAAGACTATCTTTGAATACGATTGGACTACAATTCCTTCTCGCATTCGTTCTGGTATCTGTAAGGGTTATATGGATATGTTCAAGGACGATAAGCACATTATTATCGTCAGTGAAGCAGTTTCATTCGAAAATAGCATTACTGGAGCAATACTTGGTGTAGAAGACGCTGGATTCAAATTGTCTCATGCATTCGAAGGATATACTTTACAGTTTATTAATCCTGCAGTATATGAAACTGTAGAATCAGAAAATTTCCTACATAATCCAATTAGTGAAGAAGAACGCAAGAAGAAACGTGAAGAAAAACTAGATGCTGAATGGAAAAAACGTTTTGGAAGTATTCCTGAGGAACAACGTCCTAAGATTGTTTTTGAAGACGAAATTAAGGTAGTAGAAAAGCAAATTAAGAAGCCATTTTGGACAGATGCTAAAATTGGAATCATGGCATTACTTGTGTCTATTGCATTTGTTATTAGTTTGGGAGTTATTGCTTCTAACTTGATGCATCGTTATCAAGCATGGTTAGATGAACGTTCTGCAGAGGCAATGCAAACAAATGTTACTAAGACTGTTACAAAGAATCCATATTCTAGGGCACAAGCAATGGCTTTGGCTATTGACAGTATGTCGGTCTTTGAAGATGGAACAAAGGATTCTCTTGATGTAAAGGCATTGGCTGATTCTATCTATGCAACGGATTTGAACCATCGTGCTGATTCTATTGCACAAGCAGCAATTAAGCATGATAGTCTTATTGCTGAATTGCCGAAAGAAAAGAAAGTGCAGATTGAACTTGTAGCAGTTATTGAAGACGGTATTACTACAAGAAAAGTTCAGACTGCTGCAGTATTAGATACAATTAGAGAAGCCGATATGAAGCATTTGACTAAGACTATTACTGTAATGGCTACAAATATGGCTAAGGACAGACAAACTGAAATCGATACTTCTAAGACTTATTATAGAGTTTCTAAGATTAAGACTGAAAACTTCATTTCTTTGGAGTAATCTATGGAAGAACTACTTAAAAAATATTTAACAGTAATTATTTTCTTAGCAGGTTGTGCATCATTTTATTTTATAGGTGAAATTTGGCATAAACCCGCATTTCAGAAAGAAATTGTAGAAGACCGTAAGTTTTCTATGCCTGTAACTATCGAAATGTATACTGTTATCAATGATGGTGTTACAAGACGAATTGTTGCCTCCAAAGTAGTAACCGATTCTATTACTCACAAAGATACAGAAATGGTTAACCGCTCTATCAGAGAAGCAACACATAAGATGATTGCTTTAAGACAGAAAGAAATTGACCATAATGAACGTTATTGGCGTGATGCAAAGTTTATTGATGTAGGCAAAGAAAAAGATTTTACTCCAGTAGACATTTCTTTTATAAAGGATGATAAT
>Ga0310694_10007536_pt1 | contig 10208 bp, 6 predicted proteins | sample 174DNAGHGhighgp2_FD_203884 | JGI IMG/M metagenome (GOLD analysis project Ga0310694, IMG submission 203884) | Sheep rumen microbial communities from Palmerston North, Manawatu-Wanganui, New Zealand - 1742 DNA GHGhigh gp2 (v2) (version 2) | ecosystem: Host-associated > Mammals > Digestive system >... | reverse complement strand
CTCAACAGCCAGGGAATCTTTACACAAAGGCTTCTCAGGCCGCTGAGGTACCTCTCTTGCAAAAACGTGTTTTTCTCCTCAGCCACAAATACTGCCCTTTTTTCTTGGCACTTTCAACTTTATTCCCTACTCTGACTACGTCGAAGATACTTTCACTCGACAATAAAAACAAAAAAATGGTCTTTTGTTTTGTATTGTACTCGTTTATTCGTACCTTTGCACCTAATCAGCCGCAGGAACCTCAGTGGAGGCGGCAGCTGAGACTTTTGTGGGTAAAGCAATAACATAGCATCAGCTATTTATTCAGAGTATCATGAAACCTCGGAAATTTCAATGATGTAATGCTTTGAGTAAGTCAGCCGATGCCCGTGCGATAGCGCGGGCATGACTTATATCTTAGCATTACGGGTACATTCCGAGGACCTCATGATACGAGAGAAGAGTTATGAACGCGCTTCTTTTGTGTCCTGAGGTCTCATTGTGGATATGCCTGTAAGCAAGCCTGAAGATATAGTTTTGGTGCTTAACTAAAACTATAGTAGTAATGGAACTACCCAAGCAGTTCGATAATATCACCCAGCACGTCATCGACGATCTGAAGGTGACGCTGCGCCAAGGCTCTAAGGTGTCGATGGCAGCAGCCAGTTTCTCCATTTACGCCTTCGAGGCCCTGCAAAAAGAGTTGGAGAAGGTGGACGAACTGCGCTTTATCTTCACCTCTCCTACTTTTAATAGGGAGCAAGCAAAGAAACAAAAACGAGAGTTCTATATTCCCAAGCTTAATCGCGAGCGCACACTCTATGGTTCTGACTTCGAAATCAAACTGCGTAACAACCTTACTCAGCGAGCCATTGCCAAGGAGTGTGCTGATTGGATTCGTCAAAAGGTGCGCTTCAAAACCAATGTGTCGCAGCAGAATATGCCAGGTTTTCTGAATGTAGAGAACTCAGAAGACCTCAATACTTATTTCCCTTTCAATGAGTTCACTACTACTGAATTGGGTTGTGAACGAGGAAATAATATGTTTCAACTTATTCAGCGTATGCCATCACCCATCAGTGATGCTTACTTGAAGAACTTCAATGACTTATGGGAGGATAGGGAGAAACTGACTGACGTGACGGAGGCCATCATCGAGAACATCGAGAATGTCTATCGTGAGAACTCGCCTGACTTTATCTACTTTGTGACACTCTACAATATCTTCAATGAATTCTTGGAGGATATCAGCGAGGATGTGCTGCCCAACGAGGCGACTGGCTTCAAGAGTTCGCAGATATGGAATAAACTCTATAACTTCCAGCGCGATGCGGCTCTGGCCATCATCAACAAGTTGGAGACCTACAATGGCTGTATCTTGGCTGACTCCGTAGGTTTGGGAAAGACCTTTACGGCCATCTCTGTCATCAAGTATTACGAGAATCGCAATAAGAGTGTCTTGGTGCTCTGTCCTAAGAAACTTTATGAGAACTGGAATACCTATAAGGGCAACTATAAGAACAACCCATTAGAAAAAGACCGTCTGCGCTACGACGTGCTGTTCCATACAGACCTGAGCCGTGAACGAGGTATGTCGAATGGTATTGACCTTTCTCGTCTGAACTGGGGCAATTACGACCTCATCGTGATTGACGAGAGCCATAACTTCCGCAATGGCGGTAAGGTAACGACTGACGAGGACGATGAGAACCCACGCGAAAACCGCTATCTGCGCCTGATGAATCAGGTGATTCGTGCTGGTGTGCGAACGAAGGTGCTGATGCTTTCTGCTACACCTGTGAACAATCGTTTCAATGACCTGAAAAACCAGTTGCAGTTGGCCTACGAGGGTAATCAGAATCTGATCAACGACAAGCTGAATACGGATCGTCCCATCGAAGACATCTTCCGCTCTGCACAAGCCCAATATAATGCCTGGTCAAAGATTGAAGATCCCAAGGAGCGTACCACGGAGAAACTGCTCGATATGCTGTCGTTCGACTTCTTCCAAGTGCTCGATGCTGTGACTATTGCCCGCAGTCGTAAACATATTGAGAAGTATTACGATACCACAGAGATTGGTAAGTTCCCAACGCGTCTGCGTCCTATTTCCAAGCGTCCCAAATTGACAGACCTCAATGATGCCATCACCTACAAAGAGATAGCCAACCAGCTGGATGATTTGAACTTAGGTGTCTATGCACCCTCAGATTATATCCTGCCTTCTAAACGTGCAAAATATGAGATTGACATAGACGAGCGAGGCAAACACCTCGGTATGTCAGGACGAGAGAAGGGACTGAAGAAACTGATGGCTATCAACCTGTTGAAGCGCTTGGAATCTTCAGTCAATAGCTTCCGTCTGACGCTGAGCCGTATGAAGGAAATGGTTGACGAGACCATCGAGGCCATTGACGATTTCCTGATAACAAGGCAGGATGTTCGATTAGATGTTCAAACGATTAATCGGTTAATCGAAGAAGAGGATAGCGAGGAAGATGTGCTGATTGGTGGCAAGAAGACCAAGGTGGCTCTGGCTGATATGGACTGCCGTTCATGGAAGCGTGACCTGTTGAGCGACCAGGAAATCTTAGGTCTGCTACTCGTCATGATCAAGGACATCAATCCTAAACACGACAGCAAACTACAGATGCTCATCGAGAACCTGCGTGAGAAGTTTGCTCATCCTATTAATGGGAACAACAAAAAAATTATTGTCTTCACGGCTTTCTCTGACACAGCAGAATATCTGTACGAAAACCTGGCTCCAATGATACTGGAAAAGACAGGACTTCATGTAGGTTTGGTGACGGGAAATGGTGTTCGTTGCACAATGAAAGGATTACCTGCAGATTTTAATACCATCCTCACAATGTTTTCTCCCATCTCTAAAGAGGCAGACAAACTTTTCACCTCCCCTAAGGGGGGAGGACGGGAGGGGGCTCTCGATGTGCTCATTGCCACAGACTGTATCTCTGAGGGTCAGAACCTACAGGATTGCGACTACCTGATAAACTATGATATCCATTGGAATCCTGTGCGCATCATCCAGCGTTTCGGACGTGTGGATCGTATCGGCTCGAAGAACGATGTTATCCAATTGGTGAATTACTGGCCAGACATAGAACTCGACGATTATCTCTACCTGAAAGGACGTGTGGAGGCGCGTATGGCAGGTATGGATATCACGGCAGGTGGTGGAGGCAATGTGTTGCTCTCGAATGAGGAACAGACAGACCTTGAATATCGTAAGAGTCAGTTGATGCGATTACAGGAAGAGGTGGTCGATCTCGAAGATATGGATACAGGCATCAACATCATGGACTTGGGGCTGAATGAGTTCCGTCTTGACCTGTTGGCTTATCTGCCTGAGCATCCGGATATTGAGCATACGCCCTTTGGCATGAGTGCTGTTGTGCCAGCATCAGCCACAGCCAAGCCTGGTGTTATCTTCATTTTAAAGAACAGAAACAATGCTGTGAATATCGGCCATCAGAATCTGCTACATCCTTTCTATATGGTGTATCTCTCTGACGAGGGTGAGACCATCATCAACCACTTGGCACCCAAGCGACTGCTGGACATCATGCGCTTAGCCTGCAAAGGCAAGCACGAGCCTATCATGGAACTTTGCCATCAAATCAATAAGGAAACGGACAATGGCAGGCGAATGGGTCATTATAGCGACTTGCTGCAAAAGGCTGTCGCAACTATCGTAGCGCAGAAGGAAGAGAGCGATCTTGAAAGCCTCTTCTCCTTTGGCGAGACCACAGCCCTGCAAGGTGACATCAAGGGCCTCGATGATTTCGAACTGATTTGCTTCCTGGTGATTAAGAATTGAAGAATTGAAAAGTTGAAGAATTGAAGTTATTCTGAAGTGTGAAAGAGACAGACAACATATTAGGATATTCGCAAGGCACCATTGTCGATAAGGTGGTACCTAAGACGATGTTCTACAAGTTCATGGAAGTGAACCAACGAATGAAGGTGCGCTTTGTGAATGACGTGGCGCAGATATGCTGGCTCTATAAACTCTCTGCCAGTACCATCAACGTCACAGCGAGTGAAGAGCTGATAGAAATCGATGTGTTTGTGGTGACGCTAAAGGCGCAGGATTGCCCAACAGACGTGTTTACGTTTATCGACACCAACATGCCGCATCATATTGTATTCATCCTGAAATACGAAGAGCAATATATGCTCCTGATTAACTATAAGGAATGGAAGGACAACACCCACACGCAATTCAAGATCACCAAATCTTTTGCGACATCGTGGATGTCCTCAAGCCAACTCTCATTGGCTATCCAGGGCCAGTCACTGCCTCGTATCTATGACAACTTCGTGGCACAGGTCTCAGGCATTGGTGAGCATAAAGCTGGAGCACTTGCTGAGATTGTGGAACTGAAGAAGCGGATTGCCACGATGGAGTCAGAACTGCAATCGTTGGAAAAGAAGATGCGACGTGAACCGCAATACGACGTTCAGGTCAAAATGAACAAGCAAGTGAAGGCAAAACGACAGGAAATAGCTATACTGAAACGAAAAATGGAGGAGTTGAGCGTATGAGTTTATTTGGAATAATGGTAACGCAAAGAGAAAACATATACGTAAATTCTTCCTTCGCTGATAGAATAAACAAGTCGGTGTTCGTCGTTAATTCTACGACTCCATTTACCATTGGTTCCCTTCAAAAGTTCAGGTTTACCAATACCCGAAAATGGATGCTGTTGAATATCTTCAAGCAAGGCTCTAATGCGCTTCAAAATACGTGCGTTGCCTGTCTGTTTCCAGTATTGCAAGTCCTCTGTTGCTTGGGGAAGAAATGCTATTTCCATACCTCGTCCAATGATACAACTTTGAAATTGCCGTTCTTGATGTCTTCATCACCTTGGCGCAAGATATCAACCATGGCAGGAGACGACATAATATACTCGGTCTCATCCATCGCCTGTTTCTTGGCCGTAATCCTTTTGAGGGCTTTTAAGGCTTTTTTCATCAGCCCTTCGTCCTCTGCTATGATGCTTAATTCGCGGAGCAGTTCCGCATTTAATTGTAGTGCTGTCATAACTTGAACATTTTTTCGCTGCAAAGATAAAAATAAAAAACGAAACATACAAATTAAAATAATAAAATCATGCAAATAGAACATTTAGACAAAGAAACCATAGACGGAACGGTGCGCAATCTGGATGCACTCTACCAGTTGTTCCCATCCTGCTTTACTGAGGCAAAGGATGCCATAAGTGGCGATATGCGTCGAGTCGTAGATTGGGGCAAGTTGCGCGAACTGCTTGGGGAATATGTGGAGGATGGCGAGCCTGAGAAGTACGACTTCACTTGGGTAGGAAAACGAGCAGCCCAGCGTGAGGCTGCAGCACCCTGTCGAAAGACGCTGCGCCCTTGCCCAGAAGAGAGCGTTGATTGGGACACCACGCAGAACCTCTATATCGAAGGCGACAACCTCGAAGTACTGAAACTGCTCCAGAACTCCTATATGGGCAAGGTCAAGATGATCTATATCGACCCACCATACAACACTGGCAATGACTTTGTGTATCATGATGACTTTGCACAAAGTGCAGATGAATACGATGAGCATAATCTGGATGATGAGGGCAACCGCTATCGTAAGAACACAGATAGCAATGGCCGCTTCCATTCTGATTGGTGCTCGATGATTTATGCGAGGCTGATGGTAGCAAGGAGCTTGTTAACTGAAGATGGTGTGATATTTATCTCGATAGATGATAATGAGCAAAGAAACTTGAAGAATATCTGTGATGAGGTTTTTGGAGAAAGTAATTTCCTTACTTGTATAACCAGAGCTACTGGTACGCCAACAGGAGGTGGCTTTGATGGACTCGTAAACGAATTAGATTATATGTTAGTATATGCTAGGAATGCTTTCTCAGCGACGATTAATGGCTTAGAGATGTCCGATGCTGATTCAAAAATATATGATTTAGAAGATGAATATGGTCGGTATTTAATTCGCCCATTACGACGGACTGGAGGTGAGGATAGGCGTGAAGACCGCCCCACAATGTATTTCCCTATTGAAGCGCCAGATGGATCATTAGTATATCCCAAAGGACCAACAGGATATGATAGCAGATGGATATGTGGTGAGCCCAAATACAAAGAGCTCGTGACAAATCATTTGATTGCTTGGAAGCAAATAGAAAAGAATGGTCGTTTGACCTGGAATGTATATCAAAAATTTTATTTGGAAGGAAGATATAAAGCTCCTGGAAATTTATGGAATGATGTGGAGGGAAATAAAAAAGCAACAAGAGATGTAAGGGGATTATTTGACACAAAGAAAGTTTTCGATTTTCCAAAGCCATTAGGTGTGCTTGAAAAGACAATTACAATTGGTGCAGATAAAGACTCTCTTATCCTCGATTTCTTCTCTGGTTCCGCAACAACTGCCCACGCTGTAATGCAACTCAATGCAGAAGATGGCGGCAATAGACAGTTTATTATGGCGCAATTACCAGAGGAAACGGCAGAGGATAGCGAGGCTCATAAGGCTGGCTATAAGAATATCTGTGAAATCGGCAAAGAGCGTATTCGTCGTGCAGGCAAGAAAATCAAGGAAGAACATCCTGATGCCAAAGACCTCGATATTGGCTTCCGTGTGTTGAAGTGCGACGAGTCGAACTATAAGCCTGTGGCTTTTGCCCCTAAGGACTATACGCAGGAGTCGCTCGATATGTTCTTGGATAATATCAAGGAGGAACGCACAGGTCTCGATCTGCTCTTCGACTGCATGATGCGCTGGGGCTTGGAACTCTCATTGCCATACGACACACAGAAGGTGGATGGTTGTACCATCTATAATGTGGATGATGGCAACCTCGTGGCCTGCTTCGACGGCGTGGTGACATCTGCTGTCATCGATGCCATCGCAGAGACGCATCCTCTCCGCGTGGTGTTCCGCGATAGCAGTTTCACCGAAGCCGCCCAGAAGATGAATCTCTTCGAACTGTTCAAACAGAAGTGCGGCTGGACTGACCAGGAAGTGCAGAATAACGTCAGAGTAATCTAAGGGCTGCTTATGAAACTGAAATTCAAGAACCAACAATTCCAGACGGATGCTGCGAAGGCAGTGACGGATGTGTTTCAAGGGCAAAGGAACGGCTCGCTGCTGGAGTTTACACATGACTTGGGTACGGACAACGGGGGATTCTTTGATGCTGTGGGCTATAAGAACCAGCCTATCGAGGTACCGTATAGCGAGGTGTTGAACCATATCCGCGAAATCCAGATGGCTGCGCAGTTGAAGCCTACGGAGAGTTTTGACAGGGCTGACCTGCGACTGACCATCGAGATGGAAACAGGTACAGGCAAGACCTATACCTATATCAAAACGATGTTCGAACTGAATAGGCTCTATGGCTGGAGTAAGTTTATCATCGTGGTGCCCAGCATCGCCATCAGGGAAGGTGTCTGCAAGTCGTTCGAGGTGATGAGCGAACACTTTGCCGCAGAATATGGTAGGCGCATACAGAGCTTTGTATATGATAGCAGTCAACTGACGAAGATTGATCAGTTTGCCAGCGACAGCAACATGCACGTGATGATTATCAACACGCAGGCTTTTGCTGCACGAGGTGAAGATGCACGTCGTATCTATATGAAGCTGGATGCTTTCCGTTCGCGCCGTCCCATCGACGTGATAGCAGCTACGAATCCCATTCTGATTATCGACGAGCCACAGAGCGTGTTGGGTGCAGATAGGAACAATGCCACACGCAACCGACTGAAGGAGTTTAATCCGCTCTTTACCTTATTGTATAGTGCTACCCATAGGGCTGATGACATCGTGAACATGATCTATCGACTGGATGCGATGGATGCCTATAACAAGAAACTGGTGAAGAAAATCTCTGTGGTGGGTATTGAGCAAAAGGGCTCAACTGCTACTAATGGCTATCTCTATTTGGAGAGCATCGAACTCTCAGAGGCTAATCCTCGTGCCAGGATAGGCTTTGATAAGCGGGTAGGTAATGGTGTAAAGCAGGTGACGCAATTAGTGACTGACCGTTTCGATATTTATCAGAACTCTGGCGAATTGCAGGAGTATGCTGATAACTATCGTGTGACAGAGATTGATGGCTATAACCGTTGCATCCATTTGCAAAACGGCATCACACTCTATGAAGGTGAGGTGATAGGTGCTGTGAACGAACAGGTGATTCGTAAGGCCCAAATACGTGCAACCATCTTGGCACATATCGAGAAGGAACGGAAGTTGTTCCGTCAGGGTATCAAATGCCTGTCGCTGTTCTTCATCGACCATGTGGACAATTATCGCAAGTACGATGGTGGCACAACTTCTAATGGCGAATACGCTACGATATTTGAAGAGGAATACGCCAACATCGTGGGTAGTCTGCAATTGAAGTTTAACGACGACCCTGAATACGTGAAATACCTACAGAGCTTCCAGCCTAATGAAGTGCATAACGGCTACTTCTCGAAAGACAAAAAGACTGGTCACTATGTTCAGCCGAAAACAACAGAACTGAAAAATGAGAGCAGTAACGATGTTTCAGCCTATGACCTGATTATGAAGGATAAAGAGCGCCTGCTGTCGTTTAAGGAGCCTACGCGTTTCATCTTCTCACACTCAGCCCTGAAAGAAGGTTGGGACAATCCCAATGTGTTCCAGATCTGTACGTTGAAGGACTCTGACAACCAGACGAAGAAACGTCAGGAGGTGGGTCGTGGTATGCGCCTCTGTGTGAACCAGCAAGGAGAGCGACAGGACGAGAGCGTGCTGCATGGAGGTGTGTTTGAAGTGAATGAACTGACAGTCATAGCCAGTGAGTCGTATAACTCTTTTGCATCGAAACTTCAGACGGAGATTGCTGAGGCTGTGGGCGACCGTCCGCAGAAGGTGAACATGCAGTTGTTCCTCGACTTCGTGGTGACCAATGCTCAAGGCGAACAAAAGCAGTTGTCTGAGGACGATGCACAGGAACTGACCTTTACCCTACGCATGAAGGGCTATATCACCAAAGACGGCCAACTGACGCCCAAGTATCATCAAGATAAGCAGGAGGGTACGCTCGACTTTGGTGAATACAACGAGTATAGGAAAGATGTGGAAAGGAAACTCGAAACCGTCTTCAATCCAGATGCAGTCAAGCCAGAGAATGGCAGGAAGGTGCGCGAGGCGAAGTTTGACTCTCAGAAGTTTGAACGTAAGGAGTTCCAGGAATTGTGGCGCAGGATCAATCATCAGACGTACTACACCGTTGATTTCAAGACAGACGAACTGATCAGCAAGGCTGTCATTCAGTTGGACAACCACCTGAAGGTTTCTGATATCCAACTCCGTATGGTGACTGGTACACTGGACCGCATTGGGAGCAAACAGCAACTGGAACAAGGCACGGCCATGAACATTACTGACTCTCAGACGCTTTCTGTGCATGAAGAGATTGGTCAGGAGGTGAAGTACGACTTGATAGGCAAACTTGTTGAGAATACTGGTCTGACGCGAAAGGCTGTGGTGACAATCTTGAAGAAGATAAAGCCCAACACTTTCAATCAGTTCAAGACCAATCCAGAAGAGTTTATCATCAAGACCTCGAACATCATCAATGAGTGTAAGGCCATTGCTGTGATAGAGCATGTGAAGTATCACAAACTGGATAAGCAGTTTGAGAGCGATATCTTCAGCAATACGACGCTGAAAGGTAAGTTGGGCGTGAATGCATTAGAATCGCAGAAGTCGCTTTATGACTTGGTGGTGGTCGATTCTGCTGGTATCGAGATGAACTTCGCTAAGGACTTGGAAGAGCGCAACGAGGTAGCTGTCTATACAAAGTTGCCTGGTGGTTTCTATATCAATACGCCTGTAGGCCACTATAATCCAGACTGGGCAATAGTGTTTAAAGAGGGGCCGGATATCAAGCACGTTTATTTCGTAGCTGAGACGAAGGGCTCGCTGGAAGAGTCGCAATTGCGTGAATCGGAGCGATCAAAGATAGAATGTGCCCGTCGTCATTTCGCCACCATAGGCGACTCTGCTGTTACTTATGATGTCGTGCGTAATTACAACGACCTACGAGATATCATCACGAAGTAAGCGGAGTTATGGTAGGGAACGGGTAACTGGTATCTTGTTAGAGGGCGGGGTGAGTGGCGTCGCGCACCCGCGCGTTTTTCGCTCCTATGCACTTTTGGCAACTAGCCTTATAGAGTGGCGCTTT
>Ga0310694_10007533_pt1 | contig 10211 bp, 8 predicted proteins | sample 174DNAGHGhighgp2_FD_203884 | JGI IMG/M metagenome (GOLD analysis project Ga0310694, IMG submission 203884) | Sheep rumen microbial communities from Palmerston North, Manawatu-Wanganui, New Zealand - 1742 DNA GHGhigh gp2 (v2) (version 2) | ecosystem: Host-associated > Mammals > Digestive system >... | reverse complement strand
GAGAGAAACTCCGCAAGCAGGTGATGTATCAGGACTATGTGAACAGAGGCTTCAAGCATGAGAAGGCCATAAAGATGGTTGAGAAAAGCCTTGATGATGGTACTGACATTGAAGATGCCAAGGAAGCCTACGAAAGCTGTAAGGAGTTCTATAAGGGACAAGTAGACAGCTATCAGAAGGAGCTTGAAGACCGCAAGAAACAGCAGAAGGCAAGTGAGCAGAAACAGTATGACAGCCTGAAGAAGCATATTCTGGATACAGAGAGTTTCTATGATGGAGTCAAGGTGGATAAGCAGACACGCCAAAAGGCTTATGACAGCATTACCAAGCCAGTGTACAGAGATGATGCAGGAAACTACATTACTGCTCTTCAGAAATACCAGCGTGAAAATCCCATAGAATTCATGGAGAATGTGGCACTGCTGTTTGCTCTGACAGACAACTTCAAGAATGTGGATAAGCTGGCTGGCTCAAAGGCCAAGGCAAAGATTAAGAGCAGTTTTGACGAGGTTGCCAATATCCTTAATAACTCAAGGAGGAATGGTGACGGAACCTTAAACCTGGCAAACAGTGCTCCTGACACCTCAGGAAGAGAAGGCTGGGAATTGGCTATATAAAATTAAACTAGATATAACAGGGAAAACATTTTTAACGATTAATTATTTTTGATTATGGCAGGACAAATTGGAAAATTTACGATGCAGCATTTTACTGCTTGGGCACCCAACATTACCAAGAAGACCCATATCAATAGTATTTTCGGCACCCAGACCCAGAAGGTCAACAATATGTGGGTACAGCTGATGGCTTATGAGCAGGGTAAGACTCTTGACACTATGTTGAACAGCCTTCCTGTGAAGGAATTTGATAATGGTGAAGAGTACATCTGGAATGTAACAGGTTCTACAGAGCGTGTTATTCCTCTGGTAGAGTGCCGTGATGAGAATGGTGTTGTTGTTACCAGTTCTACTACTACTAATGTAGGTGCTGGCACACAGCCTTTCTATCTGGTGTTTGATGAGCACTGGTTCTTTGATGGTGAGACCATTGAAGGTAATCTCGGTAACAGGTATCCCCTGCGTATTCTGGGTGATGCCCGTGAAGAGGGTACTCGCTATGTGTACAAGGTAGAGACTATGGGTGGTATCACTGATGGTGTTCCCGCAGAGAGGTTGCTTCCTGGTGAGCAGTTCTCTTATGGTGCTGCCTTTGTAGAGCGTGGTCTTTCTAGGAAAGTTGGTGGTATCCGCCATGCTATTCCTGCAAGCCTGAGGAATGAGTGGTCAATGATTCGTATTCACCACAAGGTATCTGGTGATATGATGGATGACAAGCTGGCTATTGCTGTTCCCGTGAACAAGGGTGGTGGTGCTAAGCCTACTCCAGTGAATGCTTGGATGCTGAATGTGGACTTTGAGCTTGAGAAGACCTTCAACAACTATAAGAACTATGCTCATGCTTGGGGTCGCAGTAACCGTAATAAGAATGGCGAGTATCTGAACTTTGGTAAGTCAGGTGATGTCATCAAGACTGGTGATGCCCTCTATGCTCAGATTGAGAATGGTGGTAACATCATGTACTACAATGACTTCTCTCTGAAGGCTGTTGAGGATGCTCTGTACTATCTGTTTGCAGGTAAGACAGACTTCAACAAGCGTCATGTGGTAATGAGGACTGGTGAGCGTGGTGGTGCTAAGTTCCAGAAGGCAGCTCTTGCTCAGGGTTCTGGCTGGGTAGCCAACATGGATGTTGATGCTGTTAGCCTTGGCCTGATGAAGAAGGCAAACAATGCTGCTGCTCCTTGGGGTGGTGGTCTCTCAGTAGCTGCTCCTCAGGTATTTGAGTACATTGCTCCTATGGGCATCAAGATTACTCTTGAGATTGACCAGACTAAGGACAATATCAATGCCAGCGGTATTAAGCTGACTCATCCTGAAGGTGGTCTTGTAAGCTCTTACATCTTTGATATCCTTGACCTGGGTACAGGTGTTGAGCCCAACATCCAGAAGTGTAAGATTAAGGGACATCCAGATGAGTGGCGTGGCTATGAGGCTGGTATGCGTAACCCCTTCACTGGTGCTTGGAACAATGACCACATGAGCAATGATGAAGATGCTGCTGTAATCCACAAGATGGCAGACATCGGTATTGTTGTCTGGGATCCAACTAGGACTGTAAGGATTATGCCCGATATCCTTGAGTACTAATATGTTGAGATGAGGGGTAGGGTGGAACTGACACACCCTCCCCAAATCTCTTTTTAAGACCAACATTAAAAATCAATATATAAAAATGGAAGAGAAGATGGAAAACATGAAGAATTGCCTTCGCAATGAGAGAGTAATAGTAAGAAAGCTTCCCAAGAAGACAGGGTTGGTACAGGATTCCAATCACATTATGGGAGATGGTATGCATGAGAATGCATTCCGTACTTACTGTGTTCCTAAGCTGCAGAAGAGCAACACCTTTGTGAATGTCCTCACTAATGAGGAAAAAGATTGTCTTGAAAAGGCTATGGGTCTTGAGCCCAATGCCCTGAGTGTCTATAAGCAGCCAGCAGAGACAAACTTCTGGAGTACTGCCAATCCCACAGGCTTGGGTTCAGTAACCCTTCATAAGAGAGACAATATCTTTGATTTGTCAAAGCCTGTAGACTATGCATCAGTGAAGATTTTGCTGGCCAACAAAGACAAGATTTGCCCTTCTTGGGAAGAGTGGGAAACAAGGCCTAAGGAAACCTATGAGTTTGTAATACTCAGGGAGAACCAGGAGAACCAGCTTACCCAGAGTAATACTGATGTAACTATTCAGGCAGTGATGAAGCTTGGTAAGATTGGTGAAGACTACGATGTCCTTAAACTGGTTGTAGAGACCATGATGGGCAAGAAATATGCAGACAAGACAACTAAGGAATGGCTTCAGACACAGGCTCTTGACATGATTAAGAGTACTCCGAAGAATGCAAGGATGTTCCTCAGCATTGTGGAAGATGACAGCCTTGACACCAAGGTGATTATCCGCAAGGCTATCAGTAAGGGACTTATTGCTGACAGAGGTGGCTTCTTATATCTGAAGGAAGGCAACCAGCCTATGTGTGGCAATGGTGAAGACCCAACAGTCAATGTTGCTGCCAAGTGGCTTGCCAAGCCTAAGAATCAGGAAGTGCTGTTTAGTCTGCAGGCTAAGCTGAAAGAAAAATAGAATAAACTAAAACCTTAATATAATATGACAGCAACAGAGTTTTCAAACCAGTTTGATGTTCTTTACAATAATATCACTTCAAATCAGGCACCTGGCTTGAATGAATATGAAAAGAGTGTATTCCTTACCCAGGCACAGAATGAGATAGTGAAGAACTATTTCACTGCCAACAGTAAGGGCAACAACATTGGGCAGGGCTTTGATGACTCTGCTAAGAGGCAGGCAGACTTCTCTTGTCTGATGAAGACCATGAGTTGCAATATCCAGAATACTGTTCCTGGAACATCTTCAGAGACAGCTATTGTAACTATAAATGGAACACCGACTTCTGTAACAGTTAATAAGATTGACTTTAGAAGTAGAACCTTCTATTTTCCAGAAGATGTCTTTATTGTTATTAATGAGGTTCTTAGGTCTGGAAATACAACTCCCTATGCTTATCTTCAGGTTATTCCTCTCAGATATGATGAGTATACCAGGCTGATGAGCAAGCCTTACAAGAGGCCTTTAAAGAATCAGGCTTGGAGACTGATTAATACAAGTACGAGGATAGGTGATGTGTACAAGAAATTCGTAGAAATTATCACTACTCCAGAGCATGATAATAAGACATTATTATATGATGTCAGGTACATCAGGTTCCCAAAGCCTATTATTGTAGGAAATCTTGACGGGCTTACCATTGATGGCTATCAATATCCTGGCACCAATATTACAAAGGGTACTGAAGGTTGTGAGTTAGACCCCATTTTGCATGAGGATATTCTTCAGAGGGCAGTAGAGTTGGCTAAGGTGGCTTGGACAGCTACTGGTCAGGATAATGCCCAGATGGTGATGGCAGCAGGACAGAGGAGTGAATAATAAAGATTAAGGAAATGACAAACGAGGATTTTAGTAATGGGTTTGACACTTTGCTGAACAGCTACTCCACAGTGGCAGAGTTTGGCAGTGATACCTCAAGCAGGGATATCAGGCTTGATGAGTATGAGAAGTCACAGTTCCTGACTATGGCTCAGGATGGTGTCATCACAGACCTTTACAATGGCAGGAATCCTCTTGGAGAGAGTTTCGAAGAGACAGAGCAGCTGAGAAGGTATCTCTCTAACTTGGTTAGGGAAGACTCTCTGGAGCCCATTGAGAATTCCTCAGGAACTCCAATTGGCATCAGCAGCAGCTCTACCTTCTTCTCTCTGCCAACAGACCTCATGTATATCACATACGAAGCTGTAAAGCTCTCTAGTGGCAAATGTGATGGTCTTACTAATATTGAAGTAGTACCTGTAAGGCAGGATGAATACCACAGGATTAAGAAGAATCCCTTCAGAGGTCCTACAGACAGGAGAGCCTTGAGGCTTGACTTGGCTGATGGAGTGGTGGAAATAGTCTGCAAGTATCCAGTAGAATCCTACTATCTGAGATATCTTGTCAAGGTTAATCCAATCATTCTGATTAATCTCACAGATGGCCAGACCATCAATGATGAATCAATGGCTATGGAGTGTGAACTGCCTGAGGTGCTGCATCAAAGAATTCTGGAAAGGGCTGTATTGATGGCCTTACAGAGCAGGGGATACAGAGTCCCACAATCAACACAAGAACAAGTATAATAATTAGATAACCGCCATGAGGTTACTGTAAGACTGATTGGCAATGTTGAATTTAACGGATTTAAGATTATGTTTACAGAAAATCAAGTTAGACAGTTTTATGTCGTTCCTACTGGCAGTGCAGACACTACAAATGTCAAGGAACCTGTTAAAGTAGACGGGAATGCTTCACCTGCTGTAAAGGCAGCAGACCTCAGCAACCTTGCTACAGGTGCTTGCCAGTTTGTTGTTAACAATGCTGGAGATGAAGCATATATGCTTTATAAGGGCCCTTCAACTGACGGCTTCCAGAGGTCTGACCTTATTAAGAAGTGCAATGTAATAGATGTACGCTTTACTGATGCTGCTGATATGGTACACAAGAATAAGAAGGCAGTTCTTACTTTGGACTCTAGCCTCATTTCTAGCAGCAAGGTAGCAGAAGGTGAGTATGTTCTTAACATTGAGATTAAGAACTACGTTGCTCTTGGCTACAACTCTACCAAGGTTAAGTTTGCTACAGTTATTAGTGATGGTAACACTTCTCCTTCTGACTTCTATAAGAAGCTGGCTATTAATCTTGCCAAGAACTTCAAGAGGGAAGCTGCTCCTCTGGTAAGTGTTGGTATTAGTACTGCTGCCACAGGTGCTAGTCCTGTTTTGGTAGGTAGTTCAAGCTGGGGTTCTACTGCTGCTGCTGCTATTGTTATTGAGGAAGTTGCTCAGCCTTGGAGGCTTGGTGCTGCAAAGGTAGAGTATGTTGACTTTGAGGTTTATCCTTCAAACATCAATGAGAAGGCTTGGGGTAAGGTACAGTTTGCTGGTAGCTCTAAGTACACTGATGGTACAGCTTCTAGTACTACTATTACTGCTGGTGGTACTCAGCCCAACTCAAAAGCAGTTGCTGATATGGAGTACTTCTTCCACAAGGAGCGTGGTGATGTTTATGGCTACGCTGGATTCCCCTATAACATTGACACTGTATATCAGGTAGTGCCTGGTTTTGCAGATGGTTATAGCATGGTAGATATCCACTATTACTTTGAGGGTAACAGCCACAATGTAGGCCACAGTGAGAAGACTTTGACTGTTGTAGGTAGTAAGGCTAATCTGAAGAGGTTGTTTGGATCTGCTGCTTCTACTTCTGGAGGTACTACTACTCCTGCTAATGGACTTTATGCCTTCCTTGAAGGTACAGGTGTTGAAATCAAGAAGTCAACAAGCTGGGGTTAATTCGTTTTTGTTATACATATAGAATTGTTTTAAAATCGCAAAAGGGGGATTAGGGAAATAGGTCCCTGATTCCCCTTTATTATTAAAGCAGAATACTATGGCAAAATACAAGGAGATAGTCTACATGGTCTTAGATATGCTCAAGGAAGTCTCTGATGACAGTCACTTCACTGAAGAGCATATCATCTTTCTTGCAGGCAGATACAGGAGTTTTCTGTTAAAGCAGAAGTATGCACAGGACTTGAAGAAACAGGTTCCTGAGAGCAACTATCAGACTCTCTGTCTGGAGCTTGAGCCTACAGAAGCCATAGAAGGCTACCCATGTGAGGGTGGCTATTATCTGCGTACTACAAAGGAAGTGCCAGTTACCCTTCCAGTGGGTACTACAAGACTCTACACATCTGGCAGCTACTACAATGGAGAGATAACCTTTGTGACTAAGGACAGGTTTAAGTACACAGGTCATAACAAGTGGATGAAGAATATGATTTATGCCACACTTGACCCAAGTAACAGAATCTACCTTACATCACAGAATCCGCAGTTCATGTATCTGAATGAAGCCCAGCTGCAGGGAATTTTTGAGAATGCAGAAGAAGCTTCAGAGCTTGAGTGTGGTGGAGAAGATGGCAAGGAGTGTGATATCCTTGACAGGAATTTCCCATTAGAAGATGCTCTCATAGCCCCTCTTATTGAATTGGTGGCCAAGGAACTCTCTCCCTCAGTTGTAGCCCCAGAGGATAAGGAAAACAATGCTGATGACAATCTGAGCAGATGATGAGCTACCAGGCATTCTTAAACAGACTGCAGAAGAGAGGTTCAAAGCCTCACACTATCAGTCACTGCCTTGGGGCAAGGGATGCATGGAAGTGGGTAAGGAAGAACAAGTGGAGACTGTTGGACCACAATACTGTTTCTCACACTCTCTATAGCTGTGTCATAGATTCTGTCAACGAGATATTGGTAGAGCAGATATTGGAAGGACATAAGGTTGATTTACCCTGCGGAATGGGAAGCTTCTATCTGGCAAGTATTCCAGCTAGGGTAGCCATAGAGAAGGGTGAAATAAAGACCAACTATAGGACAGACTGGCTGAAGACTCTGCAGCTGTGGTATGTGGATGAGGAAGCAAGGAACAGTCATAAGACTGTGAAAAGGGTTCAGGATGAGATTACCTTTATTAGGTATGACAAGACTAGAGCCAACTATACTAACAAGAGATTCTACTTGTTCAGGGCTAACAGGAGCTTTGTAAGGAAGATGGGCAGAGCTATAGAGGAGAGAAAAGTCAATGTAATGAAGTTAAATACAGACTGATATGGTCAGAAAGATAGAATACATAAACATAAGGGAATTGCTTTCAAGGGTATTGAGGCATCCACTGCTTCAGGATTTTACTCTTGAGCAGGCTATTCAGTACACCTTGGACTTTATAGGGACATTTGGCTTTCCAGAGCTGTATGAGGACAAGCAGGCACAAGTGCCTATCTGTGACTATAGGGGAAAGCTTCCCTGTGACCTTGTAGAGGTAATCATGGTGAAGGACTGCAGGACTGATGTTCCACTGAGGTCAATGACTGATGTCTATAATCCAGGTGGAAGGCTGTATAACCATCTTCAGCATGAGCCAGCCTTCAAGATTCAGGGCAGGGTAATCATCACCTCATTCCCTAAGGGAGATGTAATCATAGCCTATAAGGCCATACCAGTTGATGATGAAGGATACCCCCTGCTGGTTGACAACTCTAAATACCTGAAAGCCTTGGAGCTGTATATCAAGTGCCAGCTGTTCACCCAGCTGTTTGACTTAGGCAAGGTAACACCTCAGGTACTTCAGCACACAGAGCAGGAATATGCATGGGCTGCAGGACAGCTTGAGGAAGAATTCAAGACACCAAGCCTCTCAGAAATGCAGAGCCTTACCAATATGCTTAACCAGATTATTGTAAGGAAGAATGAATTCTACAACAGGTTTGAGAGACTTGGCAATAAGGAGATTGGGAGAGTGAGAGGTTAAACGTTGAATATTAAAATAGAAAGGGAATAGATATGAGTGAGATAACAGTTCAGGGACTCCTTACAGATGCTGGTATTATCAGGGGGGAAATCCATGATTCTCAAAATAGCCACGATAGAGTGGGTAAAATGTTTGAGGACATCATCAAGTATATACAAGCTCATGAAGACTCTTGGGCAACAGGAGGTGGAGGAGAAGGTGATGGTACAAGTTCCATTACTGGTACCCTGCTTCTTAATGGTCTTAATGGTAAAGACAATCCTTCATTGGATGACCAAATTCTGCATTGGAGTAGTAATACTGGATGGGGATATATAACTACTCCTACAGGAGGGTCTGGAACTGGTGGAGGTGTAACTTGGCAGCAGCTTGACACAAATACTTCTGAGCAGATTAATGCCTCTCATCTTAGTAACGCATTAAGTAACTACGTTGCTAAGGTAAACATGGCTGGTACTAATGCTGTGTATGAATGGTGGGGAAATAAGTTTCCTGCAACTCCGAGTAACGGAGTGTATAAAATCAATGGTGCCATTGAATTTAGCAATGGTGTCAGGATAGCTCCAGAAGAAGGTAATCATACACTTAAAATAGAAGCGTGGGATAATAGTAGTAATCCTGCCCATATCTATGCTACTGGTGGAGTTAGTGCTTTGGGAAACAGCTCTTCTGGTGGAAGTGGCGGTGGAGGAGAAGGAGAAGGCACTCCACTTAATAATCTATTAGGACATATTAATAGTAATGATTACTATGGAACTACAAGCACTGTTAGTCCTAGTACTGGAGACACTATTATTTATAATGGCACAAAGTGGAAGGTAGGTTCAATTGATTTAGAAGATTTACTTGGAACTGCTCCAGCTCAATTTGTAGCAAGTAAGATTCTTGCAAAAGACTCAGGTGATAATTATAAGTGGATAGATGCTTCAGGAATTGGTGGAAGTACTAGTATTACTAATCTGTGGAAAGTAGGAGATGTTGGTACAGATTCTGGATATACAAATACACCAATTGTTGATGGTCATATTCTACAATATGGTAACAGTAAATGGAATAATGTTGCTTTTGGTATTAATGCTGGCACAGCAAATAGCATACTCAGTTCTATTACTTTAGGAGGTAATACCTATAGTTTACCACAGGCTAATGGTAACGCTATGGGCATAGTAAAAGCAGGTGATGGACTTAGTGCTAGCAGTGGAACTATGTCATTAACAGCTGCTACTACTAGTACTCTTGGAGGTATTAGGATAGGATACACACAGAATGGTAAAAACTATCCAGTTGCACTCAGTGATAATAAAGCCTATGTAAATGTTCCTTGGGAAAATACTGTATACTCTCATCCCACTTATACAGCACAAAGTAGTTTAAAATTATATAGAATTACTGTAGATAACCTAGGTCATGTTGCTTCTACAGCAGTTGCTGATAAATATGATATTGCTAATGTCCTTGAGGGTCATACTTCAGTAGAAATAAGTATTACAGGGAGTGCTGCAAAACTTAATGAGAGCATAGGCTCTCGTAGTATTTGGGGGCAAACTTATTGGAATGAAGGATTACCTCAAAATGTTCAGGGTGATTTAATAGTAGAAAAAGATACTACTACCAATAATGAATCTATAAAACTGTCTCCGAATACTCTTAATGTTGAAAATCCCAAAATTTATATGTTGGGAAGAAACATTCTTGAGTATGAGCGTAGTAAAAATAATGTCTCTGTTGATACTCTTGCCATTGGATTTGGAGCCGAAGGTAATAATTTAACACATACTAATATTATTGGTAAAAACATAGAACTGACTTCCACCGTTGGTAATGTATACATTCCTAATGCTAGTACCTTAGCTAAAGGACTTAGGATTGGAGATGCAGTCCTCTATTGGGACAGCCAGAATAACTCTTTGGCTGTAAAGAAGTATGATGATTCAGCTTGTAATTTCTATGCTTTTGGAGGTGTTAGTGCTTTAGGTATGAGTAGTGGTATAGGAACAATTCCTACTATGACATTTGGAAATTTAACTGTTACAAATTCAATAGATGTAGCTAATAAAATCATATTTGATTCAGATTATGAAGATGATGTGTATATTAAAAGCATGGAAAGCCAGCTTCATTTAAGCAGTCTTGATTATATTTATTTAGATACTCCTGTGTATAGTATTTCCATT
>Ga0310694_10007532_pt1 | contig 10212 bp, 8 predicted proteins | sample 174DNAGHGhighgp2_FD_203884 | JGI IMG/M metagenome (GOLD analysis project Ga0310694, IMG submission 203884) | Sheep rumen microbial communities from Palmerston North, Manawatu-Wanganui, New Zealand - 1742 DNA GHGhigh gp2 (v2) (version 2) | ecosystem: Host-associated > Mammals > Digestive system >... | reverse complement strand
CCCGTCGTCAGAAAACAACATTTTGAGGTTGTTTTCTTTCCTCCGGCGCGACCTCCTCCGGTCGCTCGTTCGGTCTGCCTCAACTCCCAAATAACAAAAAAGCCGCCATAAAGGCGACTTTTTGTGTTATTGGCGGGAGCGACGAGACTCGGCTACGCCCTCGGTTTGTTTTCTAAATTCAGCACTGCGGTTGCCTTGCTTCATTAAGAAAACTGCACCCATTGTCAAAAAATGCTCCACCGGAGCATTTTTTATCCTCGGCTCACGACCTCCGGTCGCTCGTTCGGTCTGCCTCAACTCCCAAATAACAAAAAAGCCGCCATAAAGGCGACTTTTTGTGTTATTGGCGGGAGCTTTCGAGACTCGGTCTTGCGGCGCTGCGCTTGCTTCGGTCACTCGGTTGCGGTTTGTTCGTTGCGCGTCGCTTGCGCTAGCTAACTCACAAGCAACCTTCGCCCGTCGTCAGAAAACAACATTTTGAGGTTGTTTTCTTTCCTCCGGCGCGACCTCCACCGGTTGCTCGTTCGGTCTCGTCGGGTCAACAAAAAAAGGTCGCATAAAGCGACCTTTGATGTGTTGGCGGGAGCGACGAGACTCGAACTCGCGACCTCTGCCGTGACAGGGCAGCGTTCTAACCAACTGAACTACACCCCCGCAGAACAGTATGTCTTATATCTGAAGTTTTTTTAAATTGCAATACTTTTTTTCAGTTTTTTACACTTTTTTTCAAAAAAAACGAAAAATAGCGTTTGTTCGGGTATAACTTTATTATCTGCTTGCTTTTAATTCCAAACATTTTATCATCAGCACAACATGGGGAATAATGGATTATGCCTGCGTTTAAAAATTTTAGAAGAAAGTTACGCCGACGTCGGATAGAGACGTTTTTATTGGCCGGTTACGCATTTGCCGTAACCTGTGCGCTGTTTCTGTCTTTGTTGAATAAGCCGTTTTCGGAAGCTCCGAAGTTGCCGATAACTCATGTGTCTGCCGATTCTTATGATTTCAGCGGCGATATTTTAACGCCGGCATTTAATGATTCGGTCGGTGATAATCCGTTTGACACCGTTTATACCGAGGTTAATAACATAAAGCTTTTGAGTGCCAATGAAGTCGTGCGCTCAAAGTTTGAAATTACGCAAAATGATAAGAATGTGGTGATGCCGATTGATGCTAAGCCGAAATATGAGAGCAATTCCAGCGAACTTTCCGGTATCTATCAAAAAGAGCGCCGCGTGCTGATGGTAGAAAGAGGCGATACCTTCATCGGGCTTTTGACCAAACTCGGTATGAATACCAAGAGTGCGACCGAAGCATATAATGTTTTGCGCAAAGTTTATGATGCGCGCAAGTTGCAGGTCGGTCAACATATTGAACTTACCGCTACTTTCGAGGTGCGGTCGCATCAGTTGGAAATGCTTGATAAGTTGACCATTACACCGGAACGCGGGGTAAAATACATTTTAAGCGTCAACGAATATGATAAGTATGTGGCGACGGTGGAACGCGAAAAGTTTCAGCCGGATGTACGGGTAGTCAACGGTACGATTAACGGGCCTGTGCTTAATTCACTTATCAGCGAAGGGGTTAATCGTCGGGTTGCCAATGAAGTCATAAACCGTATGTCGCACATGATTAACTTTAGAACCGATGTTCATAAAGGAGATACTTATAACGTTAAATACGAGGTCAGCAAGGCAGCGAACGGCGATGTGGTTAAAATCGGCAATTTGCTGTCGGCTTCGTTTAAAACAGCTAAGCGCACCTACAAAATCTATCGTTTCAAAGATAATTATTATAATGAAAAAGGCGAAACCAAGAAAACCGGTTTGGATATTAAGCCGCTTTCAATGCGTAATGCGCGTGTTTCGTCATTGTTCGGTTATCGTCGCCATCCGATTTATAAAACCATGAAATTCCATAGCGGCGTAGACTATGCCGCACCGAAAGGTGTTGCCATTTATGCCAGCGGTCCGGGTGTGGTGGAAATGGCACAGTATGTTAACGGTTACGGCAATTATGTAAAAATTCGCCACAACAGCGAATATGAAACGGCATACGGCCATATGCAGGGCTTTGCCCGCGGTATCAGAAAAGGCGTGCGGGTACGGCGCGGTCAGGTTATAGGTTATGTCGGCAGCACCGGTCAATCTACCGGTCCGCATCTGCACTTTGAAATTTTGCGTAAGGGGCAGCGTATCAATCCGCTGAAATCCAATGTGGCCACAGGTAATGATTTGGGTGGTTCGCAGCTGACTGAATTTAAACATAGAATGAATCAGATTGATGCCATGAAAGAAAAGGTATTCAAAAAAGAAGAATCCGCACCGATGTTGGCATCGGTAGCACAGGCGGAAAAAGAAAAAGCCGAAGCCGAGGCTCAAGCCGCTGCGGAACAGGGGAAAGAAGCCGAAGAACAAACTCCATCGGCTGCAGAACAACATAAAGAAGTTGCTGCAGAATCAACAGAACAACAGAAAAATACAGTCGCAGAAGCGCCGAAGAACGACACGGCGGAGCAGGTAAAAGAGGAAACGACGACCGCCGGCGATAAGCCTACAGAAAATGCAGAGGCGGCGGAAATAACGGAAGCTGAAAAACAAATCAACGATAACTATAAGGGTAAACGCTATATGCCGCCTAGTATATCCGCAGTTGCGGCGCGTAAAAAACATTGGGCAACGGCCGGCAAAAAAGCACCAAAAGCAGTTAAAACTCCGGTGCGTAAGCCGCGTTATGTAAAGCGCTGAAAAGTCGGATTATCGTGACACTTGATAATTATCTGGCAGAAAACTACATCTATTAACAGGCTGTTTGCAAAAGTTGAGGAGAGAATATCAAAATGGATAATTTGCCGGCATTGAGAGACATACATTTACCCGAAGGCGGTGTACCGTTTTTCCCTCTGGCCTACGGTTGGTGGGGTGTTCTGGCCGCTGTTGTTGCTACCGTTGTGCTGTATAAAGTTTTGAAAATGCTGTGGCGGCAAAGCGCTAAAATTTATGCGCGCCGGATTTTGCAATCATATAAGCACGATACCGATTTGGCGGCGGCGGTAAAAATGTCGGAGATATTGCGCCGTGCCTGTGTGCGCAAATACCCTGAAGCGGTTGCCGTATCAGGCGATGATTGGATTGCCTTTCTGAACGATAAATCTTCGTGGAAATTGACCGGTTCGGCGGCCGAATTGCTGAAGAATGCCCCGTTTATGGTACATAAGAGTTATGATGACGAGGATATGCAAAAAGTATGGTCATACTGCTATAATTGGATAGGAGAGAACTTATGATTACCTTTGCCTATCCGCAAGCTGCCTGGTTATTTTTGGTGCCGATTTTGGTTTATTACATCCTACCGGCGGTAGGCAAGATGTACGGAGATGCTTTGCAGGTGCCTTTTGTGGCCGATATTGCGGCCATCAATGGCAAGACCGCTTCTGAGCGACGAGGCGGTAAAGGTAACAACATAAATTCGTTTCCGAAGTTTTTGTTGTTACTTGTTTTATGGGGATTGATAACAGCCGCATTATGTCGTCCGCAATGGGTAGGCGAGCCGCAGAAAATTCATCACGAATCGCGGGATATAATGCTGATTGTAGATGTTTCAAAGTCAATGCTGGAAACAGATTTTGTGTATCAGGGGCGGCATTATGACAGAATGTCGGTGGTTAAAAAGGTGGTTGCGGATTTTGCCGATGCCCGTGCCGATGATCGTGTCGGATTGGTGGTGTTCGGTACGCGTGCCTATATGCAGGTTCCGCTGACTTATGATAAAGCTTCACTCAAAGAAACGCTGTTTGCGATAGAGCCTGGAATGGCAGGGGATTCGACCTCCATCGGAGATGCCATCGGCGTTGCCTTGAAAAATCTGGCTTTAAGCGACGGTCCGGCCGAAAATAAGGTAATAATTTTACTGACCGACGGTGAGAGTAACGACGGCAGTTTGTCGTTTCCGCAAGCCATAAAATTGGCACAGGAAGAAAAAATCAAGTTCTATACCATCGGTGTCGGCAGCGATTCTATCAGTTTTTTGGGCGGATTGTTCAGTGTGCCGATGGCTAACGGCTTGGATGAAACGAGCTTGCGGCAGTTGGCACAGGCCACTAAGGGAACATATTTCAGAGCCAAAGATGTAAATGCGCTGTTGCAGATATATGCCGAAATCAACCGATTGGAAGCGCAGGAACACGAAGGACGCTATGTGCAGGAAACCAAGGATATGTTTTATTATCCGGCGGCGGCAGCATTGTTGCTGTTTTGGGTGATGTTTGCACTGATGAGGAGAAAATAGGCTATGGAAGGGTTGCAGGATTTTCATTTTTTACGTCCGTTGTGGCTGGTAGCGCTGTTTATTCCGCTGCTATGGGGGTGGTTTATATATCGCAATGAGCGTGTACAATCATCATGGGCCGATGTTTGCGATGAGCATTTGCTGAATTTTTTATTGATTAAAGGCGATAATCATCAGCGGCGACTTTCGTATGTTTTGGCGGTGTTGTTTATGATATTTTCTATTTTGGCGCTGGCCGGTCCGACTTGGGTTAAGAAACCGAATCCGGCGCTGAGTGTGGATAATCCGGTGATGATTGTACTGAGTTTATCGTCAAATATGGAAAAAAGCGATGTATCACCGAGCCGTTTGGTGCGTGCACGCTATATCATTAAAGATTTTATTCAAACTCTGCGTTCTACCGAAATCGGCTTGGAAGTTTACAGCGATGAACCGTTTATGATTTCTCCGCTGACCGAGGATGTGGCGTTGATTGATAATTTGTTACCGGCGATTGAACGCAATATTATGCCGGCAGACGGCGACAGATTGGATAGAGCAATTAATATGGCGGTGGAGCGTATGCAAAGCATCGGCTATGCTTCCGGCAATATTATCGTGTTGGCGGCCGACGTCGGCGAGCGTTTTGAAGCGGCGTTGGATAGTGCGACCAAGGCGTATCGGAGCGGCTTTGACGTAAATGTTATCAAGGTCAGCGCCGAACAAAACGAAAAATTGCAAATGGTGGCGCAAAAAGGCTATGGTGTTTATTTGAATTATAATCAGGACTATGCACCTTTAAGTCGTAAAATCAATGATTTATATGCAAAAAAACTCAATGAAAGCAAAAATATGCAATCAATTTGGCTTGATTTCGGATATTATCTGTTTTGGTTGCCGGCATTGTTGTTGTTATATTATTATCGGCGCGGGGTAATCGCCGTGTTGCTGTTGTGCTTGATTTGTTCCGAGGCGTATGCCGGATGGTTTGTCAACGACAATCAGGAAGCAATGCAATATTTTAAGCGCAAACAGTATGACAAAGCGGCACAAATGTTTCAAAATACACAATGGCGCGGTGCCGCAGCTTATAAAAACGGAGATTATGAACAGGCTTATCAGGAATTTTCCAAAGAGAGTGATGTTACTTCTCTTTATAATCAGGGCAACGCATTGGCAAAATCGGGCAAAATCGATGAGGCAATTGCCAAGTATGAGGAAGTGCTTAAACAAAAACCGGATTTTGAGGATGCAAAATTTAATCTGGATTATTTGAAAAAACTCAATAAAAATCAGAATCAAAAGCAAAATCAAAAACAGGATAATAAGCAGAATCAACAAAAGCAGCAAAAATCCGGCGGTGACGAAAACGAAAAGAATAATCAGCAGCAGAATCAGCAACAGCAAGGAAATCAAGAGCAAGAACAACAGCAAGGGCAAGATAAGCAACAGGAACAGCAAGAGCAAGAACAACAACAGCAACAGAGCGGTTCACAACAGCAGGAGCAGAATAAGCAACAGGAACAACAAGAGCAAAACGGCGACAACAAACAGGAACAATCGCAAGAGCAACAACAGCAGAACGGTTCGCAACAGCAAGAGCAACAAGAACAATCACAAGACGAGAATCAGCAATCGGAACAATCTCAGGGAGAATCCGAGCAATCGCAGAGTGAAAATCAAAACAAGCAACAACAATCTTCAGCGGAAAATCAAAGCGGAGAAGATAAGTCCGATACCTCTGAGTCCGCTGAGAATAAGGCTGAACAAAATCAGCAACAGAGCTCCGCCGAAGATAAGCAGGATGACCGGAAAAACGGCAATTCTAAGGCAGAGGCTTCGAACAACGATTCCGGCGATAAGGAAGAAGAACAAGAGATGCAAGCTCAATCGGGACAGCAGGACGAAAACGGCAAAGAAGCGGAGGAAGTGCAGATGCAAAACGGTGATAAAGCGGCCGATAAGGAAAAAATGCGCGCCCGTATGCAAAAATTCCGCGATATTCCGGAAGACAAGGGCGGGTTATTGCGCGCCTTAATTGCCAAAGAATATCGCAAAAACAGATATAAGGATGAATATTGAGATGATGTGGAATAAAATTAAAATTTATGCCGTGGCGGCGTTGTTATGGTCAACAGAATGTTGGGCCGGTCAGCTTTCGGCAAGGGTTGAACCGCAGAAGATACAATATGGCGAAACGGTACAGTTTGAGGTCAGCTATGAGGGTGATAATTCGGGCTTGTTACAGCCGCATTTTGAGGTTTTGAATGATGATTTTGCGGTTTATTCCACTTCAACTTCAATGCAAACGCAATACAACAACGGTATTGCGCAACAAAAGCGGGTTTGGTCGTTGACGTTGATGCCGCAAAAAGAAGGTAAAGTAACAATTCCGGCAATTAAGGCGGGGAACTATCAAACGGTGCCGCTTAATATCGAAGTATTGCCGTCAGGCTCTTCTTCCGTGCAATCGGGGACGGCGCAATCATCGGCCGGTGCGGCTGCCGCGGCTAATAATGCCGATTTTTGGATGGATATGACGATAGATGAAAAAAATCCGTATGTACAACAAGAAATCAACGGTACGCTGGTTATTTATGACAACAAAAACATTCAATTTACTCAAGACCCGATTTTTGAAAATGCCGACGATTGGGAAATCAGACAGCTGGATGAACCGGTCATAACCGATAAAAACGGTCAGCGGATTATCAAAATAAAATACGCGTTTTTCCCGCAAAAAAGCGGTAATCTGACCTTGCCGAGCGTTGCGGTGAGGGGATATTATATTGAGCGCAAACCTGGTGATATATCGCGTTCGGTCAACGGCTTGCTGCAACTGTTTGAGATTAATTTTGACGTAACCGATTTGGTGGCGCAACAAAAGCCGGTAGTGCTTAAAACCAAGCCGATTGCGATTACGGTTAAGCCGATACCGACGGATTACGGGCATGATTGGTGGTTGCCGTCAACAGGGGTTTCTTTGCGTTCGCGTTGGGCCGATAAGCGTCCGGTATTTAAGGTGGGTGAAGCGGTAACGCGCGAGATTATGCTTTCTGCCGCAGGTGTGGCGGAAAATCGGTTGCCGGTGTTGGAACTTGCGGAAAATGACGCTTGGAAACAATATCCGGAGAATCCGGTTACCGACTCAAGCGCCAAAAACGGCGAAGTGGTTTCAACGGCCGTCACGCGAGTGGTTTATATTCCGCAACGCGGCGGCGAACAGGTTCTTCCGGAAATCAGAATCAGATGGTATAACGTAAAAACTCATCATATTGAAAATGCAATAATTCCGGCCGAAAAAATGTCTGTAGGAGGGGCTGTCGGCAAAACGCAGACGACGGCTCCGACCGCGACGATGGCCGACACACCCGAAGCTTTGGTTGAGGCCGTAAAAAACAGATTGGAAAATAAGTCGGAAAATAAGCCGACAAATCAAACCGAACAACGGCAACGGGATATTTTGCTGATCGCGGCAATCATTATCGGGGCTTTTTTGTGTGGTGGTATTTGCAACTATTTGTTTTTGCGTAGAAAAATAACTGATACCAAAACCGATTTTTCCGGTGATTTGGTCAACGATATTGAAAAAAATCTGCGTCGCTCGGACTATCGGGCATTGCGTGACAGCCTGTTACGCTGGGGCGAACAGGTTTACAGCGATGTGTATATCAACAATCTCAATGACTTATCCGCACAAATCAAAGCACCGGAATTTACGGAGCAAATGCAGCTGTTGAATCAGAATTTGTATGCCGGCGGAACGGAAAAATTGAATGATAAAATCATTATGAATTATATTAAAAATCGGCAGAAGGTAAAATCCAATCCGAAAAAGCCTCCGTTGCCTGACTTGTATAAATAGCTTGCAAATCGTAAAAATATGTGTTCTAATGGCGTATCATTAAGCGAGGAACTTATATGCCTTTATTAAAAAAGACGATTATGTGGGGATTCTTTCTGGCGGCGATGTATTTCGGCGGCACAATGACGCAGAGCGGAAATAATATGTTGCAAGGAATGGGCTTCATGTCAATCTTGGCATCACTGGTTTGTTTGTATTTGGTTTTAAAACTGGTGTGGGGACCGCTCAGCCATTTTATGAAGTTGGCACTTTGTATCGGTGTGGTATGGTTTTGTGCATACAGCATAGGTTTATTTGACGGCAATACCTTAAATTCTTTTTTATCGGGTGCACCGGCCAAGTCGGCGGCTGATGACTACGCTTCGGCTGACAATGTTGCAACACCCGATGAGTTGAGTAACGAAATGTTCGGCGATGCGGCGCAAACCGATGAGGTCGGCGGTGACAGGCAGAATACGGCCCCGCAGCCGAGGACGGCAAGCAATAATGGCGGTCTTGTCAATAAAATCAAAGAGCTGCTTTTCGGAAGTCCGGAAACACCGCAGACCGTTCCGCAACGTGCTTTTAATCCGTTTGAATATCCTGAAATCAAGGGATATCCGAAGGTTGCAAGCGGCAGTATACTGTATTTGGAAGGTATAAAGATTAAACTGCTGGGGATTGATGCTCCGGACCGTGACCAAGTGTGTGTGAACGGCTTGGGAGATAACTATAAATGCGGCGAAATGTCGATAATGTGGTTGGAAGATTGGTTGAATGGCAAAGAAGTGAGTTGTCGTATTTTGAGTAAAATCGAACAGGGACAGGCTACCGGCAGTTGTTTTACCGATAACAATCAGTATGATGTGGCGGCGGTTGTTACCAGTGCCGGTTGGGCGGTAGCATATACGCGTACCACCGATATTTATGTACCGTACGAACAGCAGGCAATGTCGGACAGACGAGGTTTATGGAGCGGAACTTTCTATACGCCGTGGGATTGGCGGAAGATGAAAAATCGTAAATTTACCGTCAAAATTAAGCATCCCAGCAAAAAATCAAGCGGCGGCGGTTTTAACTTTTGGGGATTGTTTTAAATGAAAAAGGTTTTTAATTCGGCCTCGGAACAAGATACGGCGGATTTGGCACGCAGTTTGGCGGCAATTACCAAACCGGGGGATATTTGGGCGTTGCACGGAACTTTGGGAGCGGGAAAGAGTGTTTTTGCTCGTGCTTTTGTGCAATCATTGACCAATGCCAAAGAAGTCCCAAGCCCGACATTTACATTGGTGCAGATGTATGTGGCACCGGAATTTGATATTTATCACTATGATTTGTATCGTTTGAAACATCCCGAGGAAATTTTTGAACTGGGTGTAGAAGAGGCTTTCTATACCGGAGTCAGTTTAGTGGAATGGCCGGAAAAAATGGGGCCGTTTGCTCCGCGCAATATGTGGACGGTGGAAATCAAGGCGGAAGACAATCGGCGAGTTATTACGGTTTCTGCCGATGATGACGAAAAATCGGGAAGATTGGCAAATGTCGGATAAAAGCTGTTTGCACGCAACTTTAATCAAACTGAATTCCAAAGGAATATTGCTGTTGGGCAAGAGCGGTTGCGGTAAATCCGACTTGGCTTTGCGGCTTATTGAAAATAAGGCGGCGAAATTGGTGGCAGATGATATTGTTTTTATTCACAAAAAAGGCAATTTGTTGTATGGAACGGCGGCGGAAAATTTGCGCGGAATGTTGGAAGTTCGCGGCGTGGGAATCGTCACATATCCGTATGTGAAACAATCAAAAATAGATTTGGCGGTGCATTTGGTTGATACGGCTGCCGAAGTGGAAAGATTTCCGCTTAAGCAAAAAGAATTGATTTTAGGACTTGAAATTAAGCAAATAGACTTGTATGCTAAGGAAAGTTCGGCGCCGGATAAAATTGCGGCGGCGTTGCGGCTGTGTTAATGTATTGGAACAAGCGGGAGTATTATGCTGAAACAAAAGATAGAAACATTTTTGCAGACTTTGGGTAAGGCACCGGTCGGTTTTATCATGAACCTCGGTTATTTGACGCAATTTATTGCCAAGTCGGTGTATAA
>Ga0310694_10007531_pt1 | contig 10214 bp, 9 predicted proteins | sample 174DNAGHGhighgp2_FD_203884 | JGI IMG/M metagenome (GOLD analysis project Ga0310694, IMG submission 203884) | Sheep rumen microbial communities from Palmerston North, Manawatu-Wanganui, New Zealand - 1742 DNA GHGhigh gp2 (v2) (version 2) | ecosystem: Host-associated > Mammals > Digestive system >... | reverse complement strand
AATATATTACCGATTCCTTCAGTTGGCTCGCAGCTTTGCTGTGTCTGGCATTTGCACTACTCATGCAGATTGACGCCAACTTCATCAACGACTTCTTTGACTATGTACACGGCAACGACGATGCCAGCCGAAGATTAGGACCGCTGCGCGCCTGTTCGCAAGGATGGGTAAAAATAGCATCCATGAAGCGTGCCATAGCGTTAACAACCTGTATCGCATGCGCTGTAGGACTGCCACTCATTTGGTATGGTGGTTTGGAAATGATACTCATAGGTATCTTTTGTGTTGTTTTCTGTTTCCTATACACCACCCACTTATCCTATATCGGTATGGGCGACTTGCTGGTCATCATATTCTTTGGCATCGTACCCGTCAGCATCACCTACTACATACAGTTGCACACATGCACCTGGCAGGTATTCATCGCTTCCTTAGCATGTGGACTCGTCATCGATGCTCTGCTCGTCATCAATAACTACCGCGACCGCGACAACGACCGCGAGGATGGTAAGAAAACACTGGTGGTAGAGATTGGTGCCCATGCTGCAGAATGGCTATACCTTTCATTGGGCATTACCGCCGTTCTGGCAGGGGTCGTTTTCTGGATTAACGGGCACATTCTTGCCTTCCTGATGCCATTCTTCTACCTTTTACTGCATGTGCTCACCTGGCAGAAAATGCGTCGCATCAATCATGGCCGACAACTCAACGAGTGCTTGGGCGAGACGGCACGTAACATGCTCGTCTATGGTCTCTGTGTATCTCTCGGTCTACTACTCGTCTGACACCTTCAGCAACAGTACGCGCTATCTGAAGTTGTAATAATAGATAGCCACACCTATTGCTACAAGTATCAATGTGACAATAGTCTTGACCAGACAAGAGGCTACGCGTTTCACTACTAACACTCCAATAATAATAAGCGCCAGCAATGCCAGATAGTAGGAAAAATTACCTGTAATCATTTGAATAAGTGTTTAAAGGTTGCAGGTATCGTCGTCTCAAACTCCATCGGTTGGTGTGTCCAAGGATGCTCGAAGCACAACAACCATGCATGCAGACACAGTCGATGCAGCGGATCGTCGCCATTGCCATATTTCACGTCACCACAGACGGGATGTCCCATATCTGCTGCATGCACACGAATCTGGTTCTTTCGACCCGTCTCCAGCTTAAACTCTACCAGCGAATGTTCTGTAGTGCGGTCCAAAACGTGGAAATGTGTGATGGCCAGCTTACCACCATTGTCCACGGGTGAAGAGTAAGTCACGTAGGCTTTGTTATCCTTCAACCAATTTTCAATAGTGCCATCTTCTTGTTCCATCTCACCGGAGAGTACAGCAACGTATCGGCGGTCATAGACTATCTGATGCCAGTTGTGCTCCAGCACCTGCTCTGTCTCCATATCCTTAGCATAGACCATCAGTCCACTGGTATCACGATCCAACCTGTGCACAACATGTGCCGTACACTTCTGGCGCGACTTCTTGAAATAATCATCCAGCACTGTTTTCACATTCAGCGACGAGTGTCCACCAGCCATAGAAAGAATGCCTGGCTGCTTCTCGATGACAATGAGCCAACGGTCCTCATAGACTATCTTCACATAGCGGCTCTTAAAAGTCTGCTGGTTGCGTTTCGTCTTAGAAACTGCCACCTTCATACCAGGCTGTAGCAAGTAGTCAAACTGTGTCACCGTCTTTCCATTCACCTTGACACCCTGACCTTGCAGCGTCAGTTTTATCTTGTTGCGGCTCTGTTTCACATTGGCCAGCAGGAACTCCAGCAAAGGCTGCTCATCCGTTACTTGAAAGTGGTCGTATTCCCCCTGTGTGTTTGTACTATATCTCATCTACCTTTATCGAATTTACTTTCTAACTATAACACTGCCACTGGCTTGATGGGTTGCAAGTATCAACACTTCAGCTATCTGCACGTGCTCAGGAGCATTGGCAGCATAAACTGCTGTATCTGCAATATCGTCACCTGTCAATGGTTTAATGCCCGTATAAAGTTTGGCGGCACGCTCGGTATCACCATGGAAGCGAATGTTGCTGAAATTCGTCTCAACCAGTCCAGGTTTCAGATTGGTTACGCGGATAGCCGTGTTGGCAACATCAATGCGAAGACCATCTGTCAGCGCTTTTACGGCAGCCTTGGTGGCACAATAGACATTACCGCCTGCATAGGCAGCATCGCCCGCTACTGAACCGATATTGATGATGTGCCCCCTATTGCGCTCCACCATACCTGGCACCACCAGACGAGTCATCGTCAGCAGACCTTTTATGTTCGTATCTACCATCACATCCCAATCGTCCAAGTTGCCCTCATATTCGGGTTCCAAGCCCAGTGCCAGACCAGCATTGTTAACCAGTACGTCAATAGCTTTCCATTCTGCTGGCAGTTCGTCAAGGGCTTTCTTCGCTGCGTTACGGTCTCTCACGTCAAAGGTCAGCGTCTTTACCTGTGTGCCTTTCTCTGTCAGTTCATTACTAATCTCAGCCAGTCGCTGTTCATTACGTCCAGTCAAAATCAACTGATCGCCATTCTCGGCAAATTTTCTGGCGCAACCCAGTCCTATACCGCTTGTTGCACCTGTTATCAATACTATCTTTTTCATTTTATCTTTATTGTATCTTTTCTGCATTATTCTCCTAACGGTTGCTTAACAACTCCACGATACGAGCCATTTGGTTGGGGATGCGAATCTGCTGAGGGCACTTGGGCAGACACTCCTCACAATCAGCACAACTTCTGGCCCACGACTCAACCTTAGGCAATGCCTCGCGCAATCCGTCAGCAAACTGTTTCTTACGTGCAGCATATTCAGCCGACGACTTGTCCGGCAATGGCAGAATATGACTGTTTACAGCATCATTGTAATAGGCGAAGTTGCCTGGAATATCCACATCGTATGGACACGGCATACAATAAGCACATGTAGTACAGGGTATCGTCGGATAGCCAGACATCTGGTCAGCAATGTTGGCCAAAAGCGTTTTTTCAGCCTCAGTACACACCTCCAAAGGTGAGAATGTCTCGATGTTCTCCTTCAGGTGATCCATACGATTCATACCACTCAACGTCGTCAGAATGTTCGGATACGAGCCGACCCATCTGAATGCCCAACGTACGGTACTATCATCGGGGCGTATCTCTTGCAACTGTTTTACCAGTTCCTTGGCCATACGCCCGAAGGCGCCACCTCTTAACGGCTCCATGATGACACATTGAACGCCTGTCTTCTCACATTTACTATAGAGATACTCAGCATCAGCATCCTTCTTCCACCCGCTGCCCATCGACGCATGGCGCCAATCGAGGAAGTTCATCTGTATCTGACAAAAGTCCCAACGATACTCATCCTGATGGTCAAGCAGGAAGTCAAAGGGACGCACATCTCCATGATAAGAGAAACCGAGGTGCTTAATACGGCCAGCCTCACGCTCTTTCAGTAGGAAGTCAAGCAATCCATTGTCCAGGAAACGTCCTTTCAACGCGTCCATTCCTCCTCCACCGATGCTATGCAACAGGTAATAGTCTATATGGTCTACCTTCAAACGCTCGAAAGACTGCTCGTACATTCGTTTCGACTCACTAAAGCTCCACAGATTCTGTCGCTGGTTAGACATCTTCGTGGCCACATAGAATTTCTCTCTCGGATGTCGTGCAAGTGCATTACCCGTCAGCACCTCCGACTGTCCACCCATATACATCGGGGCAGTATCGAAGTAATTCACCCCATGTTCTATGGCGTAGTCAACCATTGCGTTAACCTCATCCTGGTTGTTAGGCAGTCGCATCATGCCAAAGCCCAGCAGCGAAATCTGTTCTCCGGAGCCATGCTGTACACGATATGTCATGCGGTTGGGGACCACCTCCTTTTTATCGTCGTTTGCCAGCATGCGAAAAGGCTCCAAAACACTGAGTGCCACTGCTGAACCTGCACCGAGTCCCAAGCGACGGAGGAAGTCTCTGCGAGTCATTCCGTTCTCATTTGTTTCTTTCTTCATAAAGCGTTAAGTTGTTAGTTTCTTCCCTTGGTTTATCAAATGCAAATATAATGATATTTCCTGGAATACGCAAGTTTTTATCTTGATATTTCAGTGTTTCATGGTATGCAAGGGCCACGTGACTTGACGGTAGAGGAGGTAGCTGTCAAGTAGCTGACGACGGGGACGGGCTTCGATATTGGAAAAACGCTCACCGCGGACGGTAAAATGATAACGAGACTCATTGCCCTGATAGTCCCGCAGGACATAGGTGAGATGGTAGGGGCGCTCTTCGGAAAAGCAGACAACACCTTGTTCAAAGTTTGTATGAAGGATGGGCAGACGCATACCAGGTTCACGGAACGACTTCATATACCAGATGCGCGTGCGGCGCCAGTGTTCATAGTCGCCCCAGTTGTTCACCTCCAATTGGCAGGAAACGGGAATACTGTCAACATCGCTGTGGAAGACTTCGCATCCATCGACTAACAGTTGGGTGTAGCGCACACCATAATGGTTGTAGGTGGCTTCTGAGTAGTCGTCGGCCCAGAGAGCAAAACCTACCCTGCCCCATGCGGTAAATTCACGTTGAACATTGAAAGTAAAGCGCTGAACCTTCGTATCGCCTGCTCCAAAGCCATAGGTCTGCTTGCTGAAACCGCCATTGAAGACTCCTTCGCCGTCCATAGGATATGCCATAAAAGAGTGAGCCTGCGGAGCCACCGTATCAGCAATGATGTTAGCCAACTTGATCATAGGGTCGCGCAACACCCACGTCTCGGTGTCATGCAGTTCCAGATGCAGATGCGGACCAGTGGAATGACCGGTGTTGCCACTGATAGCAATATGGTCGCCCGACTTCACGGGAAACTTCTCGGGAGGGAAAACATACGACAGCGTATCTTTAGGTCCTGTACGATGAAGTTCGTTCTCATACTGTTCAGCAAAACGCTTCAGATGGCAGTAAACGCTGGTGAAACCATCGGGATGGGTGACATAGATGGCATTGCCGAAACCGTACATATTTACTGTCAACCTGCTGACATAGCCATCAGCAATGGAAAAGATATCCTTGCCCTCTACATTGCCCGTTTTGACATCCAAACCACCATGGAAATGAAACGGACGGGGTTCACCAAAATTACCCGCCAGCGTAATATCGTAGTCTACAGGGGAAGCGTAAACGATTGGCTCTTGACTATTAGTCGCCGGCTCACCATCGCCGCACGATACCAATAGCCAAAAGCCAATAATTAAAAGCCAAGAGTCAAATCTTAGCATGCTTTAAACGACATATCAAGACCCTTCACTGAATGTGTCAAGGCACCCACAGAAATAAAGTCGACACCTTGTTCAGCATAGTCACGGATGGTGTCGAAGGTGATGCCACCCGACGACTCTGTCTCGTAGCGTCCACCAATGATGTCGACAGCCTTCTTCGTATCGGCTACGGAAAAGTTGTCGAGCATGATACGGTCTACGCCACCATGATCGAGCACCTGCTGCAACTCATCAAAGGAGCGCACCTCAATCTCAATCTTCAAGTCAAGGTTCTTCTCCTTCAAATAAGCATGACAGCGGTCGATAGCGTTGACAATACCACCGGCAAAGTCGACGTGGTTATCCTTCAGTAGAATCATGTCGAAGAGTCCTATACGGTGATTGCAACCACCGCCAATCTTCACAGCCTGCTTCTCCAGCATACGCATACCCGGTGTTGTCTTACGGGTGTCGAGCACACGGGTCTTGGTGCCCTTCAAGTGCTGTACATACTTATCGGTCATGGTTGCAATGCCACTCATGCGCTGCATGATGTTGAGCATGAGGCGCTCCGTCTGCAGCAGCGAGCGCACACGCCCCGTGACGACCATGGCGATGTCGCCCTTCTTGACACGCGTGCCATCCTGCATCAGCACCTCCACCTGCATGGTGGGGTCAAAACGATGGAACACCTCCTTGGCTACCTCTACACCTGCCAAAATGCCGTCTTCCTTGACGAGCAGATGCGACTTGCCCATCGCATCCTCAGGAATACAGCACAGGGTGGTGTGGTCGCCATCACCAATATCTTCTGCAAACGACAGATCAATGAGTCTGTCAACCAATTCCTTGACATCCATGTCGTAGTTAGGTCTATAGAAATCGATATTTAACATGTTGTTCTTATAATTATTTGAAAATCAGATATTTCATTAAGATTACTTTTAGCGGCGCTTCCGTCTATCTGGCATTCTTTCTGTACCACATGGCAAACCACACGACGGCCACAACGAGCGCCGCGCAGCCAACGCCGTAGCCCACCATGAGGTCGAGGCCGAAGGCATTCTTCGACACCATGAGGAACGACGAGCAGACCACCGTCATGAACAGCGCCGGCAGCAACGTAATCCAGTAGGGCTTGTGCTGGCGCACCAGGTAGACGGTGATGGCCCAGAGGGTGAAGACGGCCAGCGTCTGGTTGCTCCACCCGAACCAGCTCCAGATGACGTTGAAGCCGTCAGGGTTGGAAATGTTGAAGAACAGCAGCAACATGGTGACACCGAAGAGGGGTATGCAAATCCAGATGCGCTTCACGATGGACTTCTGGTCCAGATGGATGAACTCGGCTACTATCAGACGGGCAGAACGCAGGGCGGTGTCGCCGCTGGTGATGGGTGCTGCCACCACGCCCAGCAGCGCCAGCAGACCGCCAAAGGCGCCCAGCCAGCCCTCGCTGACGGCCGTTACCACCTCAGGAGCCTGGAGCGTCAGCGGCTGACCCAGTTCCTGGGCTGCGCCGCCATAGAAGAAGTACATGGACACCGTGGCCCAGATGAGGGCTACCAGACCCTCGGTAATCATGGCGCCATAGAACAGGGGGCGAGCCTTGCGCTCGTCCTTCAGACAGCGGGCCATGAGAGGCGTCTGTGTGGCATGGAAACCGCTGATGGCACCACAGGCTATGGTGATGAACAGCGCCGGGAAGATGGGCGTGGTGAAACCATCGCCGCTGATGCCCTCGTAGAGCTCAGGCAACTGGGGCCACTTCACGAAGAGCACCACCATCAGCGCCACGGCCATGAAGAGCATGGAGATGGCAAACAGGGGGTACACCTTGCCGATAATCTTGTCGATGGGCAGCATGGTGGCTATGATATAGTAGACGAAGATGATGCCGCACCAGACGTAGACCCACAGCAGGTCGTCGCTGCACAGCTTGCCGAGAATGAGCGCCGGACTGTATACAAACACGGCACCCACCATGACCAGCAGGAAGACGCTGAAGACGAGCATCACCTTCTTGGTGGTGGTGCCCAGATAGAGACCTATGATTTCGGGCTGACCAGCTCCACCATTGCGCATGGACAGCATGCCTGACAGGTAGTCATGGACGGCACCGGCAAAAATGCAACCCAGCACAATCCACAAGTAGGCGGCAGGACCGAACTTGGCGCCCATGATGGCTCCGAAAATGGGACCCGTGCCGGCAATGTTGAGAAACTGAATCATGAAAATCTTCCAGTTGGGAAGAACGATGAAGTCAACACCGTCAGCTTTGGCCACGGCGGGGGTAACACGGTCGTCAGGACCAAAAACCCGCTCTACGAAACGACCGTAAAGCAGATAGCCCAACACAAGAGCTACGAGGCTCAGCAAAAAAGTAATCATCTTATTCTTATCATTTAAAAATATAAAACCGGCTGCAAAATTAAGAAATAATTATGATAACCGACAAAGAATTGAGAAATAATTCGTACCTTTGCGCGCAAATCGTTGAAAATTGAAAAGATTTCTTTACATATTTATTCTATTCTGTGCTCTTTCTGTCACCGCACAGCCCAAATATGAAGTTCGTGCCGTCTGGTTGACAACGTTAGGTGGACTGGACTGGCCTAAGAGTTATGCGCACGATGGCATGGGCATACTGAAGCAACAGGAAGACCTCTGCAACATGCTGGACCAGTTGCAGGCAATCAACGTTAATACGGTACTCTTTCAAACCCGTGTGAGAGCAACCACCGCCTACCCTTCTGAACTGGAACCATGGGAAGGTAGCCTATCGGGAGTGCCTGGCAAGACACCCGGTTGGGACCCGCTGCAGTTTGTCATTGACGAGTGCCATCGCAGAGGTATGGAACTGCATGCCTGGGTGGTTGCCATCCCCATAGGTAAGTGGAACACTATTGGCTGCAAAACAATGCGTAAGTGGTATCCGTCGCTGGTGAAACGTATCGGTGACGAGGGCTACATGAATCCTGAGGCCTACGGAACGGCAGACTATATCGCCAACATTTGCGAAGAGATTACTACACGCTACGACATTGACGGCATACACCTGGACTACATCCGTTATCCAGAGACATGGCGTGGCAAGATGAACAGAGAGAACATAACCCGTATTGTTCGCAGTGTTAATCAACGTGTGAAGCGCCACAAGCCATGGGTAAAGATGAGTTGTTCACCTATTGGAAAGTCGGGCAATCTGTCTCGTTACCGCTCTGGAGGCTGGGACGCTTACAACCGCGTAGCGCAAGACGCACAGGGATGGCTGCGTGATGGACTAATGGACCAGTTGTACCCGATGATGTACTTCAAGGAAAACAACTTCTACCCTTTCGCCATTGACTGGAAGGAGCAGAGCAACGGACGCACCATCGTGTCTGGACTGGGCACCTATATGCTACACCCACAGGAACGTAACTGGCCATTGACTGAGGTAAAGCGTCAGTTGAGCGTGACACGACAGTTAGGTGTGGGACACTGCCATTTCCGTACCAAGTTTCTGTTGGACAATGTGAAGGGGGTCTATGAGTTGATGCGTCAGCACGACCAGCATCCATCTCTAATCCCACCAATGACGTGGGCACAGAGCACGGCGCCTACAGCCCCTACCCGTTTGAGTGTGGAGCACACCAAGGGGGGGGACAACCTGACATGGAGCGGCGCTATAGACCGCAGCGACGGCAACTACTTACTATATAATGTGTATGCATCGACAGATGAACTCGTAGACATTACACGTCCACAGAACCTCATAGCCATACGCAAGAAAGCAACGCAGCTAAGCATCCGTAGAAAGGCCGGCAAACCCTTGCTACACTACGCCGTGACCGCACTGGACCGCTATGGCAACGAGAGCGAGCCCATCAGATGGGTGGAGAAATCGAAGCCCGCCATTGTCGTTACCACATTGTTGGCCAACAATGGTCGAACGCTGACCGTACCTCAACGCAATCTCTTCGACGCTGACTTGCTGGTGGTAACCGACATGAAAGGACGCACGCTTCATACCTATACCAATCGTGAACAGATTAACATCAGCCGACTGCCTGAAGGTATGTATCAACTGAGGTCGCTGCATAAGAAAGGCTACACCCATAGGCTCGGGCTATTCAGCATCAAACGTAAATAAAGGCTGGACATGGAAAAGGTGATACTGGGCATAGACCCTGGAACAAATATCATGGGATATGGCGTCATCAAAGTCGTAGACAACAAAGCGGAGATGGTGACAATGGGCGTTATCGACTTACGTAAGTTTGGCGACGGATACTTGAAGTTGGGACATATCTTCGAGCGCGTGACAGGCATCATAGAGGGCTATCTGCCTGACGAGATGGCCATCGAGGCCCCCTTCCTGAACAAGAATGTGCAGACCACGCTGAAGCTGGGACGAGCACAAGGCACAGCTATCGCCGCGGCCATACAGCGAGGCGTACCCGTTCACGAGTACGCGCCCATGAAAATCAAGATGGCCATAACGGGTAATGGTGCTGCTTCAAAGGAACAAGTGGCTGGTATGCTGCAACGCATGCTGAAATTCGACAAAGAGGCACTGGGCAAGTTTATGGATGCCACAGATGCGCTGGGTGCTGCCTACTGTCACTTCATGCAGATGAACCGTCCTGAGTCACAGGCTCACTATAAAGGATGGAAAGACTTTATAGTCAAGAACAAGGAAAGAGTGAAAAAATAGTAAATCGTCAAATAGCAAATGAAGATAACCGCCATAGCAGGACGTAACGGCAGCGGTAAGACGCTGTATATAGACCAGCTGCGCAAGCAGTTGGCCAGTGACAAAGTGCGCTACATTGCGTTCACTGACTCGTACGGTGTCAATGTGGACGGGCAATACTACTTGCAGCTACGCTGGAACCAGCACGACATAGACCACGAGACACCAACAGTGGGTGACCAACTGCAGCGAGCTTATCTGTTGGCTGGTGAAGACACGGAGGA
>Ga0310694_10007530_pt1 | contig 10214 bp, 8 predicted proteins | sample 174DNAGHGhighgp2_FD_203884 | JGI IMG/M metagenome (GOLD analysis project Ga0310694, IMG submission 203884) | Sheep rumen microbial communities from Palmerston North, Manawatu-Wanganui, New Zealand - 1742 DNA GHGhigh gp2 (v2) (version 2) | ecosystem: Host-associated > Mammals > Digestive system >... | reverse complement strand
GCGCACCACGCTCATGGTGGGATTCCCCGGCGAGACCGACGACGACTTCAACCAACTGCTCGACTTCGTGAGATGGGCGCGCTTCGACCGCATGGGAGCCTTTGCCTACTCGTCGGAAGAGGGCACATGGTCGGGCGACAAGCTCATCGACGACGTGCCGCAGGAGGTGAAGCAGAAGCGGCTGAGCCGCCTCATGCGCCTACAGCAGGACATCAGCGCCGAAGTGGAGGCCGCCAAGGTGGGCCGGGTGATGAAGGTGGTCATCGACCGGCAGGAGGGCGACTACTACGTAGGCCGTACCGAGTACTGCTCGCCAGAGGTCGACCCCGAAGTGCTCATTGCCGCCACACGCCCGCTGAAGACCGGTCAGTTCTACCAGGTAAGGATGACTGCCGCCGAAGAGTTCGACGTCTACGGCGAGGTGGTGGACACCAATGACTGACGACCTACGGTAAGAGAGAGAAAACAAGCAACTTACAGAGAAACGCCGATGAACAACAAAGATTTTATTGCGCAGCTGTCAATCCGCACCGGATATACGAAAGTCCAAACGCAACGCATGGTGAGCGACATCATCACCGAAATGAGCGACCGCTTCATGGAGGGCGACACCGTAACCATTGGCGGCTTCGGACAGTTTGAGGTGAAAAAGAAGATGGAGCGCATCATAGCCAATCCCGCCACTGGCATCCGTATGCTGGTGCCCCCCAAGCTGGTACTGGGCTTCAAGGCCAGCAGTGTGTGGAAGGAAAACAGGAAGAGTGGAGGTAGCCATGAACAGTAAAATCACCATACTTGAGATAGCCTCCGTGCTCACCCGCAAGCACGGGCTGGAGCAGTCGGAGGCAGAACGCTTCGCCACTGCCATGTTCGACGTGGTGAAGGATGCCCTTGCCAGCGACAGCCAAGTCAAGGTGAAGGGGCTGGGTACGTTCAAGGTGGTGGGCGTAGAGGCGCGCGAGAGCGTTAACATAAGCTCTGGCGAACGTTTTATGATCGACAGCCACGAGAAGATTACGTTCACCCCCGATGCCGACATGCGAGAAATGGTGAACAAGCCCTTTTCGCAGTTTGAAACCGTGGAGCTAAAGGAGGAAACAAAAGACGAAGTAATTACAACTGCCTACCAGGCAGATGAAGAGCCTATGGACGAGCAAGCCATAGAGGAAGACGCCGCAGAAATGCCGGCCACAGAGCCGGAAGAGCCTATGGCAGAGCCGGAAGAGCCTATGGCAGAGCAGGAAGAACCAATGGCAAAGCCGGAAGAGCCAATGGCAGAGCCGGAAGAGCCAATGGCAGAGCCAGAAGAGCCAATGGCAAAGCCGGAAGAGCCTATGGCAGAGCCGGAAGAGTCAATGGCTGAAACGGAAGCCTCAAGTGCATCCGAGGCAATAGTAGAAGAACCAGGAAGAGAGCGTTGGCGGGAATGGATGCTGTGGACAGTCGCGCTTATTGCCGTGGGTGCCATTGCCTATTACTTAGGCTACAGGCACGGCCAACACCAGCAAGCCAGCTCAATAGCAGCGGCATCTACCGAAACCATCGAACGCGACACCAACATAACAGTACAGCCGTCAGACACCTTAGCCATGACGACATCAGCCAATACCATAGCCACTGACACAACCGTCAACACCACACCCCAAGCCACAGCAGCCGACAACGCAGCCCCGACAACGGCTACCGACACCCTTGCCGACTACAAGAAGTACGAACGTATGGACGCGCGCGTGCGCACGGGCGCGTATATTATAATAGGTACTGACCGCGTGGTGACAGCCCGTTCTGGCGACAACCTGGCGCGCGTGTCGCGCCGCGAGCTGGGCGAGGGCATGGTGTGCTACGTGGCCGTCTTCAACGACATGACCGACGAGCAGCCCCTCCAGGTAGGCCAGCAAATAAAGATTCCGAAGCTGAAATGGAAAAAGAAAACTCGCAAATAGCCGCAGATTCTGAAAAGTTTCTTAAAATGTAGGTTTTAAGAAACTTTTTTAATATAATTTAGTCTGATATTTTGCCGTATCAGACTTTAATTCACTACTTTTGCAGCGATTTTTTACGTAAACATCATTATTAGACTTTAAAACGTTATGGCAGAATCAATAGACATCCGCGAACTCAACATCAGGATAGAGCAGCAAAGCTCCTTCGTAACTAACCTGGTAACAGGCATGGACCGCGTCATCGTGGGTCAGAAGCATCTGGTAGACGCGCTGCTCATTGGCTTGCTCAGCGACGGCAACATACTGCTCGAAGGCGTTCCCGGACTGGCCAAGACACTGGCCATCAAGACGCTTTCGCAGCTCATCGACGCCAAGTACAGCCGCATACAGTTCACTCCCGACCTGCTGCCGGCCGACGTGACTGGTACCATGATTTACTCGCAGAAGGAGGAACGATTCCAGGTGAAGAAGGGGCCTGTGTTTGCCAACTTCGTACTGGCCGACGAAATCAACCGCGCCCCAGCCAAAGTGCAGAGCGCCCTGCTCGAGGCCATGCAGGAGAAACAAGTGACCATAGGCAGCGACACCTTCGACCTACCCAGCCCCTTCCTGGTCATGGCCACGCAGAACCCCATAGAGCAGGAGGGCACCTACCCGCTGCCCGAAGCCCAGATGGACCGCTTCATGCTTAAGGTGGTCATTGGCTACCCCTCGCTCGACGAGGAGAAGCGCATCATACGGGAGAACATCCAGGAGAGCCTCCCACGGGTGACTCCCGTCACCACGTCGCAGGAAATACTCAAGGCACGCTCGGTGGTGCGCGAGGTGTACATCGACGAGAAGATAGAGCAGTATATTGCCGACATTGTCTTCGCCACACGCTATCCCGACCGCTATGGCTTGAAGGAGCTCAAGGACATGATACAGTTTGGCGGCTCGCCGCGAGCCAGCATCAACCTGGCCAAGGCCAGCCGCGCCTATGCTTTCATCAAGCGTCGCGGCTATGTGGTGCCCGAGGACGTCAGGGCTGTGGCCCACGACGTGCTGCGCCACCGCATAGGCCTGACCTACGAGGCCGAAGCCAGCAACATCACCAGCGAGGAGATTATCAGTAAGGTTGTGAACAAGGTTGAGGTGCCCTAACAGCACGCCACCCCTGTTAACTGTTGAGAGATGGATACATCGGAGATTATCAAGAAGGTACGCAAGATAGAAATCAAGGCCCGCGGCCTGAGTTCGCAAGTCTTTGCCGGACAATACCACTCGGCCTTCAAGGGCAGGGGCATGGCGTTCAGCGAAGTGCGCGAGTACCAGTATGGCGACGACGTGCGCGACATCGACTGGAACGTCACGGCCCGCTTCCACCGCCCCTACGTCAAAGTGTTTGAGGAGGAGCGCGAACTCACGGTGATGCTGCTCATCGACGTGAGCGGCTCGCTCGACTTCGGCACCCAGGTGCAGATGAAGCGCGACATGGTGACCGAGATAGCCGCCACCATAGCCTTCTCGGCCATACAGAACAATGACAAGATAGGCGTGGTGTTCTTCTCCGACCAGATAGAGAAATACATTCCCCCAAAGAAGGGCAGGAAGCACATACTCTACATCATCCGCGAGATGCTCGACTTCCAGCCTGAGTCGCGGCGCACCGACGTGAGGCAGGCTATAGAGTTTCTCTCCAGCGTGCAGAAGCGCCGCACCACGGCGTTCATACTGAGCGACTTCTACGTACGCAACGATTTCATGCAGTCGCTGCAGATATGCAACCGCAAGCACGACGTGGTGGCCATACAGGTCTACGACGAGCGCGCCCGCGAACTGCCCGACGTGGGCCTGATGAAGGTGGTCGACGCCGAGACAGGCTTCGAGCAGTACGTGGACACCAGCTCGCCCAAGCTTCGCAAGGCCTACAGCCGCTACTGGGCAAGCCGTCAGAACGACCTGAAAGACACCTTCGCCAAGAGCAATGTCGACAATGTGAGCATAGCCACCAACGAAGACTTCGTTAAGCAACTGCTCGGACTGTTTAAGCAGAGAAACTGAGACGAAGAGAGGAGGAGAAACAGAGACAATGAGCAAATGAGACAATAAGGAAATGAGGACTCAAAGAGACAACATAGGCACTTGGTTGATGGGAACTGGGACGATGAGAACACTTCTCATCCTCTCATTTTCTCTTTTTCTCATTCTCCAAATGCAGGCCCAGACAGCCGTCGAGGCCACCATCGACACCATCGAAATGCGCATAGGCGAGCAGGTGCACGTCACGCTCACGGCCACCATGAAAGAGGGTGCGAAAGCCGAGTTCCCCGTGTTCAAGCCCTCGGAGTACGTCACGCCGGGCGTAGAGGTGCTCAAGAGCACAGAGCAGGGCGTGAGAGGCCTCGACGACGGCTACGTAGAGCGTTCGGTGGTCTACACGCTCACCTCGTTCGACGACACACTCTACTACCTGCCGCCACTCTCGGTGAAAATCGACGGCAAGGAGTACGCCAGCAAGAGCCTGGCCCTGAAGGTGCTCGACGTAGAGGTGGACACCACCCACGTCAACAAGTTCTTCGGCCCCAAGGACGTGCAAGACAATCCCTTCCTGTGGAGCGACTGGAGCCACGTGTTCTGGCTGAGCGTGCTCATGCTGCTGCTCTTCGTCGTAGCGTGCTACCTCTACATCAGGCTCCGAGCCGGCAAGCCCGTCATCGCCACCATACGCATGGTTAGGCGGCTGCTGCCTCACCAGAAGGCCATGAAGGAAATAGAGCGCATCAAGGCCGACAAGATGGTGACCTCGGAAAACCAGAAGGAGTACTACACCAAGCTCACCGACACCCTTCGCACCTACATCGACGAGCGCTACGGCTTCCGCGCCATGGAGATGACCAGCTCAGAAATCATAGACCGCCTCACCAAGGACGGCGACCAGACGTCGCTCGACGAGCTACGCCAGCTCTTCGCCACGGCCGACCTGGTGAAGTTTGCCAAGTACTCAACCATGATCAACGAGAACGACGCCAACCTCGTTAACGCCATCGACTTCATCAACAGCACCAAGCTCGAAAACATGCCCACCGAGGAGGTGGTCAAGCCACAGCTCACCCAAGAGCAGCTCCAGACCCAGCAGAAGCGTACCACGCTGAAGTGGGTCGTGGCGGCACTGGCCGCCTCAGTGGCCCTGCTGCTGGTCTACGTGGTCTACCAGCTCTATGGGCTGCTCATGTAGGGAGAACCATTAACAACAAGTGAAGAGAGAAAAGATAGAAGCATGGAATTTGCCAATAAAGAATATCTGTTTCTGCTACTGCTGCTCATACCCTACCTGGTATGGTATCTGATGTACAGGAAGAAGAGCGAGCCCACCATACGCATGAGCGACACCTTCGCCTTCCGCTATGCGCCCAAGAGCTGGAGGCAGAGGCTCATGCCCCTGCAACTGCTGCTGCGACTGCTCACTTTCGTCATGCTCGTCGTAGCACTGGCCCGTCCCCAGACCCACAACTCATGGAAAGACAAGACCGTGGAGGGCATAGACATCATGCTGGCCATCGACGTGTCGACCTCCATGCTGGCCGAGGACCTCAAGCCCAACCGCATTGAGGCAGCCAAGCAGGTGGCCGCCGAGTTCATCGCTGGCCGCCCCAACGACAACATTGGCCTGTCCATCTTCGCTGGCGAGGCCTTCACACAGTGCCCCATGACCACAGACCACTCCTCGCTCGTCAACCTGCTACAGAACGTGCGCGCCGACATAGCCCAGCGTGGACTCATCGAAGACGGTACCGCCATAGGCATGGGCCTGGCCAATGCCGTGAGCCGGCTCAAGGACTCCAAGGCCAAGAGCAAGGTGGTCATACTGCTCACCGACGGCTCCAACAACCGCGGCGACCTCTCGCCCATGACCTCGGCCGAGATAGCCAAGAGCCTGGGCATAAGGGTCTACACCGTGGGCGTGGGCACCAACAAGGTGGCCCCCTACCCCATGGTGGTGGCTGGAGGCGTGCAGTATGTCAATATCCCCGTGGAAATCGACGAGGAGACCCTCAAGGGCATCGCCCAGGCCACCGACGGCGACTTCTACCGCGCCACCAACACCCGCGAGTTGCACAGCATCTACAAGGAGATAGACCAGCTGGAGAAGTCGAAGCTCAACGTCAAGCAGTTCAGCAAGCGCTACGATGTGTTCCAGCCCTACGTGCTTGTAGCCGTCATTGCACTGTTGCTCGAACTGTTGCTGCGCATCACCGTCTTCCGCAAACTCCCGTAGGCCGATGCCAGGGAGCAGACAGACGGCCAAGAGAGAAAAAGCTGAAAGAAAACAGAGAGAAGGAGAATAGCTGCCATGTTTAGATTCGAAGACCCCATATACCTATATCTACTGGTACTCATACCCATACTGGCCGCAGTGAGGCTCATCACCAGCCACGGCCAGAAGAAGCGCCTGCGCCGCTTTGGCGACCCCAAGCTGCTGCGCAACCTCATGCCCAACGTGTCGCGCTGGAGGCCAGCCATCAAGTTCTGGCTGCTCCAGGCCGCACTGGCACTGCTCATCGTCATGCTCGCCCGCCCACAAATGGGCACGAAGATCAGCCACGAGAAGCGCAACGGCATAGAAACCATCATAGCCATGGACATCAGCAACTCCATGCTGGCCGAGGACGTAGCTCCCAGCCGCCTTGACCGCGCCAAGATGATGGTGGAAAACCTGGTCGACCACTTCACCAACGACAAAATAGGCCTCATAGTCTTTGCCGGCGATGCCTTCGTGCAGCTGCCCATCACGAGCGACTACGTGTCGGCCAAGATGTTTCTGCAAAACATAGACCCCTCTATGATTGCCACCCAGGGCACCGACATTGCGCGCGCCGTGGAGATGGCCACCCACAGCTTCACCCAAGAGAAGGGCATAGGCAAGGCCATCATCGTTATCACTGATGGCGAAGACCACGAGGGCAGTGCCCTGGAGGCAGCCCAGGCCGCCCGAAAGCAGGGCATCAACGTCTACATGCTGGGTATCGGCTCGCCTGAAGGCGCGCCAATACCCATTGGCAACGGCTCCTATCTGACCGACAACGGCGGCAACACCGTCATGTCGGCGCTCAACGAGGACATGTGCCGACAGCTGGCACAGGCTGGCGGAGGCACCTACATACACGTCGACAACAACAGCCAAGCACAGTCGCAGCTCGACGCCGAGCTCGACAAGCTGGAGAAGAAAGAGACGGCATCGACCATCTACAGCGACTTCGACGAGCAGTTCCAGGCCGTAGGCATACTGGCACTGCTGCTGCTCATCGCCGAAGTGTGCCTGCTGGAAAGCAAGAACCCGCTCACCCGGCGCATCTCGCTCTTTAAAAGAGTTGAGAACACAGAGACGGGTAGCGGAAACACGGCGAAGGCCAGAATCATCCTACTGACACTCGTTTCGCTCGCGTCCTGCCTCTCGCCACTCAACGCCACGGCACAGACCGACCGCCAGTATGTGAGGCAGGGCAACAAGCAGTTCCGCAGCGGCGACTACGCCAATGCAGAGGTAAGCTACCGAAAGGCGATAGAGAAAAACGGACGCAACGCTCAGGCACTCTACAACCTGGGCAACGCGCTCATGGCGCAAAACAAAGACTCAGCAGCCGTGGAGCAGTTCCAGAAAGCAGCCCAGGCGGAAAGCAACCCACTACGCAAGTCGAAATCCTACCACAACATCGGCGTGATGTGCCAAGGTCACCAGATGTACAGCGAGGCCATCGAGGCCTACAAGCAGTCGCTGCGCCTCAACCCCACCGACGAGGAGACGCGCTACAACCTGGCCCTCTGCAAACGGCAGCAACAACAGCAACAGCAGCAGAAGCAACAGCAGAAACAAGACAAGAAAGACGAACAGCAGAAGCAAGACAAGCAGCAACAGCAGAAGCAGCAACAACAGAAGCAGCAGCCTCAGCAACAACCGCCCCAGATGAGCAAGGAGAACGCCGAACAGCTACTCAAAGCCGCCATGCAACAGGAGAAACAAACGCAGCAGCGCATGAAGAAAGCACAGCAGCAACCCCAGCGCCGTAGCGTGCTCAAGAACTGGTAAGGATATTGAGATAATGAGAAAAGGAGAGAAGTAGATAAGCAAAGACAGCATGAAGAATATATACAACATGAAGGAAATGGACATAGAAAAGTGGAAGAGGATGGGAAGCATTGCCTTTCTCGTTTTCTTGATTACCCATTTTCTCGTTCTCCAAGCCGAAGGGCAGACACTCACCGTACACGCCCCCCAGCAAGTGTCCGTGGGCGAGCAGTTCCGCCTTCAGTACACGGTGAGCACACAGAACGCCAGGGCCTTCCAGGTGGGCGACATACCCGACGCCTTCGAGGTGCTTATGGGGCCGAGCACGTCGTCGCAATCGAGTTTCCAGATGGTCAACGGGCACACCAGCCAGTCGTCGTCGATCACCTACACCTATATACTTGTGGCCAACAAGAACGGCACCTTCACCATACCGCCAGCACAAATCAACGCTAACGGGCGCACCATCACATCCAACGCCCACAAGATTACTGTCAGCGGCAGCTCACAGGGGGGGGCACAGGGAGGCCAACCCTCGCAGCAGCAGTCCATGCGGGCCGCAGGCAGTCGCATATCTGGCTCCGACCTCTACATCAAGGTCAGCGCCAACAAGCGACGCGTCTACGAGCAAGAGCCCATACTGCTCACCTACAAGGTCTACACCTTGGTAGACCTCACCCAGCTGCGGGGTGACATGCCCGACCTCAAGGGTTTCCACACGCAGGAGGTACCCTTGCCCCAGCAGAAGAGCTTCAAGCTCGAGACCGTCAACGGACGGCCCTACCGCACGGTGGTGTGGAGCCAGTACGTCATGTTCCCGCAGCTCACGGGAAAGCTGGAGATACCCAGCATCACGTTCAACGGTATCGTGGTACAGCAGAACCGCGCCGTCGACCCCTTCGAGGCCTTCTTCAACGGCGGCTCGGGCTACGTAGAGGTGAAGAAGCAAATCAAGGCTCCAGGACTGGAGATACAGGTCGACCCGCTGCCCAGCCGCCCCGCCGACTTCTCGGGAGGCGTGGGCAAGTTCAGCATATCGGCACAGCTCGACAAGCAGCAGGTGCGTGCCAACGACCCCATCTCGCTGCGCGTCATCGTTAGCGGACGGGGCAACCTCAAGCTCATCAAGGAGCCGGTGGTGGAGTTCCCCAAGGACTTCGACCGTTACGACGCCAAGCTCACCGACAAGACCAAGCTCACCTCGGCTGGGCTGGAGGGCTCGATGGTCTACGACTTCCTCGCCGTGCCGCGCCACCAGGGAAAGTACGACATACCAGCCATCAGCTTCACCTACTTCGACACGGCGGAACGCAAATACCGCACCGTGCGCACCCAGCCCTTCACCCTACAGGTGGAGAAGGGTGCCCCAGGCTCCGCACCAGCCGACTACACCGACCGCGAAGACCTGAAGCTGCTCGACCAGGACATACGCTACATCAAGACGGGCAGCACCCAGCAGCACGCCATGGGCCACTTCTTCTTCGGCAGCACGGCCTATGTGCTCTCGCTGATAGTGCTTGTACTAACCTTTGTCTCGCTCTTCATCGTCTTCCGCAAGCGCGCCATCGATCGCGCCAACATAGCCGGGCGCAGGGCCAACAGGGCCAACAAAGTGGCCACCAAACGACTCAAGAAGGCTGCCAAGCTCAAGGACAGTGGCAATGCCAGCGAATTCTTCGATGAGGTGTTGCGCGCGCTATGGGGCTACGTGGGCGACAAGCTCAACATGCCCGTTGAACAGCTTTCGAGAGAGAACATAGCCGACCGTCTTTCATCCCATGGCGTGTCCACGGCCACGGTGGAGAGCTTTATCTCGGCCATCGACGAGTGTGAGTTCCAACGCTATGCTCCCGGCGACCCCAAGGGCAACATGGGCAAGGTCTACGACAAGGCCATGACCGCCATCGGCGAGATAGAGAGACTGAGAAAATAAGCAACGCCCCACTGCCCTACCCTCTCCTGCGAGGAGAAGGGTAAGGGATTGGGACCAAATGAGATAAAGAGAAATAGAAATAGAAATGGAGAAAAAGAAAACCATAAGCCATAGGATGGCAACCTGGCAGCTGACGACAGGGATGATGAGCTTGCTTCTCATGGCCTTGCTTTCCACCCTTGCCACTGTCAACACACAGGCCCAGACCAAAGCCGAGGCCGACAGTGCCTACCAGCAGGGGAACTACCAGCAGGCCATAGTCCTCTATGAGCAAATGCTACAAAAGGGCGTG
>Ga0310694_10007529_pt1 | contig 10215 bp, 5 predicted proteins | sample 174DNAGHGhighgp2_FD_203884 | JGI IMG/M metagenome (GOLD analysis project Ga0310694, IMG submission 203884) | Sheep rumen microbial communities from Palmerston North, Manawatu-Wanganui, New Zealand - 1742 DNA GHGhigh gp2 (v2) (version 2) | ecosystem: Host-associated > Mammals > Digestive system >... | reverse complement strand
GGCAACAGCTGCGGTGTCGTTGTAAGCGGGAATCTCGTCAAGCTTGTACACCTTGCAGGTGAACTTAACGGGACCGTTCAGGATAGCATCGTCACCGATCATGAGATAAACCTTGTTGAGCATGTAGGGATGCTCGGGCTTCTCAAAGGCCTGTGCCAGACCGTCGATGTGGGCGCCATTCTTACCGAACCACCAACCGTTCTTGTTGTGTCCGTGAGGGGTAGCGCCATAGTAAGAGGTGTACTTGTAATAGCTGTCACCATTGCGGCCACCGCCGACAGCAGTCTTGCTGGTCAACAGGATGTCAACGCCTTCTTCTTCTGTAATCTGAGAGGGAGCGGCAATCGAGAAGATCTGAACGGGTTTCTCGCTCTCAACAACGGGAGCTTCGCTTGAACCGCCCATGGTGTGATCCAGCATCTGGTACATGTACCAACCTGCATCGGGATCATCGATGTTCTTAGTGGTTGCCCACAGCAAGGGAATGTCCTCAATGCTCAGAGAGTAGTCAACTACCAGGTCGGGCTCGTGGTCCAGATAATAGGTCTCATCATTGATATAAACCTCCCATTCATAGTCGGTCTCCTCGTCGACACCGTCAACAAATGACTTGAAAGTGTAGGCGTTGAACGGCTTGAGCAGCAGGAAGTCATCACCCCAGGTGTAACCACCAGCACCGTCAACAGCGATGAAGGGAGAATAGAAAGCACCGGCAGGGCGACGATAGAAGGGCTCAAGATAGCTCGACTTCTTGGGTGCCTTGGCTACAGCGGTGCCAGGGGTGCGCATCTGCATTTCCTGAGTGGTAGCACTCTTGGCTAAGCGCTCAATCTGCGGAGCCTTACGAACGGACATCTCTGAACGCTTGAGTTGGGCGTTTACCGAGAATACCATCAGAGCGGCAGCTCCTAAAAGTAAAAACTTTTTCATAAACTAATTAATGTTATTTGTTAATAAATAATGAATTAATAATATCCTAAATTATCTATTAAATGACCGGGGCTGGTTCCCGCTCGGGGCTAGCCCTGGCCATTGACTGATTCAAGATACTTACTGCATCGTCCAGACGATGTAGTTGCCACTGTTAGACATCTTCATGTAGACAGGAGCGAGAATCGAAGTGGCGCTCAAGTCATACTCTGCAGCAAATCTGTCGGCAAATGCCCTCATCGAGGGACACTTGGTAGCATAGGTCTCACCCATCTTGTCACCCACGGGTTCCACGGTAAAGGAGACCTTGTTGTCGCCCTTAACGGTCATGGTCATGAAATAAGTGGGGTTGTACCTTACCGAACCCTTCTTGACATTGAACGAGAGGGCATAGGCAGCGCTATCGGCATTGTAGGCGAGCTGGGCATACATCAGGGTTGACTTGTTGTAGTCCTTGAGCTCTTGGCCTATCTGTGCCACAAGGTCGGAGAATGCACCTCCAACATCTGAGAGGTCGGACCTCCAGACAAGGTTCTTGCTGGAGAAGACGTTCGAGAGCTTGTCGGCAGTCATCGTCGTCTGGTTGTCGTCACGGCACAGCAGCGAGCCATCAGACTGACGGACAAAGTTCTGGATGATGTATCCATCAAGGTTGATGGGATCCATGAATGACAGTCCGTCATGGGTGATAATCACATTGTGCTTCTCGGAGGTCGAGATCTCGTCGGCATCCTCACGGAACATCTTCAGGATGCTGGTTGCGCCTTCCTTAACGATCCAGCGCACACCGTTCGGCAGGTTGATGTAGACCTGAGGCACCTTGGCGTTGAAGAAGGAGTCGGCCATAGCGGTCACCTCGTTCATGTAAACCTCATCGTCGATGTTTTCTGCCACGCGAGTCATAATCATGTTCAGGAAGCGACCATTCTGGGTCGGCTTCTTACCCGTGAGATAAAGGGTATCGCCTGAATACTTCATGATGTCGAACTCATAGTTACCCTCGTGACCATAACCGTTCTCATTGACATCGGTGTCGGAGGTAGTGCTACCCGAACTGGGGATGTCATAGGGATCGGCAAACAGGTGGAAGTACTTGTTGTAGGTGTTCAGCGAGAGCACCGGGCCGTTGTCGGTAATCACATCCCACATGGAGACGTCACTGCCGAAGGCGGGAGCGTTCATCGTTCCGTTAATGATATAGCTGATCCACTTGTTCATACCCGAAATCGTCACTGAGCCGTCTTTCTTGAAGGTCATCAGATAGATGTAACCGGGCTCTTCGGTATTGGCATAATACTCGAGCTGCCACTTGCCACCATTGCTGGTGAGGATGTCGGTATACTGGGCTTTGGCTTCTGCAAGACGGGTAACGGGGTCCTTGTCAAAGATTTCGTCCACCTCATTTTTGCAAGACGACAATGAGATTGAAGTCAATGCAACGAGCGCCAGTAAAGCAATATTAATATATTTCTTCATTTTTCTCAAGATGTTAAAAGTGAAACATTACTGGATGTCAGTGACCCACTTGCGCAAGCTGTTGATGTCATAGGTAGCCTGACGAGCCTGAACCTCTTCACGCAGTGCATCGAGGTCAACCTTCCAAGCGGTGCGGAACCACTCACGAGCGATCTGAACCTTCTGGAGGATAGCAGAAGCTCCATCGATTCCGTCCTTGTCCTCTACATCATAGACGATGATGCGGTTACCTTCCTTGTCGCGGTTGTTGCGCCAATACTTGTGAATGGTACCGTCCTCATCGGTCTCGATAACGACATAGCGCTCGTCAACATAGACGAGATCCTGCTCGGTGTCATTGTCGGGATAGTAGTAATAGCTGTAGTAAACTGCATCCAGGTCATCTGCGCTGGCCGAGGTAGCCCAACCGCGAGCGGCAAGTTCCATCATGCGGTTCCACTGGGTGTCGGTATAAACGATGAAGCATGCGATGGTCTCGGCGAAGTCCTCACGATACTCGCTTGAAGCATAGTTGGTAACAAAACCCAGAGAGGTAACCTCATTGCCACGGTACTGCCAGTTGTTGGGGTCATAGCGACCTACAGAGATGGTGTTGAACTCCGTGGGATAGGTCTTGGTCTGGTGCAAGATGTGAGAGAACTCATGGTGCATCGTGTGGAAGTACAACTCGTTCATCGTGTTGAAGTCATTGATGTTCATCGAGTTGACCTTGAACAGCGAAATCTTGATACCACCCTCGGCGAGACCGACGGTCTCACTACCCGAAGTAGCGTTGATGGCGGGAGAGCCCACCAGGAGGATGATGCGGGGACCATAGGTCTTGAGGAAGTCGGGACCAGCGACCTTGTCATATACATCAAACCACAAGTGCTTGCACAGCACTGCCAGGTCGATAGAATTGGCATAGGTTGCGGGAACCAGGTTGTAGTTCATATTGGTGCTGATGTCCGGCATCTTGTACAGGAACGTCAGGTTGTACTTGTCGAGATAGTTCTCCTTCAAGAACTTATCGAGCTGGTAGGAGTAGGAGTTGGGGTCGAGAGTCTCGTCGACATCGGGGAAAATCGTGTCACCCAACTTGTCCTCGCCGCAAGACGTCAGTGACATGGCAGCCACAGCGACAAGCAGCAATGCTGAAATATAATATTGAATCTTCTTCATAGTGTTACAAGCGATTTTAATCATTGGAAACTACATACATTCCCTTATCCACTACCAGGCTGTTCTCGGGCTTGGTGGTCTTGCGCTCATTGGGCTGCAGACCTGCGCTGATCACCTCGTTAGGAATCTGAATAGCGTAGCGGGGGTCAAGAACATCAAGGTGCAGTACATCATTGATACCCATCTTGTGGGTGATCTCGAAGCCGAAGCGCTTGATGTCAAACCAACGGTTACCCAGGTGAATCATCTGGATGCGACGGAAGTGCTGAACGCACTGCAGATAAGGCTCGTTTTCAGGAGTTACAGTGTAGGGGCTCGGGCAAACCTCGTCGATGTGGAATTTCTTGACGATGCCGAAACCGGGATCCCTGCGGTAGGGATTGTCATAGTAGCTGTAGAAGTTCAAGATCTGATCCTTGGTCAGCTCCGTCATCTGATAGTTGCGGGACTCGTCCAGCAGCAGGTGCTCGTGGTTCCAGAGGTAGAGGTCCTCAAAGGCAGCATCGATGTTGCCCAGGAAGATGTTAGCCTCGGCACGGAGCAGAATGGTCTCCTGGCTGGTGAACTCGGGACGTACCATGTGCACGTAGCCGATACCTGCCACCTTGTCGGTATACTCGAACTGCTCGAAGCAGTTGCCCACGAAGAAGGCACCATACTCCAGACCGGCGCTAGCGCAGAAGTACTGATAGCAGGGCATCATGGCAAACGAGATCTTGTCCTTACCGTTGCGGTAAGACCACAGGCACTTATCCCAAGACGGGCCAGGACCCTGGATCGAGCCACGGAGGGCGTCGCGGTTGCAAGAGAAGCGGTATCCATAGAAACGACGGTCCCAAGTACTGTAGGTACCGATGAGCATGAAGTTGCCGGGACGGTCAACGCTGCTGTAGTAGCGAGCGATATCACTGTAATAATAGAAGTCGGTCTGATCCCAGAAGTCGTTACGCATCGTGCTGGGGTCATTGCCCTTGAATGAAGCGGTTGCATAGTCAACCACCTTCTGGTACTCACGCTTCACGAGATAGAAGCGAGCGGCAAAAGCATTGGAAGAAGCCACGTTGAAGTGATACTTGGGCACCTCGTAGAACTCGTCGTTGACGTACTTCAGACCCAGCAGCAGGTCGGCCTCGATCTTGTCGTAGGTCTCCTGGAGGGTACCACGGTCGTACTTCGGGTCAAGCTTGGTCTCGGGCTCGGTAGCATAGGGGATACCGGGCAGGGTCTTGCTGATTTCCGGACCACGGTAAGGCATACAGAAGATCTGGGCCAGGATGTAGTGGTGATAAGCACGGATCATGTAGGCCTCACCCTTGATGGCATTCATGCGAGCTATATCGTTGGTTGAGAGGGGTTCGCCCTCAATCTCACCAGCCTCCTCAAACTCGGCCACCTTCTGCAGCACAGCATTGGCTGCAGCGATAGCGGCATAGCATGATCCCCAAATACCAGAGGGAGAATCGTTGTCACTGATGTTGAGGTCAACATCCTCCCAAGCATAGACCTGCTCGTCATACTGATCATAGGAGCTCAGGTGATAGCGCATGCCCTCATCACTGGGCGAGTTGTTGTCGACCACGTTGTCGCTGGACATCTCAGCGACCAGGGCGTAGTTGCCCTGGGTGTAACCCGTGACAAGCAACTGCTCAAGCTGGTCCAGGTTCACCAGATAGACGCGGGTGTCGGGCACCTTGTCAAGGAAGTCGTTGCAAGAGCTCAGACCCAAGAGCGCCAATCCTATAAAGAATATTTTATATCGTAACTTCATAATACTCTAGATTTAATATATTATAAATAATGTGTAACGCCAATTACATACCCAGACGCAGAGTCAGTGTGAACTGCTTGGGGTTGGGAGATGCAACACCACCACTGTTGAAGAACTCAGGATCCTGTCCATTGAGCTTCTTGTCGGCATAGAGCAGACAGATGTTGGTTGCAGCAAGCTTGATCGAAGCATTGCTCAGGCGCAAGTGCGAAATGAACGTCTTGGGAACATCATAGGTCAGCGAAATCTCTTTCAGACGGATGAAACCACCGTCGGCGATACGCTCAGTGCTGTAGTTGTAGGCATTGTAAGCCATACCCAGGTAGTTGTTGGAGTAAACCTGACGACGCGAAGCGATAACAGGGATACCAGTAACAGCCTCATCACCGGGCAGAACCCAACGGTTCTTGAAGTCCTTGGTAAAGGAAGTAAGGTCACTGTAAGCGTAGGCGAAGGTCGGGTCAAGGCGGAGCTTGTTACCGAAGGCATAGGTCATGAAGACATTCAGGTGGAAGCCCTTCCAGTCAAAGTTGTTGCCCAGACCACCGGTGATGGTGGGATCTACGGGACCCTCATACTTGAGGAAGTCGAGCTTCTCGAACTCCTGGAAGTTCAGACCGACGTTGGAAACATCGCCGTTCTCATCGATAACCAGGGGCAGACCGTGAGCGTCAAGACCAGCGAAGGGAATCGAGAAGATGGCACGGTGGGGATAACCCTGCAAGGGGAAACCGCTACCAACCACCAGGTCGATGACGCGCGAACGTGACTGCAGCTTGGAAATCTCGGTCACTGCATAGGAGAAAGTCCAGTCGGTGCTCCATGCGAAGCCACCGGGACGCTTGGGCTCAATGTTGCGTGAGGAGATGGTGAACTCAATACCGTGAGACTTCATCTCGGCCACGTTACCATACTTGTTGGTGTCACCACCGACACCCTGGGTGCGGATGAGACCAATCAGGTCAAAGTTGTTACGAGTGTACCAGTCAAACACCAGGTTGATGCGGTTGTAGAGGAAACCGAGGTCGACACCGAGGTCAAACTCATACTTCTTCTCATAGGTAAGCTCGCTGTTGCCCAGACCGCTCAGCGCGAGAGCCATCTCATAGGTCGAGAGCTCCTGACGCCAGGGGCGAGTGGGATAATACAGTGCCTCGGCGTTGGCCAGGCTGGTGGGACCGCTCTCGGCGGTAAGTGAGTAGCTCAGACGGAGCTTAGCATAGGAAAGGATGCCCTTGTTGTAAATGCTCGTGTTGGTGAAGAAGGGCTCGTCGCTGATATTCCAAGCGGCCGACACGTTCCAGGTGGGGAGCCAGCGGCTCTGGTCGGTCTTACCCATCTGGTTAGAACCCTCATAGCGCAGGGTACCGTTGAAGATGTAACGGCCCAGCAGTGCATAGTTGGCATTGGCAAAGTAAGCCATGTCACGGCGGTGATACTCACCGACGCTGAAGTATGAACCGTTCTCTTCCTGCATCTGCTTGAAGAGCTCATACTTGGTGAAGGGCAGGTTACCGTTAGCATAGACGATGCCCCATGCATCGAAGGCCTCGCTGAAACGGTCAAATCGGATAGCCTCCATACCTGCGAACAGGTTGATGAGGTGCTTACCGTTGTTGAAGTCCTTCATGTATTGACCGGTAGCACGGAAGGTGAAGGACTTGTTGTTATTCTTGTTGAAGAACAGCATACCACCCTTGGGAAGAATGGTCTCGGGAAGAGCGTTGGCAACATCGGGGTTGGTGTACAGGTAGGAGTTGGACGAACGGATGATAGCGTTCTCGGGGTCGATACCTGCACGGTAGGCCTTGGCCTGGTTACTGTTGTCAAGCACATAGTGGTTCTGCTCGGTGGTAGCCACACGCATCGAACCCAGCAGGTTGAACTCCAGAGACTGGTCCTGCGTGATGATGGGCTTGATGTTGAGCTCGCCCTGGAACTTCAGGTCGGTCACATTCAGGTCGATGTAGTTCTGCTCCAACTCGTCAAAGATGTTGAACGTGGTGTAGTTGCGCACATAACGCTGATTGGGGTCAACGGTACGGGCGGTGTTCAAGGCGAAGCTGTAGGGGTTGATATCGAAGTCGCGCCTTACCTCACCGTTCACGACGTCCACATTCTGGCTCAGGGTACCGGGAGCCTTCTGCTCACGGAAGCTGTCGCTGTTCAGAATCTTGATGCGGATCTTGTCCGTCAGGTTATAAATTGCGTTGGCGTTAAAGGTGTAGCGCTCAACGCGGCTGCTCTTGTACCATCCCGGGTCGGTCATTACCGATGCCGAGGTATAGAAAGAACCCTTATCGGTACCGCCGGAAACGCTGACAGAGTGGTTCTGCATGATGTTGTGGTTGAACAACAGGTCAAACCAGTCGGTGTTGCGCATCTCGGCCTCACGCAGATACTGGTTGCGTGCGTTTTGTGTATTGGGGAGAGCATAGGTGCCGGTAACCGGATCATAGGTGTCCATCAGGGTGTACATCTGACCATAGATACCGGAGGTGGTGCTGTTGACCAGGTTGGCATACTCGAGCCAGCCCTTCTGCTCCATCTCGCGCAAGATACTCATCTGCTCCTGAGAGTTGCAGATGTTGAAGTCGCGGTAGTTGGGCTTCAGACGGTAGGTGAACTCACCAGTGTAGTTGATGGAGCTCGAACCCTTGCGTCCGGTCTTGGTGGTGATCACAATCACACCTGCATTGGCCTTTGCACCGTAGATTGAGGTTGCCGAACCGTCCTTCAGGATCTGGAAGCTCTCGATATCGTCGGCGTTCAGACCGGCGACAGCCGAGGCGATCAGCGTGTTGGCATCACCCGACGAGAGGTCGTCGGCGCTGATGTCCACGTTGTCTTCCAGAACGACACCGTCCACAACCCACAGGGGCTTGGAGCTACCGTAGATAGAGGTAGCACCGCGCACGCGGATCTTGGGGGCGGTACCGAAAGTACCGGAAACGTTCTGCACCTGCACACCCGAGACGCGGCCTTCCAGACCACGGCTGACGTCGGCGACACCCGAGAGCTTGGTCTTCTCGGCATCGACGCTTTGGGTTGCACCGGTGAAGAGTCGCTTGTCCACCTTCTGATAACCGGTGACAACGACTTCATCAATCATGTTACCCTTAGGCTTAAGGATGATCGTCATGCCAGACTTGGCAACGACAACGGCTTCTTCATAGCCGACATAGGTAACTTTAATCTTTGTGCCTGCGGGCACATTGAGCGAGAAATGGCCGTCAAAGTCGGTAGCGACGCCGTTCTTGGGATTGCTCTGCTGAACGACCGAAGCGCCGATGACAGCTTCGTTGTTCTCGTCAAGCACTGTACCGGTCACCTGGGCCGAAACCCCAAGCGTGGCGAATGCCATGACGAGCAACATTAGAAAATGTTTAAGACTCATAAATTTTAGTTTAATAAATTATTAATATGTTTATAAGTTTACAATGGTGGTTAGGTGTGCTGTCTTCTATTCATGTAAATGAAATGCATGGCCTCAAAACCACATGTCCACGACAGCCATGAACGGCAAAATAATGGCTATCGTCGGGGTTCGATTACAATCCCTACAACAGATTGGTTATCTACAGTTTCTTGGTTTCTTAACACCACATCTAATATAGACAGGCTTGCAAAATTAATTGTTTTTTTTTAATATAATGTAACTTTGTAAAAAACTTTTTTAATTTTTTTATCACAATGCTACAGACCCCGTTATAAGCACCTGTTATACAGAGCATTAACTAAACGACTCTTTTTTACCACCCGTTTATTCGTACAAAATTAAGCCCAAATCACTGTCAATCAGAGTGTTAATTTTGTCCTACACCTGATTTTGACCAGATTACTGAAAACAATCAAGCCCGTCAGCTCTCCCGCCCATTCTGGCACATGATGGCTCTACCCCGCAAGCGTTGAGCACATTTTGGCTTGCGGAAAGCCATTTTTAGCGAGAAAAACAGTAACTTTGCGCTGCCGTCGACGTGGCGGCAGCAACAGGACAAGAATATGGAAATCGTTTATGATGACAACCACATCATCATCGTCAACAAGAGCGCTGGCGAGCTGGTGCAGGGAGACCGCACCGGTGACCCCACGCTCATCGACTCGGTGAAGGCGTGGATCAAGGAAAAATATGACAAGCCGGGCAATGTGTTCCTGGGGGTAACCCACCGCATTGACCGCCCCACATGCGGCCTGGTGGTGATGGCCAAGACCAGCAAGGGGCTCTCGCGCATGAACGAGCTGTTCCGCAAGGGTGAGGTGCACAAGACCTACTGGGCCGTCGTGGGCACCCAGCCACCCCAGCAGGAAGACACCCTGACGCACTACCTCAAGAGCGTGGAAAGCAACAACAAGACCCACGTGAGCATCGTGCCGCGCGAGGGGCACCAGAAGGCCGTGCTCAAATACCGCGTCATCGCTTCCAGCCAGCGCTACTGGCTGCTCGAGGTGGACCTGATCACGGGCCGCAAGCACCAGATCAGGGCCCAACTGTCGGCCATCGGGTGCCCCATCAAGGGCGACCTCAAGTATGGTGCGCCCCGCAGCAACCCCGACGGCGGCATTTCGCTTCAAGCCCACCGCATCCGTTTCACCCACCCCGTCAGCGGCAAGGAAATCGACATCACCGCTCCCCTGCCCGACGATTTCAGGCGTCTGGGGTTCGACCTGTGACCCCCAAAAGGGGATGCACTTTTTGTCACAGCTGCATTTACTGACGGAGATTTAAAGGCGATGTTTCGGTTATTAGAAGAAAATTTGCTACCTTTGCGACAAGAAACCAACCAATCAACCCAATAACTTATAAAACAGAATTATGGCAAACAACCCTGAATTCCGCTATGCGCCCATGTTCCAGTTGGGCAAAGATGACACCGAATACT
>Ga0310694_10007528_pt1 | contig 10215 bp, 6 predicted proteins | sample 174DNAGHGhighgp2_FD_203884 | JGI IMG/M metagenome (GOLD analysis project Ga0310694, IMG submission 203884) | Sheep rumen microbial communities from Palmerston North, Manawatu-Wanganui, New Zealand - 1742 DNA GHGhigh gp2 (v2) (version 2) | ecosystem: Host-associated > Mammals > Digestive system >... | reverse complement strand
CTGCTGCAGCGGCGGGGTCTTCAGCTTCGCGTCGTACCAGCAGGCGAAGAACTGCATCTTCACGTTCCCCTGCTGCATGTAGGGGAGGTGGATCACCTGGTCCCGGCGCAGGGAGTTGATGTCGTAGCCATACTCCATGGCCCCGTAGAGAAAGTCGCAATGGGCGTCCGCGATAGGGAATTTCATAGTATTCACCTTCAGGTTTTCTTTTGCTGCTTTTTCTCTTTAGACAAAGAGAAAAAGCGGCAGAAAAAGAGAAACTTGAGAAGGGAATATAGTCTTCGGAGCGAAGATCATTCCCTTCTCAAAGTTCTTTTCGGTTCCTTTTAGGAACGCAGGCTTTCAATAGGTTCCTTACTTCGCCAGCTCCATGGTCCGGGTCTCCCGGATCACGTTGACCTTGATCTGGCCCGGGTACTCCATCTCGTTCTCGATGCGCTTGGCGATGTCCTTGGCGAGCAGCACCGTGTCGGCGTCGCTGACCTTCTCGGGCTTCACGATGATCCGCACTTCGCGGCCGGCCTGGATGGCGTAGGAGTTGTCCACGCCGTCGAAGGAGTTGGCGATCTCCTCCAGCTTCTCGAGCCGCTTGATGTAGGTCTCCAAGGTCTCGCGGCGGGCGCCGGGCCGGGCGGCGGATATGGCGTCCGCGGCCTGGACCAGCACGGCCTCCAGGGTCTGGGGCTCCACGTCGTTGTGGTGGGCCATGATGCAGTGGATGACCTGGTTGTTCTCCCGATACTTCTTGGCGAGATCCGCGCCGATCTCCACGTGGGAGCCCTCCACCTCGTGGTCGATGGATTTGCCGATATCGTGCAGCAGGCCCGCCCGGGTGGCGAGGGCCACGTTCGCCCCCACCTCAGCGGCCATGATGCCCGCCAGGTGCGCCACCTCGATGGAGTGGTTCAACACGTTCTGACCGTAGCTGGTGCGGTACTTCATGCGGCCCAGATACCGGATGAGCTCATGGTGCAGCCCATGGACGCCCACCTCCAGCACGGCGGCTTCGCCGGCCTCGCGGATCTGGTTGCTGACCTCTTGGCCTTCTCCACCATCTCCTCAATGCGGGCGGGATGGATGCGGCCGTCCATGATCAGCTTCTCGAGGGCGATCCGGGCGATCTCCCGGCGGACCGGGTCGAAGGCGGAGAGGATCACGGCCTCGGGGGTGTCGTCGATGATGAGGTCCACGCCGGTGGCAGTCTCCAGGGCCCGGATGTTCCTGCCCTCGCGGCCGATGATCCGGCCCTTCATCTCGTCGTTGGGCAGGGGCACCACGGACACGGTGGCCTCGGCCACATGGTCGGCGGCGCAGCGCTGGATGGCCAGGGTGACGATGTTGCGGGCCTTCCGGTCGGCCTCCTCCTTGGTCTTCTGCTCGATGTCACGGAGCAGGATGGCGGCGTCGTGCTTGGCCTCCTCCTCCACGCGGGCGAGGAGCATCTCTTTAGCGGAGTCCACAGTCAAACCGGAGATCCGCTCCAACTCCTGTTCCTGCTGGGCTACCAACGCCTCGGCGTCGGCTTCCCGCTTTTCCACCTTGGTGACCCGCTGGTTGAGGGCCTGCTCCCGGGCCTCCACGGCCTCGATCTTCTTATCCAGGGTCTCCTCCCGCTGGAAGAGGCGGCGCTCCGTGCGCTGCAGCTCGTTCCGACGGTCCCGATTCTCCTTCTCAGCCTCGGTGCGGAGCTTGTAGATCTCCTCCTTGGCTTCCAGTTCCTTTTCCTTACGTATCTCTTCCGCTTTCTTCTGTGCATCGTCCAGCATGGTGCGCACAGCGTCCTCGGCCTTGGCGATCTTGGCTTCCGCAACGTTCTTGCGGTAGATATAGCCGATCGCTATGCCGATGACAGTGCCCAGCACGACGGCGGGGATCAAAAACCACCAGTGCATCGTTTCACTCCCATCTATAAGAATATAACCGGGCATACGCCCGGTCACAATAGTCCATACCATGGGTTGTATATATTCGCTGTCTATATCAAAAAACGTATGAAATCGCTTCTATTTTCAGCATCTATATATATCTATCTATGAACGCACCGAGCGTGCAGGATTACTTGAGATTATTATACGGTTTCGCTCTCCCGCTGTCAAGCGTTTCATGGCTAAAAATCGAAGAGGGAGATCTGGTCGCTCCTGGGCAGGCCCTCGAAGCAGCCGCAGCCCTCCAGGGCCGCCACCACGCCGCTGTTGCTGCCGGTGCGGGCGGCGAAGTCCTCGATGGACCGGAAGGGCTCCGTGCCCCGCTTCTCGGCGATGGCGAGAGCCGCCGTATCGCCCACGCCGGGGATGGCGTTGAAGGGCGGCCGGATGGCCCCGTTTTCGACGGTGAACTTCGTCCCCTGGGACTTGTAGATGTCCACGGGCAAGAGCTCGATGCCCCGCTTGTACATCTCGTAGACCACTTCCAATATGGTGACCAGGTCCTTGTCCTTCTTGGAGGCGTCGGCATCGGCGGAGTTCATGGCCTTCTCCAGGGCGTGGATCTGTTGAAGCACCGCGTCCGCCCCGCCCAATGACCGGGAGATGTCGAAGGCGTCCGCCCGGACGGTGTAGTAGACCGTGTAGAACTCCAGGGGATGATGGACCTTGAAGTAGGCGATGCGAAAGCCCATCATGGTATAGGCCACGGCGTGGCCCCGGGGGAACATGTATTTGATCTTCTTGCAGGAGTCGATGAACCAGGCCGGGATCTTCCCCGCCTTCATGGCCTCCTCCATCTCGTCGGTGAGGCCCTTGCCCTTTCTGACCCGCTCCATGATCTTGAAGGACAAGGACGCCTCCATGCCGTGGACGATGAGATAGTTCATGATGTCGTCCCGGGTGCAGAGGACCTCCTTCAGCTTGGCGATGCCGTTGACCACCAGGGGCTCCGCGTTGTTGAGCCACACGTCCGTGCCGTGGGTCAGGCCCGAGATGCGGACCAGCTCCTCCATGGTGGTGGGTCGGGTCTGCTCCAGCACCTTCTGGACGAAGCTGGTGCCGAATTCCGGCACGCCCAAAGTGCCCACGGTGCATTCGAGGGCGGACAGGTCCACGTGGAGGGGCTCCGGCGAGGAGTAGATCTTCCGGGTATCCGGATCGTCCAAGGGAATGGTGGTGGGGTCAATGCCCGTCAGGTCCTGGAGCATGCGGAGAGCCGTGGGATCGTCGTGGCCCAGGATGTCCAGCTTCACCAGACGGTCGTCCATGGCGTGGAAGTCGAAGTGGGTGGTGATGGTCCCCTGTTCCACCTTGTCCGCCGGGTACTGGATGGGCGTGAACATGTAGATGTCCTCGTCCTTGGGCACGATGACGATGCCCGCCGGGTGCTGGCCCGTGGTCACCTTCACGTTGAGGCAGCCCTGGCTGAGGCGCTCGATCTCCGCCCGGCGCAAAGTCTGGCCGGTGACCTCGGCGTAGTGGTACACGCACTCGAAGCCCTTCTTCTCCGCGATGCCGGCGATGGTGCCCGCCCGGTAGGCGTGGTGCTCACCGAACATCTCCTCCACGTACTTGTGGGCCCGATGCTGGTACTCGCCGGAGAAGTTGAGGTCAATATCGGGGGTCTTGTCCCCCTTGAAGCCCAGGAAGACCTCGAAGGGGATCTCGAACCCGTCCTTTTTGAGAGGCGTGCCGCAGACCGGGCAAAGCTTGTCCGGCAGGTCCACGCCGGTGTTGTACTGCAGGGGGTCGATGTCAAAGTCGCTGTATTTGCAGTGGGGGCACACGTAGTGAGGCGGCAGCGGGTTCACCTCGGTGATGCCCGCCATGGTGGCCACGAAGGAGCTGCCCACGGAGCCTCGGGAGCCCACCAGATACCCGTCGGAGTTGGACTTGTGGACCAGCCGCTGGGCCATGAGGTACAGGGAGGCAAAATGGTTGCCGATGATGGACTTGAGCTCCTTGTCGAGGCGCTTCTGCACCACGTCGGGCAGCGGGTCGCCGTAGATGCTGTGGGCCTTGTCCATGGTCATGCGGGTAAGCTCGTTCTCCGCGTCGGGGATCATGGGGGCGTGGGTGCCGTCGGGGAAGGGCTTCAATATCTCGATCTCCTCCGCGATGGCGTTGGGGTTGTCCACCACCACCTCACGGGCCCGGTCGCCCAGGTAGGCGAACTCCTCCAGCATCTCCTGGGTGGGCTTGAAATAGAGGGGCGCCGCATAGGCCGCGTCGTCGAAGCCCAACTTATAGAGAAGGATCTGCCGATAGATAGCGTCCTCCGGCTCCAGAAAGTGGACGTCGCCGGTAGCCACGGTCCTTTTGCCCAGCTTGTCCCCCAGGGCCAGGATGCGGCGATTGATGTCGTGGAGGCCCTCCGCGTCCTTCACCAGGCCCTCCCGCAGAAGGAAGGCGTTGTTGCCGTCGGGCTGGATCTCCAGATAGTCGTAGTAGGCGGCGATCTTCAGCAGCTTTTCCTCCGGCTCCCCATTGAGCACGGCCCGGTAGAGCTCCCCCGCCTCGCAGGCGGAGCCCAGGATGAGGCCGCCCCGGAAGACGGAGAGCATGCTCCGGGGGATCAGGGGCTTGCCACCCCGCATATGGTCCAGGTTGGAAAAGCTGATGAGCTTGTAGAGGTTCTTCATCCCCGCCTGATCCCGGGCCAGGATGACGATATGGTAGGTCTTCTGCTTCTCCTTGCTGAGGTGCCTGTCCCGCTCCGCCGCCGCGTCGGGGACCACGGGCAGGGTGTGGACGCCCATGGCCTTGAGCTCCTCCACCATCCTCATGAGGAGCATGGCGCAGGAGTTGGCGTCGTCGTCCGCCCGATGGTGGCTGCCCATGTCGATGTCGTAATGGGCGCAGAGGGTGTCCAGCTTGTGGTTCTCCACGTCGTCGTGGAGGATGTACCGGGAGAGCATGAGGGTGTCCGTGTAGGGAAGATCGAAGCGGATGCCGAACTTCTCCCCGTGATGTGTGATGAAGCCCACGTCGAACCGGGCGTTGTGGGCCACCAGGCAGGCGCTGCCGCAGAAGTCGCGGAACTGCTTGAGAGCGTCCCGGCTGGAGGGCGCGCCGAGAAGCATGTCCTTGGTGATGCCGGTGAGCTCGGTGATCTTCTTGGGGATGACCACGCCGTCGTCGATGAAGGTGTCGAAGCGCTCCGTCACCTTGCCGTCCACCAGGCGGACCGCGCCGATCTCGATGATGTCGCAGGATTCCGCCTTCAGGCCCGTGGTCTCGATGTCGAAGGCCACGTACTCGCCCTCCATGGGGAAGTCCACGGTGTCGGGCTGCAGGTACCCCTCCACCCCGTAGAGGGCCTTGACGCCGGTGGCTTTCGCCGCCTTAGCTGCCTCGGGGAAGGACTGGACGTTGCCGTGGTCCGTGATGGCCAGGGCCTTGTGGCCCCAGCGGGCCGCGGTCTTGAAGGCCTCGGTCAGGTCCGTGAGACCGTCCATGGCGGACATGCGGGTGTGCAGATGGAGCTCCGCCCGCTTCTCCGGGGCCGTATCCTGCCGAAGGACCCGATCCATCAGGCTGCAGTCGTTGATATAAAAGTTCAGCTCGGGATTGTATTTGCGGCTCTTGCAGACGCCCCGCAAAAGGAAGTCCTTGCCCTTCTTTCGGGCCGTCTCCAGCCAGTACATGAACCGCAGGGCCTTCCACTCCTCGAAGAAGGTGGCCTCGCAGTAGATAGAATCGGTGAAGTCAGTGACGTTCATCTGGACCCGCCAGCTGTTTTTGCCCTTCTCCGACTTGTTGCCCCAGCCCTCCCGAAGCGTGGTGGAAACCAGACGGCCCTCGATGATGCAGGGCTTCTCCCCCTCCGCAAGATCGTGGATGGCGGTATGCCGGCCGCTGGGGATCCGGTTCCCCAGCAGGATGCCGCTCTCCGGCAGGTCCACCTCGATCACGTTGGTCTTCTTTACCACCACCGCCGCCGAGGGGGGCACGGGAGCGGTCGTGGGGACCGCCGGCTGCGGGGCGGGCGCAGGCGCTATGGCCGGCGCCTCCTCCACAGGGCGGACCGTATAGGTGAAGGTCGGGGTATAGCGAGGCAGCAGAGCACGCATGGCATCCTCAAAGGACCGCAGCCGTTCCTCCGGCAGGGGCGCGGCCAGGGTGCAGGAAATCTCCACCGCGTTGGTACTCCGAATAAGGTGCACGTTCTCGATGGCGATGTCCCGTTCCGTGACGCCCGCCTGTTCGTAAACTTGTCGAAGGGGCTGCTCCATATTGCCTCGTAAAAAAATGTTATTCTGCTGCCAGCATTTCGTTGGCTTCGCGGACCAGTCGGTCCAATATCTCCTGCACGGGGCCGGCAGCCTCCTTCTCGCCCTTGCGGAACAGGACCCCGTTGCCCTGGCCGAAGGCGATGCCTATGTCCGCGTCCGAGGCCTCCCCCGGCCCGTTGACGGCGCAGCCCATGACCGCGATCTTAAGATATCCGGCGTCGTGGCGCACGTGATCGTTCACATAGGCCGCGATGGCGGGCAGGTCCACCCGGGTCCGGCCGCAGGTGGGGCAGGAGATGATCTCTACGTCGTCCCGCCGCACGCCGATGGCGGACAAAATCTTCTTCCCGGCCAGCACCTCCTGAACGGGGTCGCCGGTGAGGCTCACCCGGACGGTGTCGCCGATGCCGTCCATCAGCAGGCTCCCGATGCCGGCGGCGGACTTGATGAGGCCTGCCTCGCCGCTGCCCGTTTCGGTGACGCCCACGTGAAGGGGATAGTCGGTGAGCTGGTGGAGCTTGCGCATGGCTTCTACGGTGTAGCGGACGACCGAGTGCTTCACGGAGATGACCGTATCGTAGAAGCCCTCCTTTTCCAGGAGCTTCACGTGCTCCAGGGCGCTCTCCACCATGGCGGCCACGGGATCGTCGGGGTGCTTGGCCCGGCTGTCCTTGTTGAGGGAACCGCCGTTGACGCCAATGCGGATGGGGATATGGTGGGCCTTGCAGCAGTCCACCACCGCCTTCACCCGGTCGGGGGAACCGATGTTGCCCGGATTGATACGGAGCTTTTTGCAGCCGTTCTCCACGGCGGCGATGGCCAGCCGATAGTCGAAATGCACGTCCGCCACCAGGGGGATGGAGATTTGGTCCACGATGTCCCGGAGGGCTTTGGCCGCGTTCATATCGAATACGGCGGAACGGACGATCTCACAGCCTGCCGCTTCCAGCCGGTGGATCTGTTCCACGGTGGCCGCCGCGTCCCGGGTGTCCGTGTTGGTCATGGACTGGATCGTCACGGGCGCGCCGCCGCCCAGGGGTACCGAGCCTACGAAAACCTGTCTCGTCATAGCCTTACCCCCGAATGAGCCGGAGCACGTCGTTGAAGGTGACCACCACCACCAGAATGAGCAGCAGCCCCATGCCGATGAGATGGACCATACCCTCCTTCTCGGGGGGCACGGGTTTGCCCCGAAGCCACTCGATGAGGATGAAGAGGATGCGGCCGCCGTCCAGGGCAGGGATCGGGAACAGATTGAATACGCCCAGGTTCACGCTGAGCAGGATGCAGAGGTTCAGCACCGTATACCAGCCGGATTCCGCCGCCTGGCCCAGCAGCTGCACGATGCCCACGGGGCCGGCCATATCCTGGATGGACGCCTCCCGGGTGAACAGCATGCCCAGGGATTTGAACACCAGCCCGGCCATCTCCCAGCAGTAGGCCACGCTCTCCCGGACGGCGAACCCCACGCCCACTTTCTTCCGGCCGTTGGCGATGGTAGTGTCCATGAAGTTGGCGCCCTTTTCCTCGTTAAAGAGGCCCGTGAAGATCAGCGTCTTCTCCGCCCCGTCCCGCAGGACCACCACCTCCATATGGTCGGCGTCCGCCGCCCGCACGGCGGCGGTCAGGCCGTCCACGCTCTCCACGGGCTGGCCGTCCACGGCAACGAAGGTGTCCCCCACCGCCAGGCCTGCCACGGCGGCGGGACCGTTCTCGGTGACGCTCTGGACCACCACCTTGGTCTCGTCCGGCACGCCCCAGCCCAGCAGCAGGATCATGGCCAGCACGAAGGCCAGCACGAAGTTCATCAAGGGCCCGGATAGGATGACGATGAACCGCTTCCAGGCCTTCTGGGCGTTGAAGCAGCGCTCGTCCGCCACCCCGTCGTCCTCCCCGTAGAAGCGGCACATGCCGCCCAGGGGCAGGGCCCGAAGGTTGTATTCGATGGCGTTCTTTTTGAAACCCACCACCTTGGGACCCATGCCGATGGCGTACTCCAGGATGGTGAAGCCCAGCAGCCGCCCCGCCGTGTAGTGACCCAGCTCATGGATCATCACCAGGACGGAGAGCAGCAGCAACGCTTCGATGATGCGTACAAAGGTCATGCCTTACTCCTTGTCGTTTGAAACTCGTCCACCAGCCGCCGGGCCTCCCCGTCGACCAGCAGGATATCGTCAAGATCGCCCATGGGCCGGTTTCGGAACCGGTCCAGGGCATAGGCCACGCTGTCCTCGATCTCCAGGAAGCCCAGCCGCCCCTGGAAGAACAGCTCCGCCGCCCGCTCGTTGGCGCCGTTGTAGACCACGGGACAGCCGCCGCCGGCTTTCAGGCAATCGTAGGCCATTTTTAATGCCGGGAACCGGGCCATGTCCGGCTTGAAGAAGCTCAGGTCCGGCTGCTCCCACAGGTTCAGGGGCCGGGCCGGGGAGGGTATCCGCTCCGGCCAGGTCATGGCGTACTGAATGGGCAAGCGCATGTCCGCGTTGCTGAGATTCGCCATGACGGTGCCGTCCCGATACGCCACCATGCTGTGTACGATGGACTGGGGATGGATCAGCACGTCGATCTTCTCCCCGGGAAAATCGAAGAGCCGGGCCGCTTCCATGACCTCCAGGCCCTTGTTCATAAGGGTGGCGGAGTCCAATGATATCTTTCGGCCCATGGACCAGGTGGGATGCTTCACCGCCTGTTCCGGCGTGATATCCCGCAACTCCTCCCGGGGCCGCCGGAAGAAGGGGCCGCCGGAGGCCGTCAGGATCAGCTTCTGCACCTCTTCCCGCCGGCCGTTCTGGAGGCACTGGAAGATGGCGGACTGCTCGCTGTCCACGGGGAGCAGCTCTCCCCCGCCCTGCTGCAGCGCTTCCTTCACGAGATCGCCGCCGCAGACCAGGGATTCTTTGTTAGCGATGGCCACCCGCTTTCCCGCCTTCAGGGCCGAGAGCAGGGGCACCAGGGCGGCGATGCCGGAGATGGCCAGCACCACCACGTCCACCTGGGGGTCCGCCGCCAGATCACAGAGGGCCTGGACCCCGTAGGAAAGGGCCACGCCGGGGACCGTCTCGGACAGGGGCCGGGAGAACACCGCCCGCCGGGGACGCGCCGTCCGCAGCAGGGCCAAGAAAGCTTCCTCGCTGCTGTGGGCGCTGACGCCGTAGAGGGCGAACCGGTCCGGATGGGATCGCACCACGTCCAGGGCCTGCTTGCCGATGGAGCCGGTGCTGCCCAGGATCGCCACGTTTTTCATCGTCGATCTCCTTTCAGGACAGGGCCAGGATGCAGAAGGCCAGCACCACCGGAGCGCACAGGAGCACGCTGTCCAGCCGATCCAGCACACCGCCGTGGCCCGGCAGGGTCTCTGAAAAATCCTTCACGTCCGCGCTGCGCTTCAAGCAGCTGGCGAACAAATCACCGAACTGGCCCGCCACGCCGCAGATGAAGCCCAGAGACACCAGGGCAAAGAGGCTCATGCCCTGCCCCGGCTCCCAGATGCTCTGCGCGTAATACAGGCCCACGCCCATGAGGGTGGACCCGATGAGGCTGAACACCGCCCCTTCCACGGTCTTCTTGGGGCTGATGCTGGGGGCCAGCGGGGTCTTGCCCAGGGCCATGCCCCCGAAGTAGGCGCAGGAATCCCCCATGGAGGGACACAGGATGGCCGCGCAGCAGGCGGTCTTGGCCATCCAAGGCGGTAGGGCAAAGTAAATAGCCACCAGGGCGCACTCGCTTAGGATGGGGTACACGAAGGGCAGCAGACAGTAGGCCGCCGCAGAGAAGTCGTCCTGCATGAGCAGGACCTGGCCCACCACGGTGGCCACCACCATCAGCAGGCCGAAGGCGAACACCACCGATAGATTATAGGACGTCAGATAGTAAACGATGCCGAAAAAGCCGGCGAAGATGGAGGCCGGCGTAATGACGATCTCCTTGCCCATGGCCTTGACGAGGTGGTCCATCTCCCGGACGGTGATCAAAAAGAAGGCGCCGAAAATGAGCAGGAACACGATATCGCCCAGGTGCAGGCACAGCACCAGCAGGCTGATGAGGAAGATGCCGGT
>Ga0310694_10007527_pt1 | contig 10216 bp, 9 predicted proteins | sample 174DNAGHGhighgp2_FD_203884 | JGI IMG/M metagenome (GOLD analysis project Ga0310694, IMG submission 203884) | Sheep rumen microbial communities from Palmerston North, Manawatu-Wanganui, New Zealand - 1742 DNA GHGhigh gp2 (v2) (version 2) | ecosystem: Host-associated > Mammals > Digestive system >... | reverse complement strand
CATCTTTGTATCTATTTGTAAATCTTCGCCATGCGATCACTGCATCTTACTTGCCCGTGCTTCCGAACCCGCCGTTTCGTACGGTTTTCACATCATCATCCTCCGTAACGCCATAAGGCATGAATATTCCCTGTGCGAAAGCATCCCCCTCCTTAAGGGAAACCTTCTTACCCTCATTGGAGTCATTCGTTATCTTTACAAAGATATGACCTTCGTTGTCCGAGAAATAATAATCACTGTCTATTATCCCCACCGTATTGTTAAGCTGAAGCCTGAACTTAAATCCAAGTCCGCTCCTTGGAAATACAGCCAGCATCCAGTCCTCAAGCATACTTACCCTGATCCCGGTGGGAACCTTGATCGTCTGACCGGGTTCAAGTTCGATATCAACAGTAGTTCTTATATCATATCCGGCGCTTCCGCTTGTAGCTCTTACAGGGAGCTGTATCCTCTCATACTTTCCCTTCAGGTCCTCATCACTCAGTCCGAAATCCTCCATACCGGCCCTGAACTGCTCGAAGCTCACCTTTTCGAACTTTCCCACTCTTGTCATACATATCTCCTTATCATCTGCCTTACGGCATCATCAATTTCTTAAGCCCAAATACATAATGCTATTAATATCCGTCTCCCGGATCGTTCAATCCTTAGTATAACGTTCGCAAAATAACTGGCCTAATGCGACGAATGCTTGCCTGAGAGTGCGTGTCAAAAAACGTAGGCGTAGCGGGCTACGCCGAGGCTTTTTCGGCACGTGCTATCAGGTGAGCAGGCAAGCATTTGGTCCAGTTATTTAAGATACGTTATACTAGTACATGCACGGCACCCCTGACTTCGAACTCCCATATACGCTCTCGGGATCCAGTACAGAATAGTGATCCGGACAATGAATGCATACCTTACCTGAAGCCAGCGATTCCTGCACATCGATCACTCTCTGATTCGAACTTCCCTTCCAGCAAAGAGTCACATCCCTGAGATTCCTGTCATAGGGCCCGTCAACCAGCACATCCACATATCTCATCAGCGGAAGATCCTTCACATCCTCCCAGAGATCTCCGGTATAAACCCACACGGTCTTATCGGGATAATCCCTCTTTACCGATTCAAGAAGCATCTGTACATCCTCTCTGTTGCCGGGATACAGCGGATCTCCTCCCGTAAGGGTGAGTCCCGATATATAATCCCTGCCAAGGATCTCATACAGCTCATCCCTTGCAGCCTTGTCAAAATACACACCCGAATCGGGATCCCAGGTCTGGGGGTTCTGACACTGGGAACACATATGGGAACAGCCTGAGAGCCACAGCGTAACTCTGAGTCCGTCTCCGTTTCTCATATCATCCTTGGTAATATCGTGATATCTCATTACATCGATCTTCTTTCGGCAATCTCAATCATCTTGGCATCGTTAAGTCTCGTATCACCGTGAGTCCTTGAATATGACAGGTATCCGTTCATCCTGTCTATCTTCGTAAGATTCCGGCTTCCGCATACCGGGCAGACATCCATTGACAGTTCTTCATGACCGCAGTCATCGCAGTACGAAAGTGAAAGATTGACTCCTTCATAAAATCCCATCTTCATGGCACGTCTGATCAGGGTTTTGATGGCTTCAAGATTATAATCAACGGGATACTTCACGTACTGTATCTTGCCTCCGTTAAAGAAATCCCAGAATCTCTTTTCGTAATCCTGCTTTTCAATGGGTGTGATGTCCTCCGTAACATGACAGTGGAATGAATTGGATACATATTCCCTGTCGGACACACCCTCGATAATACCGAACTTCTTCCTGAACTGCCTGACCTGAAGACCGCACAGATTCTCAGCGGGAGTTCCATAGATCGCATACAGCCTGTGATCTTCCTTCTTGAACTCCGCAATCTTATCGCATATATGCTGCATGACAGCGATGGAGAATTCCGCATCCTCCGTAAGCGACTTATGGTTATACAGCTGCTGAAGCTCATTCAGAGCCGTAATTCCGAATGATGCGGTGGCTGAATCGAGCAGGGGCTTGATCTTGTCCGTAAGTTTCAGATGTCCTCCCCTGAAACCGCCCATGCAGTATGCAAGAGGATTTGTTGAAGCCTTCATCTCTCCCAGATATGAATAAGTCCTCAGATGAAGGTTTCTTATAAGCTCAAGATAATAATCCAGGATCTCATAGAAATCCCTGTTTTCCTTACGCGCTCTCGCAAGGATCATGGGAAGGTGGAGCGATACAACTCCTATATTGAATCTTCCGACAAAAACAGGTGTATCATCCTCATCCGCAGGCTCGGCTCCGCCCTTTTCGTACCAGGGTGAAAGAAAAGCCCTGCAGCCCATGGGAGAAATGATCTTTCCGAATTTCTTATACATTGACGGAACATATCCCTCACCGGTAAGGCTGAGGTAATCGGGATACATGGTCTTGGATGAACACTTTACGGCAAGGTCGAATATATCTTCAAGTTCTCCGCCCTTTCCATGAAGCTTCTCGTCATACAAAAATACGATCTTGGGGAACAGTACAGGCTTCTTCCTGCCCTTCTTACCCTGTCCCTCCATATGGACCTTAAGAAGCGAGCGGATAGCCATCTTCTGGAATTCCGTAGTACCTGTTCCGGCTGTAACGGTTATGAAGGGATAATCTCCCCTGCTGGATGCCACGGTATTGAACTTGTACTCCCAGCCCTGGAATCCCTGTTCGAACTCTCTCTGAACATCTGCCATTGCAGCTTCCGAAGCCTTCGCTTCATCAATGCCCAGATCCATGTATTTTTTCTTCTTCTTTTCAAATGAAAGCTTTGCATAGGGCTCAAGCGTAAATTCAACGGAAGGAATGGTAAATCCGCCGTACTGCTGGCTTGCGGCACTGAGTACGATATCTCCCATCACATCGAATGCGGTATCGAGGGATTTAGGCTCGTTATACCATATGTTACCCATTTCAAAGCCGCCCTTAAGTACCGATGCGATATCAAAAAGACAGCAGTTCATGGTGTCCCTTCTGGAGGACATGTCATGGATATAGATATATCCGTCCCTGCATGCCTGGATCTCTTCGGTGGTAAGGAAGAATTTCATGTACAGCTCTTTATTGAGCTGATTGAAGATAAGGCTTCTCTTGGTGGATACAAGGGCTGAATCGGTGTTGGAATTCTCCTTGTCTCCGATGTACATTATGGACTGGGATTTCTTGTAGACATCATCCAGCATCCTGACGAAGTCCTGCTTGTAATTGCGGTAATCCCTGTAGCTCTTGGCTACGATGGGCTTAACCTGCTCAAGAACCTCCTCGACGATATTGTGCATCTTCGGTATGGGTATCTCGGTATCTCCAAGAGAATCAACCCTTGATATGATAAGGGTACAGATCTTCCTGTTATCCTCGTCGGTGAATTCGGTCAATGCCCTGTATGCACTCTTGCTTACGGCATTGATCACCTTCTGCACGTTGAATGCTTCCCTGCTGCCATCCTTTTTGACAATGCAGACTTCACGGGATGGTTTATAAATACTGCCGTAATCGATCTCAGAAGCCATAGAGCTCCTCCTTAATATTTTGCAATTATACTTTTCAGATAATTCCTGTACTCATCTATGACGTTATCAGGTCCCGCAAGAAGCACATCGCCTCCAAGGCCCGAAAGCCATCCGTAGAACAGCGCACTCACATAACACTTTGTCCTTACAAGGACTCTCCCGTGCTTTCCCGGTCTCTGAGACACATCGGTACCGAACCTGTCATATGCGATACCGATCAGTTCCTCGGGAAGATCCAGGGTTATGGTCTCAAGTCTTCCTCCGTACATGGAGAATGTCTCCTCCACATATGATGACATATCTATGCTCTCGAAATCCTTCCTGCCTTCCCTGCGCAGATCGGTCATGCTTACATGGCGCATTTTGTCGACCCTGAAATGCTTCATCTTTCGTGCAGACGCATCATAAGCCATAAGGTAATAATTCTGATCCTGCCATATGAGTGCCCAGGGACTGAGGAGTCTCTTTTCATCTCCCTTGGTAACGAGCTTTTTATCCTTGCCCCATACAAGATATTCAAATTCAACCTTGCTGTCCGCCAGAATGGCTCTTGAAAGCGTGTCCACATTGTAGAGAACATCCTCATTGGGAGTCTTGGAATCCGACGAATAGATCTGCCTTATCATGGATGAAGCCATGTAAGAACTTGTAAGCTTCTGAAGCTTATCCGCAAGTATCCTGGTCTTACCCTGTGAGATGAACTTGGATGAATATACCGCATCTGCAAGAAGCCTCAATTCGGCATCTTCAAAATCCCTCGATACAAGCTTATAGCCACCGCCCGAACCGGAAGGTTCATGGATTATGTCATATCCTGCATCAACAAGCGAAGCTATGTCATTGTACAGAGTCTTCCTGTCACACTTAAGGCCCTCTTTTCTGATGCGCTCCATGATCTCATCAGCCTTAAGAACATGATCCTCATCCGTCTCGCTTTTCAGGATCTCCAGAATAAGAAGTATCCTGGTCTTGTTATTATAATTATTCATATCCCTTCGCTGTCCGTGCACATAAATGTAAAAAAGGATACGAAAGCAATCCGTATCCTTTTATATCTGTTCATTAAACGGAACCTGCCTTGGAATCACTATCTGACGCAGAAACACTGCCGCCTTTTGCATCCTTCCGTCCCCTGAGTAATCTTCCGACGGTAAATCCCAGAGCAGCTACGATCACTATTATCACCATAAGAAGCAGGTAACTCAAAAATGAACCTATAAATGCACCAGCCATTATCATATAACCTCCTGCCATGCCATGACCATATCACATATGACATCTTCTATATTTTGTAACGGACAAGCCCGTAAAAGTCCCGAAAATACAGTATTTAGTATACCTTTTTTATACTTTTACAGTCAAGTCCGAGCATATCTCTTCACTCTCGGCAATGATACTCTCAGGAAAGCCGTTTTTACGAAGAAGTGCTATGGCATTCCTGCTGTTTGTGGGCCCCTTTTCCAGTCTGTAGGTAAAGGTCACATCATCATCCGTTATATCCTCAGTGAAATGCACATTCTCATACATGTCCGAAACCATGGATGTCAATTCCAGATCATGTGTTGCGGCAAATACTATCACTTTAAGCTGAGCCAGATATTTAAGTACCGCACAGGATGCGGAGATCCTCTCCGAGGTGTTGGTTCCTCTGAGGATTTCGTCTATAAAGCATATAACGGGTCTGCCCTCTGCGGATGCTGCATCCACGATCCTCTTAAGACTCCGTATTTCTGCCATGAAATAGCTCTCCCCTTTCAGGATGTTGTCGTTCACGGCTATGGAGGAATAGATCCTGAACATGGATGCCGAGTAGAAGGACGCCGCACATGTTGCAACAGTCTGTGCCAGGATTGCATTTACCGCGATCATCCTCATATATGTGGATTTTCCGCTTGCATTCGATCCGGTGATCAGCACACCGCCACTGCTGCAGGCATCATTGGCAACAGGTTTTTCTATCAGAGGATTAAACCCGCCCCTGATATCAATCGATGCGTCCTCTTTAAATTCAGGAGTACACCATCCGCCCTTTGTCTCCAGATATGCTCTGTATGAAGCAATCGCAAGGCACATATCCAGATATCCCACAGTCCTGTAGGCACTCATTATCTTATCCCGGTCTTTGGAAACGCCCGACAGAAGAAATGCACAGGCGATAAGGTCAAAATGGAATAAAAGATTGATGTATGTAAATAGCATCGAGAAAATCCCGCCTGATGAGTTGGGACCTGAATTGATCACAAAGGAAGTAAGGATATTCTTCTTCCTGAGGGACTTAAGGTCGGATGACAATGCTCCTATAAGCTCTCCCGTCTCTTTCTTTGCACCTTCCGGAAGAAGCCTTCCCATTTGGGACAGCCTCATTATCATTGACATTCCGCAGAGTCTGTCTTCCGCATCCTTTCTGAGTTTGAAATAGGATGATATCTGCAGCAGAAGCACTGCGATAAGAAATGCCAGTCCGACCATGGGCTTTATGAACATTATAAAAATGATCACGATGTAACAAAGATCGCACAGTATGTGAAAAAAGGGATTGATGAACTTCCCGGCACCAAGAATATGCTCCAGGTATTCGGGAAGGGATCTGTCCTTAACAAATCCCAGTTCTCCGAATGCGGTCCCCAGTGAAAGCCTGAGACTTTCATCCTCCGATAATTCCCTTACTGTTCTGTCGATCCTTTTAATATCATCCGGAGATGATGAGATATCATGAAGTCCGGAGAACAGAAATTCTTCACCTGCTGATGAACGGCAGGTATCCATCTGAAGGAATATATCCTCCATTCCTGCATCCGACCAGGTCAGTTCGTCGATCATGCTTACGCAGGATCCGTCCTTCTTCATTATCTCCATATTTCTGACAAGAGCCTTCCTGCGGTTTTCAGTGATCTTCTTTTTAGATGCTCTGCCAAAGGAATCCTTAATGGAAGCTTTTATATGCTCTCTTTCGGATACCTTCATCCTGTATCCGCTGACAGCCAGGGCGATTATCAGTATTGCTGCAAAAATAAGACCGTACATCCTGTAAAAACACTCCTTACAGATAAGACAAATATCCCTGCCGGATTTCTTCATCCGGCAGGGTCATGTGATCAGAGAACAATGTACTTGATGATGAAGAGCACCGCAAGCACGTACATAAGAGGCTTGATCTTCTTACTGTTACCGGTGAAGAGATTGATAACAACATAAGAGATAACTCCGATGCAGATACCGTCTGAGATACTGTAGACAAGAGGCATTACCAGCAGTGCAAGGAATGCGGGAATGCTCTCCGTGGGCTCCTTGAAATTGATACCTGTTATGGCACTCATCATAAGGAAGCCTACAAATATCAGTGCCGGTGCCGTGGCAAAACCGGGTATTGATATGAACAGAGGAGAAAGGATAAGGGCTACAAGGAAAAGAAGTCCTGTAACTACGGATGAAAGTCCGGTACGTCCTCCGGCAGATATTCCGGATGAACTCTCAACAAAGGTAGTGGTGGTAGATGTTCCGAGAACGGCACCTGTGCTGGTTGCGATGGCGTCAGCAAGAAGCGCGGGACGGATACGGGGAAGTCTGCCTTCCTTGTCCAGCATGTCAGCTTTGTCCGCACATCCGATAAGAGTTCCGAGAGTATCGAAGACGTCAACGAACAGGAATGCGAAAAGAACAACTACAAAATCAAGAACTTTGAAGTTTTCAAACGCCTGTGCCGAGAAGCATGCACCGAAGGTCTGTCCAAGGGATGCAAAATTGAAATCTGTAAAGCTTGAAGGAATGGTTGAATAGAAACCGTCTGCGGGGGCAGGAACATACACATGACAAAGCTCAAGGATGATACCCAGTATCCATGTTGCAAAGATTCCGATGAGTATCGAGCCCTTGACCTTATTGGTGTTGAGGATCGCTATGATAAAGGTTCCGATGATGGTAAGGAGCGCCCATACTCCGACGGTTGAGAAGCTCTTATTGAAGCTTACTATGGTAACAAGAGTGGACTCTTTATACACAACGATCTTACCGTTCTGAAGTCCTATGAAGGCAACAAAGAGTCCGATACCTACAGATACGCCCTTTTTGAGCTGAAGCGGTATGGCATTAAATATCGCCTCACGTACAGGAGTAACTGAAAGGACTATGAATATAAGTCCCTCTGCAAAGACGGCAAACAGAGCAAATTGCCAGGAATATCCCATCTGACCGCATACCGTGTATGCAAAATAAGCATTGAGTCCCAGTCCGGGAGCAAGCGCAAAGGGATAATTCGCAAGAAAAGCCATACATATGGTACCGATAAATGCGGAAAGAGCTGTTGCCATAAGAACAGCCTCTTTGTTCATTCCCGAATCACCGAGTATCGCCGGATTCACGGCCAGTATATAAGCCATGGCCATAAATGTCGTGATACCGGCAATGATCTCAGTCTTTACATCTGTACCGTTTGCCTTCAGTTTAAATTGTTTTTCGAGCATCACATTACTCCTTTCTCTTTGCAAAAGAGATTTACTGGATTTATACGCTGCCTGACAGGATCCTCTTTGTTCTTTCGGAACACCTGCGGATAATATCATCCGGATCATATCCGAGATTAAATTCACCGTTACGGTAAAGGATCTTTCCGGCACACATCGTCATTATAACATTAGATGCCGAGCCTGCATAAACAATATTTTTTACGATATTATTAAGAGGCTGCATATTGGGGCTGTTAAGATCAAGCAGTATAAGGTCCGCAGGCTTTCCGGGGGTCACAAGCCCGGAATCCTCCAGTCCCATGCACTCTGCAGAGCCCTTCACAGCCATATCCAGTATAAATGAAGCATCCATACATGCGGCATCATTTTCTGCCAGTTTACATAATACGCTTGTAAGATACATCTCCTTGAACATGTTGAGGGAATTATTGCTGGCGGGGCCGTCGGTTCCCATTGCAAGCTTCACCTTTTTATCATAGAGCTTCTTAAGAGGAGCTATACCGCTTGCAAGCTTACAGTTGGATCCGGAATTGATGACTACTCTTATGCCCTTTTGGGCAGCGATATCCATCTCCTCATCGGTCAGGTGGACTCCGTGGTATATTCCGCCTCCGTTTTCAAACACTCCCAGATGGTCAAGGTACTTAAGCGGTGTTTCACCGTTTCTTGCGATGCAGTCTTCCACCTCAGACCTTGTTTCGGACAGATGACAGAACACAGGCGCCTTACAGGATGCGGCTATCTCAGAAACCGCCTCAAGCTTTTTTCTGTCCGTTGTATATTCCGCATGGAATCCTATCCTGTATCCTATCAGCGGATCATACTCATTAAGCCTTTTGAACTCATCAGTCAGTTCCTCTATGGATGAAGTAAAATCATTGAGCCCCGATACGATCACGGCTCTCATTCCGGCTTCGGCAAAAACCTTCGCCGTAACATCCGGTCTGAGGTACATATCCATGGCGGAAACCGTACCCCCTGACACATACTCCATTATGGCAAGCCTTGTAAAATCGGCTATGTCATCATCGTTAAGTCTGGCTTCGTTAGGAAAAATATCCTCCCTGAGCCAGTCAGGTGTCGGCTTATCATCTGCAAGGGATCTTAAAAATGTCATTGCGGAATGGGTATGTGCATTATTAAATCCTCTCATCAGAAGATTGCCCTTACAGTCTATCTCTGAATCAGATAAACAAAGAGACTGTTCCCGGGTATCATTACATGAATCCCGGGAGCCGTCTCCTTCATCATCATATATTACCTTTTCGATCAGACTGTCAGATACGTGTACTTCACCGTTACGAATACTGTGAGAGTTGTTCAGATCCAGGATACGGGCATTGTAAAGACGTATCTTCATATATTTCCTCACTTCATAGAATCTGATGTAAAAGCCTCGGGAAGCAGTTCTCCCAGCTTATATATCTTCCTGTCATCTATGCTCTTGGCCACGATAACCATCATATCACTGCCGCCGAACTCTGAAAGGAATTGTCTGCATACACCGCAGGGGTATGCATAATCCCTGACCTCTGATGCATCCCTGGGCGCTCCTGCTATGGCGATGGCCTTGAAAACCCTCTCACCTTCGGATACTGCCTTAAGTGCGGCACATCTCTCGGCACATATGGTGGCCCCATACGAGGAATTCTCCACATTACAGCCTCTGAAGATATCACCGCTTCCGGTAAGAAGCGCCGCCCCAACCGCATATCCTGAGTAGGGGCAGTAGGATCTGGTCCTTGCTTCAAACGCGTTAACTATCAGTTCGGAAATCTTATCGTCTTCCATATGACCCCCTAGAATGCAGCTATGGAGCTTCTTACCAGTTCTTCAAATCTTCTGGATACGGAATCTGCAGCTCTCTGGACTTCCTCATGATTGAGTTCTTCACCGGTTATCCCCGCAGCCATATTGCTTATAACAGATATTCCGCATACTCTCATTCCGGCATGTCTGGCCGCAATGGCCTCAACTGCAGTGCTCATTCCAACGGCGCTTCCGCCAAGAAGTCTGAGTGCCTTCACATCAGAGGGAGACTCATATGAAGGACCGCTGACCTGTACATACACACCCCTGAAAAGCTCACTATTTAGCTTTGCCGCAGTATCTGTGATAATATCGCACAGCTCTCTGTCATAGATCCTGGTCATATCAGGGAACCTTGTGCCCAGTTCCTCCACGTTGGGACCGACAAGCGGATTCCTTACGAATATGGA
>Ga0310694_10007526_pt1 | contig 10217 bp, 6 predicted proteins | sample 174DNAGHGhighgp2_FD_203884 | JGI IMG/M metagenome (GOLD analysis project Ga0310694, IMG submission 203884) | Sheep rumen microbial communities from Palmerston North, Manawatu-Wanganui, New Zealand - 1742 DNA GHGhigh gp2 (v2) (version 2) | ecosystem: Host-associated > Mammals > Digestive system >... | reverse complement strand
ATTAGCCGCGAAGGAAGTGTCACATTTCCCACCATGAACAAGATACCGCCAGATCGGAAGGCCACCTATACAGGTATACAGACAAAACAACAGAAATACCCAGGAGGCATAGATTATGCTGTACCAAAGGCCTCCGGACGAAAGTGAAAAGCAAATCATCGCCAGCCCGTAGCAGAACAGGAACATCACCGAAATCAAAACGATTTTGGTCGTGAAGTATCCCGATTCAACGCTTATATATTTGCTACATCCGAAGATAATCTTCATCATGAGCGTCTCGGTGATCAGGAACCCGCCAAGATAACCGAATGCAATTGCGGTGGCGCTTCCGTATATGCTCCTTCTGGTAGTCGGAAGGCTGTAGAATACGTCCCCCGCCTCCGAAGAATTATACTGGGAAAGCAATCTCCACACAATGATGAACGGTCCTGCCACGGCGAAGATCATCCCGACCGTCGTGCTGCCGAATAGCCTGACCGGATATGTCAGAACGGGATTTGCATTGGCCTTGTTCACAAGAAAGGTCACGGCCTCCCAAAACAGAAGAATGAAAAGGGACGACACATAGACCGGATAATCCCGTTCCAGCATATCACGAAGAATGTTTTTTTGCAGAAACGGTTTTTTCATTCTGTCTGTCCCTCCTCCGAGTTTTGCTGTTCTTCTCTTTCCCGCCATTCCCGATCTCTTCTTTCACGCTCTTCTTTCTCTGCCGTTCCGTATTCTTCAAAGAGATCCAGAAGGCGCTCGGAAGGTATCAGAAAATGGAAGACGTACTCTTCACTTTCGTATTCTCCGGCCCTACCGTTCATCCCAATGAGATAGACCTCGGTGAGATCCATTCCCGCGCGAATCGGCTGTTCCGGGCCGAGAAGGCTTTCCGCAATAATTTTCATATGCTCGTCCGTCAATGTAAAACTCTCTGAAACCGCCTTTTTTTGTTGAAAAGAGTTTTCTCCAAAATAACCTCTGGTGACATAGCGCGTATAATACCAATTTTCTTCATGGTTTTCTCTGGTTTCAAAATCCACCAGGCGATAAAGTACAACCCGGTACAATTCTTCCGGATTTTTCTTTACATTTTCCAGAAACTTCTGCCTTTGAGGGCGACATATCTTCTCATTGTAGTACTCCACCGCCGTCGAAGACGCAGTAAACCTACATTCAAACGGGTCACCGGATGCAAAATAGTTCTCCTGCTGCATCGCGATTTCAATTGTATCCTTATAAATGATGTCTACCCTTCCGACAATCACGGTCTGCTTACTTTCGGACAATCCTCCGAGTGCGTTCACGTAGTATACCGGAAGGACTATTCTCTCTTCCTCCGGAAGAAGAGCGGCAAACTCTTCATATTCTTCCCAGGTTGAGAACTCCGTATAGATGCGGGCCTTCTTTCCGTATCCGCAGAAAAAGGCATTTCTTCTGGAATCGGCCTCGTATCCGTCTTCTCCATCCGCATTCAGGACGTTCTGTCCCCTGTCAATATAGTACTGTCTGCAGCCGGTCTTCGTGTAGACGTTCAGCTTAATATCATAAAGCGATTCTGAATCTACAGCTTTGCCGTCATCGCGTCTTTTCTCAAGTTCCCGGTACAACTTATCCAACTTGTCCGGGCTGTATACCATTCCGTCATGTGTGGATTGCTCCAACCGAATTGCAATGATGTCAGCTCTTTCCGGAAGGGCTCTGCCGAGTCTCGCGTATAAGAGCGTTGCACCCGTAATCACGCCGGCGATGAGCACCGATACTCCGACCCCGTACAGAAGCTCAAGACCGGGCTTTTCGTGAAACAGGCGGCATAGGAAAAACATAATGAGTGCCATCAGTACCGGAATCAGAACGATATTGGCCGTGTACTCGTTTCCGATTACCAATGTGAATGCACACAAAAGTAACGGGATCAGGTTCAGATAAACCGTCAAAAACCGTAACAGGAATCTGTTTCGATACTCCGCGCGGATATATTCCGCACGGGAGCGCTCGGAAATCCGTCTTGCGAGGAACAGGAACAAGGCCGCAAACGCCAGATTAACCAAAAGGGCCACCCAATCATAGGCAACACGCAATATGGCATTTTCATCATTCCATTCTCCGGAATACAGGCTTCTGTAAAGCAGTCGCATCCGGAATGCGAAGGACCCTTCCACAGAAACAAAGTTTCCGGAGAAGCTTCGAACGACCTCGGGAATCAGTTTCCAAATCAGCCAATACCCGCCGATGCCTCCAACGAGCAGAATCACATAAGTTGTCACGGAGTGTGTCATTTCCCGGATTACGATTACCACGGAAAGGAATACCGTTCCGATGACAAATAACAGGATTGCTCTTTGAAGGTGTTCGAAGAAAATTGTTTTCGTTCCGAAATAGGTTTGTTCTTTCTCTCTTTTGCCTGCGATGACAACCGTGACTTCACAGACCAGAATGTAAAATACCAAAGTAGTCATTTCAGCGAGAAATGTCGACCAAAACCACTCTGCCCGGCTAGCTGGAAGCGTGCGGAACATATCCCATTTTCTCTTTCTATGCCAGGAGTGAATAACGGTTTCCTCAAAGAGCAGGAACAGCATCATAAGTAAAAGCTGTGGATAAACCTGCACGCCTCCCGTCGAAACCGCACCCAGTTCTAAGGTGTCATGCGCTATGGCAAGTGACGCAAACACCCCGGCAAGAAGAGAAAGAACGAAGACCGCTCTCGTCCTTCTGAGCGAATCAAAATATACGCGTTTACTGAACGGAAGTTTCATCGCCGCCCTCCTTTCCGTCCGTATCGAACGAATACCCGAGAGCCTCCATCTCATAGGTAAAGATTTCCTCAAGGCTCAGCGGAAGGATTTCCAACAATACCGGATTCTTCTCCCGGATTTTTGCTTCCGCCTCATCAGCTCCCTCGTTAAGAATGGCCTGAACAACACGACCCTCACAGTGTACGGAAAGGCATCTGCCGTTGCAAAGCGCCTCGAATTCCTCCTTCGTGACGGACTCGGCGAATGCGACCTGAATCTTCTTGGCCGTCGTCTTGATGTCCTCCACCTCATGGGAAAATACGATTCTGCCTTCATGAAGGAGTGCCAGCTCGTCACAGGTGCTATCCAGTTCCCGAAGTGAATGACTCGTCAGAACCGCTGTCACGCCACGCTCGCAGATATCCTCGTAAATCAGTTTCTTGACGGCTTCTCTCATAATCTGATCCAGTCCGTCAAAGGTTTCATCAAAGAAATAGTATTTCGGGCGGCAGGAAAGCGCCAGCACAGTTGCCGCCTGCCTTCTCATTCCCTTACTGAAACCACTTAATACCTTATTCGTATTAAGTTTCAGTGTCTTCGTCAGATGCTCGAAGCGCTCCATCGAGAAGTTCGGGTAGAAATTGCGGTAGAACTTCGCCATACGTTTCATATTTGCCCCGGGCAGGAAATACAGATCGTCCGGAACAAAAATGAACTGTTCCTTTACCTTCGGGTTGTCATATACCGGCTCCCCGTCAAAAACCACCTCGCCGTTGTCCGGGCGGAATATTCCCGCCATAATACGAAGGAGTGTACTCTTACCGGCGCCATTGCTGCCGACAAGACCGTATATTCTCCCGTCCGAAATCTCGCAGGAAAGACCGGAGAGCGCCGCCTGTCCGTCAAAAGTCTTTGTGATGTCCTTTACCGTAATCATTACTCTTCCTCCGTTTTTGTAAGTTCAGTTTGGGTTCCCCCATACAGCTTTCTGACCTGCTCTAAAACCTGTGTTTCCGGCACATCCGCCCGTTTCATCAGTTCGACTGCCCTGCCAAGCAGTTCCTCTGCTTCTCCGAGGTCCTTTTTTAAGATGGCGGCCCCTTCCTTTGCCACGAACCGGCCGATCCCCGGAACCGAATAGGTAATGTTCCTTCTTTCCAGCTCGAGATAGGCTTTCTGCACGGTGTTCGGGTTGATTCCGAGCTCTACAGAAAGGTTGCGGACAGATGGAATCATGCTGTCCGGCTCCCGGATTCCCAGCACGATTTCTTTCTCAAATGCCTCTACCAGCTGCTCGTAAACCGGAATTCTGCTTTGTTTATCAATTTCAATCATGGATTTGTCCTCACTGCGGAACTATCCGCCTGTTCTGTGTCGGGTGTACTATTTGTATTAGTACACTCAATGTATCATATCTTTCGTAACATGTCAAGAGGATATTTATATAAATTTCGAAAGCCCCCGTCGCATCACTGCAACGGGGGCTTTTCAATCATTCAATATTCGTTTGGAACTTATTGTCCGAGGATCTTAGCCTTTCTGGCTTCGAACTCTTCCTTCGTGATCAGACCTGCGGACAACGCCATCTGCAGGGTCTCAATCTTCTTCTTGGTTTCCTCTTCAGCAGATTTACGAAGCTCTTCTTCCGCTCTGCGGTAAGCTTCAACCTCGCGGAGAGCTTCTGCTCTGGCCTCTTCATCGGCCTTACGCAATGCCTCTTCCTGCTCCATGAGGGCTTTCTCTTCTTCGTAAATGCGGCGCTCTTCGGGAGTCATGGCTGCAAGAGCTTCTTCCTCCATGCGACGCTGCTCGGCTTCGATACGACGCTGTGCTTCCTTCTCTCTGCGGCGGGCTTCGAGCTCAGCCTTCTTACGCTCAAGCTCTTCGTTTCTCGCCTTCTCTTCTTCGTCGATCTTCTCCTGCTCAGCCTTACGCTCAGCTTCGATGGCAGCCTTCTTACGGATTTCCTCTTCCTTCTTGGCGGCTTCTGCCTTAGCGGCTTCTGCCTTACGAATAGCGCTTTCCTTAAGCTGTGCAGCTCTGCGGCGAGCTTCTTCCTGAGCTTCCTGCGCTCTTCTTACTTCTTCTTCGGCCTTCCGGCGGGCTTCCTCGGCGGCTTCGGCAGCTCTTCTGGCTTCCTCTTCCGCTCTTCTCTGAGCCTCTTCGGCAGCCTTCTGTGCTTCTTCGAGCTGACGCTGAATCTCTTCCTGTCTCTTGATCTCTTCTTCTGCAGCTCTCTTGGCTTCTTCTTCGGCTCTTCTTGCCTCTTCTTCAGCCTTCTCTTTCGCCTTCAGAACTTCAAGCTCGGCAGCTCTCTTCTCGGCAGCGATACGCTCCTGCTTCTCTGCCTCGAGCTTTCTCTTGGCTTCCTCTTCCTTGGCAACAAGCTCTTCTTCTCTTCTTCTGCGCTCTGCAGCCTTCTTGGCTTCAACCTTGTTGTACTGCTCGGTCATTCTCTGCGCTTCCGCAATACGAACGGCCTGTCTCTCTGCTACACGTACCTGAGCAACTTCGTTATCGGTGAAGGGCTCGGTAAGACGGTCACAGAACCAAAGCATCGCAGCCGGAAGAATGAAGGTGATCAGGCGCGCACCGGCTCCTGTACCCTTTTCCAAAATCTTCAGCTGATAGGGATCCTTTGCGTTATAAAGGAACAGCAGTGCAGCCGCTACAACGCCGAGACCGGCGAGAACGGCAAATACCATCTGATCATACCGCATGTTGAAATAATTCTTGCGGAGATCGAAAATGAAATACACGCAATAAAAAGCACCGAGGATGGCGAAGAAAATGTTAACGCCGATGCTGAGCGCATCCATCGTGTTGCTGCTCTTCATGAAGAGCACAATGCCGCTGATGATCTGAGTAAGGAAGAAGCCGGCCGTGCAGCCGCACGCAATCATCAGGTATTTCCGCAACTGTTCACGGATGCCGTAACGCCCGATTACGATATACGTAATTCCGGCGGCAGCCAAAGCCGCATAACCCAAAGCTCTGAACTTCGGATAAGCATCTCCCTTGCCTCCAAAGGCGCCGATCATGGCCGCACCTGCAAGAATCAACAAAAGAACTCCGCCAAGCGCTACCAGTTTACAAGTCTGTTCTGTCTTTTTGTTCGGATACATCTTCCTTTATATCCTCCTTTTGCTTATACTCCCCGTCCTCCGGGTCCTGCTGTGAGTCCTGCTCAGTGACTTCTTCGGAGTCCTTCCCGGCTGTTTCCTCCGGGATCTCCCCGGTTACTTCATCCGAGACTTCCTCAGAGACTTCATCCGAGTCTTCCTCTGAATCATCCAAAATATCTCTGCGTTTCTTCTTCTCGCCGGAGCGCTCGCACAACGGGCCGCTCAGCTTCTTCACAAGCATCTCGAGACCGTCAATCAGGAAATCCTTCGAAACGATTCCGCCGCTCCATCCGCCGTAATCGAGGTCGGACAGATAAAACCGGTCGCCCATATCGGTTGCTCCGCTTAAAAGCGGCAACGATGCCTGTGTAAATGCTTCGATGAATGCGTCCTCTTCCATCGGAAGCGGAATGTCGGACATTGCTCTCGACAGACGGTTCCAGAACTGCCTCGTGGACTTGCTGCTTCCGACTCTCGGAAGCTCCGAAAACAGTTCCCATACATAATGGGTTCCTCTCTCCAAAGGAAGCAGGAACGGACGCTCCGCATCCAGCTTATTCAGCTCCTCCTCCGCATCGGAAAGAACAGTATATGAATCGTATTTCGGCTCCGCCGGCCCATCGAGCGAACCGTAGTGCAATGCCTCGAAACGATCAAAATCCCATGTCGGGTCTTTCTCTTTCTGAACCGCCGTCATCCGGTCACATGAAGCCTTCTCCAATATAAGAAGATCCATGTCAAGCTTTCTTCTCGGGTATGACATGCTGATAACTCTCTCATTTTATCGTTCTTATAAGGAAAATAATATCACGCGTTCTTCGTTTCGTCAATAAAGTACAAATAAAACCATTGAAGTTTTTATGGGGAAAATGGTATTCTGTACGTAATCCGGCTCGAAAATTGGAAAAAAATCCGTCGATTTCTTTAAAGCGTGCCGGAGAAACCTGAGCAATCCCTCCGGTTTTGAAAAATGAAATCCCCGACCGGAAATTGCGCGAACACAGAAGAGGTCTTCATGAAAACCATACTCCGCTATATGAAACCGTACAGGTGGAAGATTGCCTGGGGCGTTTCCGTCAAGTTTTTAGGCTCCATGGGCGAGCTGCTGATTCCCTTTCTCCTCGAATATATGGTGGACGAAATCGTCCCGACCGAAAGCATGAAGAAGGTGCTGTTTTTCGGCTGCTTCATGGTTTTCTGTGCCATTTTGGTCCGCCAGTTCAATATCTATGCCAACCAATGGGCGTCGAAAATCGCCAGAGACTGCACGAACGACCTTCGCCGCGACCTGTTTTCGGTCACGACAAGGCTGACCGGCGCGCAGTTTGACAGCGTCACGCTTCCTTCTTTGATCTCCCGCATGACCGCGGACAGCTACAACGTACAGAACTTCATCGGTATGATTCAGCGTATGGGCATCCGCGCCCCGATTCTTCTGACCGGCGGCGTCATCATGGCCATGCTTCTTGACATAAAGCTTTCCATGGTTCTGCTTCTGATGGTACCGCTGATGGCAGGCGTCGTGCTATTTGTCTCGCGCCACGGCGTTCCGCTTTACAACACCGTCCAGGAGAATGTCGACCGCTTAACGCGCATTCTTCGGGAAAATATCACAGGCATCCGCGTCGTAAAGGCGCTCTCCCGCGAGAAGTACGAAAAGGACCGTTACGACAGAGTCAACAACGACCTCGCCCGCTCGGATTTCAAGGCCGGCGCGACGATGGCGCTGCCGAATCCTTTAATGAACCTGTTTCTGAACGTCGGCCTCGTATTTGTCATCCTCTACGGCGCACACCGTGTGAACGACGGCGGCATCAAGGCCGGTGTCATCATCACGTTCCTGGTGTATTTCAACCTGATTCTCGGTGCGGTGCTCGGCATCAACCGAATCTTCATCATGTACACAAAAGCCGGCGCTTCCGCGAACCGAATCGGGTCGGTGCTCGACCTAGCAAAAGTCCGCCCGGAGGTGCTTACGGACCTGCCCGCGGAGGATCCCGAGCCGTTCATCCGCTTCGAGCATGTCAGCTTTTCCTACCCGCACCTTATGGAAACGGCGGAATCCAACGACCGTGAGTATGCGGTGTCGGACATCACATTTTCCGTAAACAGGGGAGAATCGCTCGGCATCATCGGCTCGACCGGATGCGGAAAGACGACTCTCGTCAATCTTCTGATGCGCTTTTACGACGTGACCGAAGGGCGAATTCTGGTCGACGGGCGCGATGTGCGCTCTTACGACCCGATTGAGCTTCGGCGGCGAATCGGCGTCGTGTTCCAAAACGACACGGTTTTCGCAGATACGATTCGGGAAAATGTGACGTTCGGACGGGACATTTCCGATCAGGCTGTGCGCGATTCCCTCGAAGATGCCAACATTCTGGCGTTTGTCGACTCGCGGGAGGAGGGGCTTTCCTATAAGGCCGCAAAGGCCGGCGCCAATCTGAGCGGCGGCGAAAAACAGCGTCTCGTCATCGCCCGCGCGCTTGCCGGAAATCCCGAGATTCTGATTCTTGATGACGCTTCGAGCGCGCTTGACTATAAGACCGACGCGGCGCTTCGTAAGGCCATCCGTGAGCATCACGGCGATGTGACCGGCATCACGATTGCGCAGCGAATCAGTTCCGTTCGGAACATGACGCACATTCTGGTCATGGAAGCCGGCGAGATTGTCGGCTACGGAACGCACGAGGAACTGATGGAGTCGTGTGAGATTTACCGCGATATCTATCAGTCGCAGATGGGAGGTGAAGAGAATGCCTCCGCTTAGCAGTAAAACCGAAAAACCGAAGGACGCGAAAGGCACGCTTATTCGGCTGCTCGGCTATCTCGGACGCTACCGGGTCGGCCTGTTCTTCGGCGTTTTGCTTTCCGTTTCCGCCAACATCTGCTCGCTTCTCGGCCCGAAGCTTGCGGGTTCCGCCATTTCGGCAATGGGCGACGACAAGAATCCGGGCGTGGATTTTGACCGGGTATACCGTTTCGCGGCCATGATGCTGGTGCTCTATGTTTTCTCGTCCGTAATCACCTATCTGCTGTCATTTCTGATGATGAACATCGGACGGTCCGTCGGACGAAAGCTTCGTTCCGACGTGATGGACAAGCTGATGCGGCTTCCCGTCGGCTACTTTGACACTCATCAGACGGGCGACATCATCAGCCGCGTATCCTATGACATCGATGTCATCAGCAACTCGCTTTCGACGGATATCACGCAGATTCTTTCCTCGATCATTACCGTCGTCGGGGCGTTCATCTTCATGCTGCACGTCTATGCGCCGCTTGTGCTTGTCGTCGTGCTGATGATTCCGTTTTATATCATGTACACCCGTTACATGATGCGCAAAACGCGGCCTTTGATGTCCAAGCGTTCTGCGATGTACGGCTCGATGAACGGCTTCTCCGAGGAAATGTTCGCGGGGCAGAAGACGATTCAGGCATATGCGCACGAAGCGCAGTCCGACCTTGACTTTGCCGTTTACAACGACGGGGCATCGGACGCCTTTTACAATGCCGATTTCCAGGCCGCCAAGATCGGTCCGACCGTCGGCTTCTTCACCAACGTTTCGCTTGCGCTTACGGCAACGGTGGGTTCCATCTTCTACATGAAGCGGAAGATGGACATCGGTCAGATTGCATCGTTTATTCTGTATACGAGAAAGTTCTCCGGCCCGATTAACGAGGTTGCCAATATTTCGAATGAGATCCTGTCCGCTCTTGCCGCCGCGGAGCGGGTCTTCCGGCTTCTGAATGAGCCCGAAGAGACCGCGGACCTTTCGGACGCGACGGAGCTTACCGACGTGACCGGCAATGTGGAACTTAAGGATGTCACATTTTCCTATGTTCCCGAAAAGCCGATTCTCAACGGGGTCAATCTGAAAGCGGATGCCGGCAAACTCATTGCCATCGTCGGCCCGACCGGCGCCGGCAAGACGACCATCATCAACCTTCTGATGCGGTTCTACGACCCCGTGAGCGGCGAGATTCTCGTCGACGGGCAGGAGCACCGGAGCTATACGATGCGTTCTTTACGAAAGGCCTACGCGATGGTGCTTCAGGACACCTGGGTGTTCCACGGAACCATTTACGAAAACATCGCTTACGGGCGCAGCGACGCCACGAAGGAAGAGGTTGTTGCCGCGGCCAAGGCGGCGCATATCCACAAATACATCATGTGCCTCTCGAACGGCTATGATACCGTCATTACCGAGGACGGGGGCAACATTTCCAAGGGGCAGAAACAGCTTCTCACGATCGCCCGGGCCATGCTCTACGATGCGAAGATGCTGATTCTTGACGAGGCGACTTCCAATGTCGACACGCGTACGGAGCGGCAGATCCAGTCTGCCATGCGGACGCTCATGAA
>Ga0310694_10007521_pt1 | contig 10219 bp, 4 predicted proteins | sample 174DNAGHGhighgp2_FD_203884 | JGI IMG/M metagenome (GOLD analysis project Ga0310694, IMG submission 203884) | Sheep rumen microbial communities from Palmerston North, Manawatu-Wanganui, New Zealand - 1742 DNA GHGhigh gp2 (v2) (version 2) | ecosystem: Host-associated > Mammals > Digestive system >... | reverse complement strand
CGGGTCGCCCTGCCACGGGAACGCCCACACGGGCGAGAGCGTGATGTTCGTCATCTGCACGGCCTTGATCTTGCCGACCGCACCTTCCTTCACGAGCTTCTCGAGGCGGCGCACGACGGAGTTGTAGTGCATCTCAAGCTCGATCTGGCAGACGATCCCCGCCTTGTCGCAGAGGGCGATCATCTCGTCGTACTCCTTCATGTCGAACGACGGGATCTTCATGGAGAGAATGTGGATACCCTTCTCGGCGCACCACTTCATCTGCTCGAAGTGGCGGTCGTTCGCGGACGCGATCACGACGGCCTCGATGTCGGGATGCTTCTTGTACATCTCCTCGGGGTCGAGATAGCACGGGACGCCCGTCTTGTACAGTTCGTAGACCTTCTTCGCCTCCTCGTCCTGCGCGCAGGACGCCACCCAGTCAAGTTTCTTGTTCTCGATGAGCGTCTGGTAGTACTTGCGGGTATGGCCGTGGGTCATGCCCATCATCGCGATTTTAACTGGTTTCATTAGCGCACCTCCGAAGTCTTGATTGCCTGGTTCGTGTCGAGGCCCTTCTTGACGGCGATGGTCTTCGCGGCCTTTGCCTTGTCCGCGGCAAACGCGAGAGCGGCAGCCTTAGTGGCCTTCGCCCACGCTGCCTTCCACACCTCCGCAGAAGCGCGTCCCTGCAACAGCGCGAACGCCGCGCGCACGTTCCAGACTTCCTCGTAGGTAAGGCCGAAAAGCTCGGTGTCCACGTCCGTAAACTCCTCCATGCCCTGCGCGTTCGACACGCGGATCGAGGCGTGCGGGGTGTGCGTATCGACCGTCTGGTCGCACGCGACGCCGCGCTTCGCGATGATCTCGTGGCGGTCGTACGCGGCCTCGCTCCTCGGCAGCCCAGCGCCCACTTCCACGGACACGTTCACGTCGTTCGCGAGCTTCGCGAGCACGTTGATCGCGTTTCCGTTCGCGACGGCCATCACGCGCGTCACGTCGGACGCGCCGAGGTACGCGGCGAGGTCAAGCTCCTTCGCGAGCAGCGCCTCGGCGTCCGCACCCTTGGACGCGAACGACGCGAAGCGGAGCGTCGAGACGCCCTCAAGCGTTCCGTTCTCGGTCATCTTCTTGAGTTCCACGATCTTGCGCTCCATGCGTCCCGGCAGGAGCGGAGTGGCGCCCACGTAGCAGTGGCCGTCCTTGATCGTGATCTCGCCCGCCTTCGCGCCGTACTTCTCGCGAAGGAAGTCGAGCCCTTTGTTCATTTTCTTCAGGTTCATGATTTCCTTTCTCTTAAACTGCAAAACTGCGTAACGCGCGAGCGAACACGCGCCTCCGGCTGTTTCTCCGTGCCGCACATTATACCACAAATCCCCGCCGATGGGCGGGGATTTGAGATTTTCATTTCCTTGAGGGGACAGACCCCGCGGTCTTCTTTCAGCGCACGAGAAGCAAGAAGCCCTTTTTCCGCTGAAAACGCAGACAGCCTTCCGTCAAAGAGACGATGTACCGGGTTTGCGTTCCGTTGACCACAACCGTCCACGTGCGCAGGTTCTCGAGATTATCCGTCGCGTCTGGCGTAAACGGAATCGCATACTCCGAAAGGTTAGCGTCCGCCGGAACGTTTTCGAGGGCCAAGACGCCGTTCGCCGCCGGAGAAAAGCGCGAGACGGACCCGATGCCCACCGTACAGTCGATGCGAAGGCCGCTGATCTCGCACTGCACGTCGCCGAAATCAAGCGCCGCGCCTCCCGCAACGGAGACGAACGCCCCTTCCGCGAACGAGACCGTCCCCGGCACCGAACGGAAAAGCATCGGCGTGCCGCCGTTGAAGTCCGTGTAGGTCGTGGACGGACTGGTGAACTCGCCTTCCGTGCGCGCGTCAATAGTTTTCCACGTTACGCCGTCCGCACTCGACTCAAGCGTCCAGAGCTTAGGGTTGCGTTTTGGCGTGTTGTCATTGGCTGTCGTGAACTGATACGAGCATGCCGCCGCCGTCGCCGATGCGGGCAACCTGAAGTAGATAACGCGCGAGAACTCCGCACCCGTGGTGAGCCCCGTGAGGCACATTTTCGTACCTGTGCTTCCGTCGAAAAGATGCTCCACGCTGCTAGAACCACCTTCGCTGTACGCCGCCGCGTATGCACACGTCCCAGGCAGAAGCGCAGCGGGGTCAGTCCCGGCATCGGCTTTCTCAAGTCCAAGTGCCAGGTTGTTCCCATCCTTGTCATAGACCATCACGCGCGAGAGCTGGGCACAGTTGTTGTTCTCCACCCTTTTCAGCGTAAGGCGGAAAAGGCGGTCTGGCGTGCCGATGTCGAATGAAAGCGTGCCAGTCTTCACGTTGAGGTTGCCGGTGAATTCCGTATCCGCCACGGTCATGTAGTTGGTCGAGGACGAGAGCGAATCAACGGCACCCTTCGAGCCGGGCGCAAACGACGGCGCGGACCATACGCCGCCGTTCGCCAGGGTCATCGTACAGCCGTCGGCAATACGCACCGCGCCGCCGCATTGCGCGACGGACGCCGCCTCTATGTCCTTCAACGTCTCGAACGTCCCGCCTGCGACGATTGTCTTTCCGAGTGCCTCGGTCAGCATATATGGACCAGTCCATGCCGAGCGCGTCATGTTCTTCGCGCCGATGTCGCGGCTGTCCAGCTCCGACCACGCCACGCCGTCGTCGCTGCCGAGCAGACGGAATTTGCGCGGATCGCGGCAACTGGAGGCCGAACTGCCAGAATAGCCGTAGCCGTAGTCATTGCCCGTGGCCCAATCGTATGCAGTCACCTCCTGCGCCTCGGCGAAATCGACCTGTAGCCAGCAGTTCGTCTTTCCGCCTGCGGCGGCCGCAGTGGCGCCACCTGCCGCAAACGTCAGCCATTTAGTCGAAAGGTTTCCATCGACGGCATTGGCGGGACTGTTGTACGAATCATCTGCGCCTGGGCCGCCCGAGAATCCCGATTTGCGCGACGTGACGTCGGCGCCGTCGCAGAGAAGACGGAATTCGGAAAACTGCATCGAATTGCGGTTCGCCCCCATGCAGTCGTCGATGACGAATCGGTACTTTCTGTACTTCGCCGTCCGCGCCTGCAGGCTGAACGTGCCACCGGATACGGTGACAGGACTCCCCTTGAGGAACAAGCCGTTGTACGCGAGCAATCCGGTGCCCTCCTTGGCAATCGTCACGCCGCTTGCAATGGATATGCCTCCAGTGTAGGATGCATTCGCGCCAAGCACCACGCCGCCCGATGCGGAAGACGAGTTCACGATCGCACCGTGCCCGGAAAGCACGCCGGCGGATATGAAATGCCCGTTTACGTCCAACGTGCCATCAACCACGAGGCTTCCGCGCGTCGTTGCCGTGAACGCGACGTCCACGCCCGTGCCATCACCCGCAAGGCGCGCGATGCGCCCCTCTGGAATCGCCAGTACGCCGCCTTGAAGCGCAATGCCGGAGATCTCGGCATCCGAGGCGATGGTCAGCGTTCCGCCCTCCACCTTCCATGCGCCTGCGTCGTTCAGCACGGCATACGGCCCAGTCCACCAGTAGCGCGTCACGTCTTTCGCGCCGATGTCGCGGTAGTCCAGTTCCGTCCACGTCTCGCCGTCGTCGCTGCCAAGCAAATGGAACTTGCGCGGGTCGCGTCTGTCGCTACTCGAACTCGAGTACCACCGATCGTTGCCCGTCGCCCAGTCGTAGGCCGTCACCGGCTGCGGATTCTCGTAGTCGATCTGTAGCCAACACTTGGACATGTCGGAAGAACTGCTCCCGTTAAACGTGAGCCATTTTGTCCCCGTATTCCCATCGAGTGCATTTGCAGGTTTGTTGGAACTGTCATCCATCCCTTCTCCAAACGAGAATCCGCTTCGCAGCGCCGTCACATCCTCGTTGCCGTTCAGAAGCCGGAATTCAGAGAGCTGCAGAGAACCTCTAGTACCCATGCAGTCGTCGATCTTGAGGCGATAGTGTTTGAAGCGATACGCCGTCGCGTCCGTCACGGCAACGTTTTCACCTGCGGACACGACAGTCGCCTCCGCCCACGACGGCGAGGGCGCCGTCGCTGCGCATATTGCGGCCGCGACAAGCGCGGACCTCCCGATGCGGCGCGTGACTTCACGTGCCCTTACGATTTTCAACAACTTTCTCGACATACAATGCTCCTTTGGTTACAAGCCACCGTTCCGAAGAAACCAATTTTCCCCGAACGTGGCTTATAATTTAGCATTTTTTTTTTGCCTGCAGTCAAGTGGCAATTTTGGGGAATCGCGGAGACAAAACAACGGGCAAGACGCCCGTCGTCCCAGTAGCCGCTAGACTTCTTCGCTCATTACGCACGCACCGCCATGAAAGACCATGACGAGCCGATGCAGGGTAACCGGGGGCAATCCGGATTCTCCGGAAGTTCCGGATTCTCCGGATGCTCCGGATGCTCCGGAATTCAGCCGCCAGGCTTTGGCGAGCGCCGGGTCCGCCGAATACCGGTCGAGCTGGTCGATGGCCTTCGCCTTGATGTCGTCGAGCTGTTCCGGCGTGGGCGCGGGATCGCCGGCCTTCACGTACTTCATCTCGATGAGCGCCGCGTGCGCGATGTCCGGCCAGCGGTCGAGACGCGGCGCAAGCGCGATGTCGTAGAAACCCCCGCCCGCCTCGCGCTCGTGCCTGACGAGGTACGGCCCCTTCGCGGCGGTGAGCAGCGCGACGAGGGTGGACTGCACCACCTTCTCCCCTTCCACCGCGTCGCGCACCGCGAAGTTCTCCTTCGCTATCTCGGCGAGGATGCCGGTGAAGCCGCGCCATTCGCCGCGCCGTGCAAATGCGACGAGTTCCTTGTTGATGTCGAATATTCGACCGTCGATTTTGTAGATGTCGGAATAGGCGTCGGGTATCATCTTCGCGGCAAGTTGCTTCAGCGTCTCGTTGGGGACGCCAAACCTCATCAGCTCGAAGTCGCTGCCCGTGATCGTCGTGATGCCGAGCCAGTAGAGAAGCGACGTGAAGTTCTCCTTCTTCGTCAGTTCCCGCGCCTGAAACGAATCGACGAGCGGCTCTGAGAGCGCACCGCCCGCGAGCAGGTTCTCGAGCACGTGGAAGTTGCCGTTGAGGCGGCGGTCCATCGTCACGAGGTGACGAATCTTCGCGTAGTCCGTGCGCAGGTTCGCGTCCACCATGTCGTTGGGCCACGTCCCGGCGTTGACAAGCCGCTCGAAGAAATAGATCACCAACGTCGTATTTGCGACTGCGGGGACGACTGCGGAGCCGAAGCGGTAGTTGTCGTACCACGCGAGCGCGGCGGCGCACGCCTTGTCCGCGTCGAATCCGCAGCGCGGGGCGTAGTAGTCCGCCATCGCGCGGACGTCCTCGTGCCGGAAACCGGTCAGGTCCGCGAACTGGGGGCGGAGCGAGATGTTCGTGCCGATGTTGAAGCCGCTCGTCACGTCGTCCATCGTGACGGGCGAGACGCCCGTGATGAACAGGCGCGCGACGGGCGCCTCGGTGCCGGTCGTCGCCGCCTTGAGTTTCGCGAAGAAGTCCTTGAAGAAGCCGTCGCCGTGGCACAGTTCGTTGTACGCGTTCAGACCGCTTTCGGCGAGGATCGTGTTCGTGAAGTTGTCGTACTCGTCGATGATGACGTACAGTTTCAAGCCCGTGTTCTTGAGGCGCAGGGCGATTTTGTTCAGCTTGTCCCCTGCCTTGGGCTCCTCGCGAACGGCCTTGACGAGGTCGGCCGAAAGCACGTCGGCATAGCCCGCGACGAATGCATCGCAGCAATCGGCGGCATATTTGTTGAACGACTCCTGGACCAGCACGGCGTCTTTGGAAACCGTAGAGAAGTCGAAGCGGAGCACGAGGTACTTGCCACGCTCGCCCGTCGGGTTCGCCCCGATGTCCGTGCCGGAAAAGAACTCGTCGAACCGGTCGGCGTACCGCACGTCGTAGTACGCCTCGAGGATCGAGGTGAAGAGCGACTTGCCGAACCTGCGGGGACGCAGGAACACCGCATATCGCACGGCCTCGAGGTCGCGTATCTTCGCGGTGCGGTCGACGAACCAGGCGTTCGCGCGCCTGATTTCGGCGTAGTCCGCCACGCCGTAGAGTATAGGTCTTGTTTCGTCCATCGCCGTACATTATACCACAAATCCCCGTCGGTGGACGGGGATTGGGGATTTTCATTTGCAGGGACGACCCCGCGACCGCTCCTGCTGCGCCGCGTCTCTGCGCGGCGGCTCGACGACATCCGCCATCACCGCAATCGTTGCAACCGCAAACAAACAAGTAGACATTCTCTTCATCATCAGCATCTCCCAGATGTCAGTCAATTTACCTCGCGGCGCGTGAGCAAGCCGACCTTGTAGAAGGCGGATGCGTCGTCGGAGCTCATGCAGACGTTCGACACGACGCAAGGTCGGCCACGCGCACATGCGCGCGCGCCGCGTCACGTGCCGCCTCCAGCGAATCGCCGAGCTTCACCTCAATCACATGCGGCGCGTCCGCCGCCGCTGCGCAAATTGCAATCGCACATGGCGCGAACCTCCCGATGCGGCCGCGACAAGCGCGGTCCTCCCGACTTCCAACAACTTGAACGACATACACTGCTCCTTTGGTTACAAGCCACCGTTCCGGAGAACCCAAGTTCCATGAACGCAGCCTATAATTTAGCATTTTTTTGTTTGCCGTCAAGTGGCAATTTTATGGAATTTCCGTGACGGGCGCGCCACCCACAATATGTTCAACGACCGACTATGAGGCACCATTTCCAGACGGGGACGATCTTGATCCCGTCGGGCAAGGTCGCCTCGCTGTCCCACGTCACGACCGTGCAATCGTCGATGCCAGTCTTCACCCGCGCATCCCGCAAGGCCGAAAGCTCACGCGAGAACGTATTCTCGTCATCCATTGTCCATGCCACCTGCACGAGCGACCTCTTGCCCGTCACCTGGTCGCTGATGCAGAAATCGACTTCGCGGTTTCTGTCAAGCGGACAGTAGGTGATCTTGTTGGTCCCGCGACGAAGCGACATGAACACGAGGTTCTCCAGTTTCCATCCGTTCTCCGCGTCCATCTTCGGGGTTACCGCGTTGACAAGCCCCGTGTCGATCACGTAGTACTTGTCAGGATTCACTCTGCGCACCGCCAGCGAATCGGACATGACCGGCACGGGATAGACGAGATAGGCGTCCTTGAAATACGAGACATAGTCCGCCACGTCTTCGCGTCTGCTGGGATACGCGAGGTTCTTGAGTACGCCGGATATCGCATGGGCGGACGTCCGCCTCGCGAAGTTGTGCAGGAGATAGTCGAGCGTGTACATCAACGACTGCACGCTCACCACCTTGTGCCGCTGCAGGACGTCGCGGTAGAGCACGGCGTGTACGTACTCCTGAAGCGTGGCTATCCGAGCGGCATCCGGCATGCCCTGCACGGCCGGGAACCCGCCGACGGCGAAGTACCGCGACATGGCATTGCGGAGGATGCCGCGCTCCGCCGCCGTGAATCCATCCTGCGGAACGTCGGACATTGTTCCGTTGAACCGCAGAAACTCGTGGAACGACAGTGGAAACACCTCGATCGGCACCGCCCTTCCGCGCATCGCTGTCGCAATCTCCTCCGAAAACAGCCTTGACGACGATCCCGTCAGGCAAAGCGTCACTTTCGGCGAATCCACAAGGCGTCTCGCATACGCCTCCCATCCGCCAACGTTCTGGAGCTCGTCCAGGAAATACCAACACGCTTCATGCGCATGCTCCGGAAACAGTTCTGCATGAACTTCGTTTATCAACTGCAGTTCCTCTAGGCGGATGTTCTTTATCCGGTCGTCCTCGAAATTGAGATGGACGATTCGACCTAGCGGCACGCCTTTCTTCAACAATGCCTCAATACGCTCATACGTGACGAAAGTCTTGCCTGTGCGCCGCATTCCCTTTATAACCGTGGCGGCATGGGCGCATTCATAGTACTGGACATCACGATGGACGATGCCAGACGGCAGCCCATCTTGATAGAATTCCCTCAACACTTCTTTTATAGCGCTTTTCACGGTGTGTATTATACTAAATCCGCACCAACAAGTCAACGTCTTGGAGCACATTTTGTGCCAATTCGATTTGTGGAAATCTACGGCTCCTTTGGTTACAAGCCATCGTTCCGAGGAAACCTATATTCCCTGAACGTGGCTTGTAATTTAGCATTTTTTTGTCTGCCGTCAAGTGGCAATCCAGAATTTCCGGATCTTCAATGGGCGCGTGTCAGCAATTCGCCGACCGCGCGCAGGGTCTTGCGGAAGTTCTCCGCCGTGCGCGGGAGCGTGGGGCGGAGCGATTCAAGCGGCTTCGCCTTGAGCGCGAGGCGCTCCTTTTCGGCTCCTTCGGAGAACGCCGCCATCCGGTCTCCCGCCGCCACGACCTTCGCGAGGCGCTCGGTCATTTTCCGTACGTGCGGCGTGTACCAGTGGCGCGCCAGCTCGTATTGATGGCTGCGGCAGTAGGGGCACGAGGCGTTCTCGAAAAGCGTCTTGGAGAACTCTGGATTGCGAATCTTCTCGATGGCATCTATGCGCTGATACGTCTCCCAGAGGGAGTAGTCGGTGTGAAGCGCAAGGAGGTCCGCCATCTTGTCGTTCAGCGCCACGATCTTCTCGGCCCGCACGACAATATCTTGTTGTTGTACGCTTGCTGCCATCCCCCCCTTCCTCCACGCGGCAATGTCGCGGCAGAGCTCCATCGTGCGAAGCGCAATCACGCGGTCGAGGACCATGCGCGCGATGTCGATGGCGTCGCGACGGACGAACTCGTCATCCCACGGCGCGTCGGCAAGCATCCCGAACACGGCTTCGGCTTCCTTCACCGGCCCCGACCATTTCTTGATGGTGCCAGGCGCCGCACCCGCATCAAACCCGAGGCCTACCATGTACCGTGCATAGTTGCTACCCCAGCCACGCAGCCACGACGCGGGAAGCGCGGCCTTCCACGCCTTCTTCATCAACTCGGCGTTCGCGCCGTAACGACTCGTGCAGAACTCGTCCAGCACGTCGCCGTGCGGGATCGGCTTGTCGGACCAGGCGTTCGCGGTGAAGTAACGGAGGGCGAGGGGGTCCGTGTGGCTCGACTCCGGCCACAGGATGTAGCCCTTGCAGAACGGGTCGTTCTGCACGATCTTCTGCCGATCCTCGATGATCGGATAGTTCGCGCGGATGTCGAGCGCCTTCTCGTAGGCGAGGAAGATCGAGTAGGTGTAGGGGAACTTGCCGATGACGTCCCAGTTCGTGAAGTTGCGCGCCTTGGCACCGCGCTTCGCGTCGTCAGCCTCGTAGTCCCAGAGCAGGACGCTGTCCTTGTCGAGCGTCTTGAGGTACTCCCTGACCTCCTCGTTCTTCCAGGTTAAGTAGAAGTCCCATCCGGCGATCAGCAGCTTCGCGTCGGGATAGTCGCGCTTCGCCATGTCGAGGAAGCGGTTGAGCGTCTTCACCTTGAGGTCGAAGTTCGCCTTGCGGTCTTTGTAGCACCAGCGCTCGCCGAGGCCGATGGTGTGCAGGAGACGCGGTTCCGGCGCCCCCTGGTCGTAGGCGTCGATGGCGGTCTTCGTCAGCTTCCAGTATTGCTCGGCCCAGTCTCCCGTGCGGATGTCCCACACGCGCAGATGCGGCTCGGCATGCGTGGAGTTGGCCTGCGGGAGGAACGGCGGCTTCTTGTTCGCGAGGAAGGAGTCCGGCGTGGGCGAGTACCAGTGGGACATCGTGCCGAAGTCCTCGGGGGACATCAGGCCGCGATCAAAGGCGTATTTCTGGAGGTCGTGCCGCAGCTGGCCCCGGAACTGGAGGCTCCAGAAGAGCGTGCGGTCGTTGTAGCCCTTGTACATTCCCGGCTGCGGCTTCGACGCGTCGGGGTAGGGGCAGACATCCGGGAACGCGCGCTGGAACACGTCGTCCTGTCCGATACGGAGCATGAACGTGTTGAGGCGTCGCTTGAGGATCCAGTCGATCTCCTTCTTCCAGTCGTCGAGTCCCCAGTGCTCCGCCTGGAAGCGCGTGAGACCGCGATGCGCGAAGTAGCGGATGGCGCGGTACTCGAAGTGCGCTTCCTCGTGGACGTCGAGGTTGGAGAGGTCGATGGAGTCGCGCTTCGGCACCACGTCGCCGTCCCAGAACCAGTGGCAGCCGCCTCGCCGTTCGAGGAAGTCGTAGAGGCCGTACCACACGCTGCGCAGGTTGGAGCCGGTGATGGCGACAATCGGTAGGGACGC
>Ga0310694_10007520_pt1 | contig 10220 bp, 8 predicted proteins | sample 174DNAGHGhighgp2_FD_203884 | JGI IMG/M metagenome (GOLD analysis project Ga0310694, IMG submission 203884) | Sheep rumen microbial communities from Palmerston North, Manawatu-Wanganui, New Zealand - 1742 DNA GHGhigh gp2 (v2) (version 2) | ecosystem: Host-associated > Mammals > Digestive system >... | reverse complement strand
TGCAGGACCTCGACCATGGCGAGGGCCATGAGGTCGTTTGCACAGACAAAGGCGTCGGGCAACGGATTCCCGTCGTCAAACCATTTGCCGCCTGCGATCGTGGTATGGTAAAAATCAAAGTTTCCCAAGATCGTATCCTGCAGGGTCATACCGTGTTTTTCCAGGACATCCTCAAGAGCCTTCCGACGGATGGCGTTCTCTTCATGTCCTTCGAAGCCGCTGACAAATACGATGTTCTTTACGTTATGCTTTTCGATGAGGTGCTCTGCCAGTTCGTAGACACCGCGGTAATTGTCGGTACCGACAAAGGCGGCTCCCGGGAAACTGACTTCCGTGGAGACCATCGGAAGCTTGGCGGGCGGAAGGAGCGACTCCAGGATCTCGTGTTCTTCTTTGGTGTTCAGTGTGTTCGCCAGGACGATGACCCCGTCGTATTCCTTCGGATCAAAGAGATGAAACAGCTGTTTTTGATGATTGGTCTTGCTTCCGATCCCGGTGGGCAGGTTGTAGTCGACAAACAGAAAGACATCCGCATTGTCTTTTGCGGCTTCCTTCCGGATCGCTTCGATCGTCAGACTTAAAAACTCGCAGCTCCAGCCGTTGGCGAATACTGCGATCTTTTGCGGAGCTTTCACGCTCGGCTCGGTGGTGGTATTACTGATCATTTGTCCTGACTCATCGGGTGTATTGTGCGTTACGTTTGACCGCACGGAATCTATTCTAGCATACGGCGGAGATTTTCACAAGTAAGAGGGGGGGTTTTCTTTTCATTTCCGCCGCCTTCGGGTATAATGACAGCGTTGGGCCGTAATGCTTGGAAAACGGCTGCGGAGGACGGGAAAGGATGCAGGAAAAGAAGTATATCGCATTTATCAGTTACCGGCACAGATCGCCGGATATGCAGATCGCCAGGAAACTGCAGCGGTCTCTGGAGTCCTATCGCATCCCTGCGGATCTTTCGGCTTCGTACGGTGCAAAGAAACTGGGGCGCGTCTACCGGGACGAGACGGAGCTGCCGCTGGCCGCAAACCTGACGGAAGAACTATACGGCGCTTTGGATGCAAGCGAATACCTGCTGGTCGTCTGCACGAAAAATACACTGAAATCCGAATGGGTGGAGAAGGAGACGGAATACTTCCTGAAACACCATGAGCGGGACCATGTTTTTGTCATCCTGGCGGAAGGGACACCGGAAACTTCCGTTCCGCCGATCCTGACACAGCTGACGGAGGAAGAGCGCGAGGAGGGGCGGGCGGAGATCGAACCGCTGGCCGCGAACTTAAGCGGAAAAGACGGAAAGTACGATTTCCGCCGGTTTAATCAGGAGATCGTCCGGGTGTATGCCACGATCCTGGGCTGTGAATACGACCATCTGTGGCAGCGACAGCGGCGCCAGGCGGTGCAGAGGACCCTGAGGCTTTCTCTTGCGGGGATGGCGGTATCTCTGCTTTTTGCGTTTTCCCTGTGGAGAACGAATGCACAGATCACGGAACGGAACCGGCAGATCGAAGCACAGAATGAGGAGATCAGCGGCCAGAATGCGCAGATTGAGGAGCAGAACGGCCGCCTCCGGAAAAACGAGGCGGAAGCACTGCTGGGAGAGGGACAGCTCCTTTATGAGAACGGTGATATCAGCGGAGCGGTCCGGGATGCCATGGCTGTTTTGAATTCGGAGGCCGGAAATGAGAGCTTCCGTGCAGAAGCGGAATACCTCCTCTGGCAGTCGTTGGGCGCCGGGCGCTTCGGGATCGAAATGCGGACGACCCTAAAGATCGAGCAGAACGAGCCTTTGGCGGAGATCGCATTGAGCGGGGACGGGACGGTCCTCTACACGATCGATGAAAAGGGTTATATCCGGTGCTTCGGGACGGAGGACGGAGAAGTGATCTGGGAAACGGACGGACACTATGCCCTCACTCCGGAGCTTGCGACTACGAGGAAGCGCCTCTACGTCATGGAGCAGGCCGGCGTGCTGGTAAACTGCAATAAAGACGGGATCGCGGTCTTTTCTCTGGAAGACGGGAGCCTTCTTTGGGAGAAAGCCTTCAACCTGCTGGAACAGCCGGACTTTTTCTGCTTTTCGGAGGATGGGAGAAAGATCGCCTATCTGGAGCCGCGCGCGGGGGTGTTGGACCAGGAAGCAGGGGAAGATACGGTGGGGTATTGGCTGGTACTGGCAGATACTGCTGACGGATCGGTGCAAAAAGAAGTGGAACTGCCCTGCACCACGGAGGGGCTGGATGCGATGGAAAGCATCGGAAATCAGACCGGGATCCTGTGGGAGGACGGCCGGTACATCGCAATTTCACTGTACTACCGGCAGGATTTTTCGCGATACAGACAACTGCAGGTCTACCTGGTCGATACGGAAACGGGGACCGCAGATACGGTCTATACGGAAGACTACGACGCGGATTATGCCGTGCGTTTTGTCATCGGCGTGGATCATCCGGAGGGGAGCGGACGGATCCGTATCATGTATTATGATGAAGCGGAGCGGACCGTGACGCTTCGGGAGCTTTCTCCGGACGGAGAGGAAGGCCTCTGCGTGACGGAGCGTGTCACGGTACCCGATGTCTGGTTCGCGGGTTCCGTGCCGGTATCCTATGTTGCATCTGCATCCGGTTATGTGATGGCAGCGTGCGGATTGGATGTATTCTTTCTGGAGCCGGGAGAGGAAACGCTGGAGACCGGCAGTTTTGCGTACGGTGCCCCGGTGCAGCTGGCATGGATCGATGAAGCAAAGGGGAGCCGGATGTACTATTACAGTGACGGAACGGTGGTGACCTTTTCCGGTTACAGTTATTCCATGGCCAGAGAGGCGAAGCAGGAGTATCTTCTTCTGCTCGAAAATGCAGGACGGGACCGTGGAGGAAACGGGACCGAACCGATGCTGCAGGCACTGGTCTATCGCAGTGATCCGTCAGCGGTATATATCCGCCGACCCGCAAAAGACGGGAATATACAGGCACTTGAGGGCTTCTGCGGGAGCTCGGAATATTCCTACAGCATGGCACAGAACGGAGACCGTTACATCCAGTGTGTTGACGATCTGGGGGAGGTCACGTTTATCGTGGCGGATGCGGAGAGCAAAGCCGTACTGCAGCGATACCATTACACGAAAGAGGAGGCGGAGCGGATGTTTTCCTTTTATTTCGAACAGGAAAAAATCTGCTACTGGCCCGGAGAGGATGGCCGCTTTTCGTACATGGGATACTCTTCGGATCGGGGGCCGGTGATCTGCCGGTTCGGAGAAACGGGCGGACAGGAGATCTTTGAAAATATCGGGCAAAAAGGCATCGTGCGTGCAACTGCTGCAAGAGCGACGGACGGAGGCGTGCTGCAGGTCTGCGTTACGGATAACTGGGAGGGTGACTGCTGCTCATTGCTCTGGAGGACGGAACTCGGGGAAGTGCATGAGAGCATTTCCGAAGCCGGTGCAGAGTGGGCGCGTCTGTCGATCACGGCTGAGGATACCCCGAGGGAGCAGATCTGCATCGGAGCGAACGGTCTGATCGCGATACCGCAGTGCAACCGCTCCTATCAGGTAAACGGCTTCTTCGCCGCAGATACAAAAACGGAAGAGGAGTATTTGATCCCCGCTTCCGCGGCGGGGGAGGAACTGCTCTCCGTCGGAGATACCGACGCCGTGATCCTCACAGCAGATGAAGCCGGGGTGCTTCGGATCTACAATGTGGCGTTGAAACGCTGCGTCTGGGAGGAGCGTATGCCGGGGGCCGCGCCGAGGATCAATTCGGCCTGTCTGTTTGACGGGGGCAGCAAGCTGGCCGTCCTTCTCGCCGACCGGCATCTCATCGTTTACGACCGGGAGGGCCATGAGATCCTCTATGATACCTATCTGGATCAGTATTACATCTTCGGAACCGAATGGAGCAAAGACGCCGAGCAGAGCCTGTCGGTATTTGAGGATCCGGCGCATGAGAGGGTATACTTTAAATCGTCCGCGGGACATGATTTCGGGATCGCGATCGGAGTGGATACCCGTTTCTGGGTCAAAACGTCGGATATTGACCGGATGGCGTTCTACAATGCCGAATTGAATGAACTCCTGACCGTGGGAAACCTCCTGGTCCGGATCGGCGGTGAGGATGATCTCGTGCTGTACCATCCGGCGTATACGCTGGAGGAACTGATGGAGTGGGCGGAGCACGAAGAAAGTTTTTGAAAAAAATGCTTGCATTTTTCTTCGGACTGTAGTAATATACTCAAGTGCGACACAAATCGCAACTGTGGCTCGTTGGTCAAGCGGTTAAGACGCCGCCCTCTCACGGCGGAAACAGCGGTTCGATTCCGCTACGAGCTGCTACGACAGAAACCCCGAAACAGGAAGAAATGTTTCGGGGTTTTTCTTTACGCCCGGAGAAAAAGAGGCTCGTTTCCGAAAAAGCCGGCTGTCACAAAAAAATACTTGACAGCCGGGAACTCTTTTGGCATAATACGATCGTTATGAAAAAAATCGCTGAGCAGGGGATTTTGTATGATTTCTACGGGGCGCTTCTGACGGAGCACCAGCAGAAGATCTGCGAGGCGTATATCTATGATGATCTTTCGCTTTCGGAGATCGCCGATCAGGAGGGCATCAGCAGGCAGGGAGTTCATGATCTGCTGGGACGATGCTTTACGAAGATGCAGGATTGTGAGGAGCGGCTCCATCTGATGGAACAGTTCTCACGGAGCGCGGAGTGCCTCAAGGAGCTGCGGGAACTTCTGGCGGGAGCGGAGAAAGAAAGCGACGGGAGCCGCCGGATCGGCGCAGAAGAGATCCGACGGGCGGAAATACTGATGGACCGCCTCGCGGAATTACTGGATAATACGTAAAACGGGACAGATATAAAAAGTATGGCATTTGAGAGTTTAAGCGACAAATTACAGAACGTCTTTAAAGGACTTCGCGGCAAGGGAAAGATCACCGAGGAAGATGTACGCCTTGCCATGAAGGAAGTCAAGATGGCACTGCTGGAGGCGGATGTTAACTTCCGCGTGGTCAAGCAATTCGTCAAATCCGTTGAGGAGCGCGCCGTCGGTGAGGACGTTCTGAACGGCTTAAATCCCGGACAGATGGTGGTCAAGATCGTCAATGACGAGATGGTCTCCCTCATGGGATCAGAGACGACCGAGCTGGAGTTTCAGCCCGGACAGGCGAAGACCGTGATCCTGATGGCAGGTCTTCAGGGTGCAGGTAAAACGACGACCACGGCAAAGCTGGCGGGAAAGTTCAAACAGAAGGGCAAGAAGCCACTGCTGGTTGCCTGCGATATCTATCGTCCGGCCGCGATCGAACAGTTAAAGATCGGCGGTGCAAAGCAGGAGGTCGAGGTCTTCGATATGGGGACGGACCACAAGCCTGCGGAGATCGCACTTGCAGCGCTGGAGCATGCGGAGAAGAACGGACAGAACGTCGTGATCATCGATACCGCGGGCCGTCTGCATATCGACGAAGATATGATGGCGGAGCTGCAGGAGATCAAAGACAAGGTTGAGGTCCACAAGACACTTCTGGTGGTTGACGCCATGACCGGTCAGGACGCAGTCAATGTGGCGAAGGAGTTTGACGAGAAAGTCGGTGTCGACGGGATCATCCTCTCCAAGATGGATGGTGATACCAGAGGCGGTGCGGCGCTTTCCGTAAAGGCCGTGACCGGAAAACCGATCCTCTATGTCGGTATGGGGGAGAAACTCTCGGATCTCGAGCAGTTCTATCCGGACCGTATGGCGAGCCGTATCCTCGGGATGGGTGATGTACTCTCCCTGATCGAAAAAGCGCAGGAGAACATCGATCTCGACGAGGATAAAGGGCGGGAGATGGCTTCCCGCATGAAAAAGGGGAAGTTCGATTTCAACGACTATCTGGAATCCATGAAGCAGATGCGGAACATGGGCGGACTCGGGAGCATTTTAAAACTCCTGCCCGGCATGGGCGCGAAGATGGGCGAGATCGAGTCCATGATCGACGAGAAGCAGCTGAAGCAGACCGAAGCGATCGTATATTCCATGACTCCGCAGGAGCGGGCGAACCCGAAACTCCTGAATCCGAAGCGCAAGCACCGGATCGCGAAGGGAGCGGGTCTCGACATCGCCGTGGTCAACCGTTTCATCAAGCAGTTCGAACAGTCACAGAAGATGATGAAACAGATGCCCGGACTCATGGGCGGCATGGGAAAACGCGGACGCGGCGGTTTCGGCGGATTCCCGAAGATGCCTTTTTAACGGCAAATCGTACATGGATTGCGGCAGATGCCGCAGACGCGTACCTGATGCATAGATAAAAACAAATCACATTTCTTTAGGGAGGAAACAACAATGGCAGTAAAGATCAGATTAACCAGAATCGGAAAGAAAAAGCACCCGATCTATCGTATCGTCGTGGCGGATTCCCGCAATGCACGTGACGGAAAGGTGATCGAGGAGATCGGTACCTATGATCCGAATACGGATCCGTCCACGTTCAAGATCGATGAGGACAAGGCAAAGAAGTGGCTCGGAAACGGTGCGCAGCCGACGGAGCGCGTAGGAAAGCTTTTCAAACTGGCAAATATCGAAAAATAATCACGGAGGCGGCGAATGAAGGAACTTGTTGAAGTCATCGCAAAAGCCCTCGTAGATCATCCCGATGAAGTCCGTGTTGAAGAAGAAGCCGACGGAAGACATGTCAAAGTGAGCCTTCATGTGGCGCAGTCGGATATGGGTAAGGTCATCGGCAAACAGGGCCGGATCGCGAAAGCTATACGAGCCGTCGTCAAGGCCGCTTCCACCAGAGAAGACCTCTATGTGGATGTGGACATCGTCGACGAGGACGGCAAAAAAGAGGAAGAATAATTGCACGGAAGACCGCTGCCGCCTGATCGCGGCGGCGGTTTTTCAAAAGAGGGAATATGGAAGAAACGAAAGAATATTTCCGGATCGGTGTGATCACCGAGCCGCACGGCATCCGGGGGGAAGTGAAAGTCTATCCCACGACGGATGATACCGCGCATTTGAAAAAAGTAAAAGAAGTCTATCTCGGCAAAGAAAAGAGACTGCTGCATCTTAAGTCCGTGCGTCCGCAGAACGACCGGATGATCCTTTCCTTTGCGGAGTTTGAAAACCGAAACGATGTGGAGACGCTCCGGAAACAGGAGCTTTTTGTGACGAGAAAGGATGCGTCACCGCTCGCCGAGGACGAATATTATATCTCGGACCTGATCGGTCTGGCTGTCTTCGAAAACGGGGGACAGATCGGGGAAGTGACCGATGTGCTTCCGACCGGGGCGAATGACGTTTATGTGATCCGGCGGACGGACGGAAGCGAATTGCTGCTTCCGGCGATCCGGCAGTGCGTTCTTTCCGTGGATGTCCCGGGAAAACGGATGGAAGTTTCCGTGATGGAGGGACTGTAAGCGATGCATTTTCATGTAATGACGCTGTTTCCCGAACTGATCGACAAGGGGATGCACACCGGAGTGCTCTATCGTGCGATGGAGCAGGGAATCCTTTCTCTTGAAACCTATCATATCCGGGAATATACGGTGGAAAAACATAAGCGTGTGGATGACTATACCTACGGCGGCGGAGCCGGGATGCTGATCCAGGCGCAGCCGGTTTATGACACCTATCAGGCGGTGCTTTCCCGTATCCGGGAGCGGGAGGGGGATGCTTCCGGGAAAAAGCCCCGGGTGATCTATACGACACCGCAGGGCAGAGTGTTCACGCAGGCGATCGCAGAGGAACTCGCGAAGGAGGAAGAACTGGTCTTTCTCTGCGGCCACTATGAAGGGATCGACGAGCGCGTGCTCGAGGAAATCGTGACCGACGAGATCTCGATCGGAGACTATGTTTTGACCGGAGGGGAGCTCCCCGCACTGGTCATCATGGATGCGATCTCACGTCTCGTCCCGGGCGTTCTCAATAACGATGAATCCGCCATGACGGAATCCTTCTCCGACGGTCTGCTGGAATATCCCCAGTATACCAGGCCCGAGGAGTGGATGGGGAAAAAGGTGCCGGAAGTACTGCTTTCCGGACACCATGCAAATGTGGAAAAATGGAGACTGGAGAAGTCTCTGGAAAAGACCAGGAAGGTGCGCCCGGAGCTGTATGACCGCTACATGGAGCTGCATCCGCCGGTCGTAAAAAAGAAGAAAAAATGAGACTGACGGCAGAGGGCATCTGTAAAAAATTCAAACGCCTGACAGGGGCGGAAGACGCAAAGAAGAACCGTTCCGTACAGGAAGAGTTTTTCGCGGTCGATCACGTGGCACTCCGTGCCGATCCCGGTGAGATCCTGGGCGTGCTCGGACCGAACGGCGCGGGTAAGACCACGCTGCTTCGGATCCTGGGAATGCTGATGCGCGCCGATGAGGGGAGCGTCCGGATCGAAGCGGACGACGGGACGGAACTGACGGATCCCGTGGAATGCAAGCGGCGGATCGGCTACCTCTCCGAGAATACCAAACTTTACCAGCGGCTTTCTGCGCGGGAGATGCTGCATACCATCGCGGAGATCTACGGGATTTCGGCGGAGGAGGAAAAAGAACGTATCGACGGCATCATCCGTGTGCTTCAGATGTCTTCTTTTGTCGATAACCGGATCGAGCGGCTTTCCACCGGACAGACGCAGCGTGCCAATATCGCGAGGTGTCTCATCCATGATCCCGGGATCTTTATCTTCGACGAGCCGACGCTCGGGCTGGATATCCTGAGCAGCGACTCGATCGTGGAGTTCATGAAGCAGGAGCGGGACAGAGGGCGTACCGTGATCTACTCGACGCATTACATGGAGGAAGCGCAGTATCTCTGCGACCGCATTCATATGATGTACCGCGGCAGGATCATTGCCGACGGGACTCCGGAGGAACTGATGACCGAAACCGGGACGCGGAATCTGCGTGAGGCATTCCGTGTCATGATCGGCAGGGAAGATGAGGGAGAAAACGAATGAACCGCAGAACCGTCTTATCCCTGTATAAAAAAGAAATGCTGGATATCCTGCGGGACCGGAAAACGATTCTCATGATGATCGTGATCCCGCTCGTTCTGTATCCGCTGCTGTTTATCGGCTCCATGTATCTGACGAGCCGGATGATGAATGCCGATACGGAAAATACTTATACGATCGCATTTACGGGGGATGTGGGACAGGAGGAGCTGCGGGCGTTTTTCCGTGATCATGCCGCGGATTATGACTACAGCTTTCAATACTACCGGGCAGACGACGGAAGTGCGGAGCACTATGATGAGGCGATGCGTGCCGGGGAGATCGATGCCTATGTAAACGGCAGCATTTCGGAAAACCGTCCGTATTTCGAGATCTCCTATATGGCTTCGGAAAACGATTCCCAGACGGCGGCAGGGATGATCAGTGATCTTCTCTTTGATTACCGGGATGAACTCCGTGGCGAGGCTTGCGATACGTACGGGGTCGATAAGGATGAACTGATGAACCCCATCGTATATGCTTACGTCGACCGTTCCACGAATGAGGAGAACGCGGGATATCTGTTCGGCTATATCCTTCCGTTCCTGCTGATCACGAGCATCCTCATGGGAGCGCTGTATCCCGCGATCGATGCGACGGCCGGAGAGAAAGAAAGGGGCACGCTGGAGACGCTTCTGACCCTTCCGGTGAAGAACATCGAACTCATCACGGCGAAGTTTCTGGCAACATCCACGGTCGCGGTATCGGCGGCGATCCTCAATATGCTTTCCATGTCCGGCATGGGACTCTACTTCTTTGACAGTATGAACCTCGCGGACAGCGGGATGACGGTCGATCTTCTCTCCTATCTGCCCGCATTTCTCATCATGATGCTGTGTACGGTCGTCTTTGCCATGTTTGCCTCCGCAGTCTGTCTCTCCGCCTGCATTATGGCGAAAAGCTTTAAGGAAGCACAGAATTACACGACGCCGGTCATGATCGTTTTCATGCTGGGCGGGATGGCTGCCATGATCCCGCAGCTGGAGCTTACTCAGACGACGGCGCTGATCCCGGTCGTCAATATCGCGCTTTTGATCGCAGCGCTCTTCAAGTTCCATTTTGATCTGGCGCTGATCGCTCTTGTGCTCTTCTCCAACATTGCCTACAGCGCGCTTGCGATCGTGCTGATGGCCCGGATCTTTTCTTCGGAGCAGATCCTTTTCGGCGATTCGGCCGGCGGGATCCGTGTGCTGGAGTCCAGACGCCATATGCGGGAAAAGCAGATCCCCGGGATGGGCGATGTGGT
>Ga0310694_10007518_pt1 | contig 10220 bp, 8 predicted proteins | sample 174DNAGHGhighgp2_FD_203884 | JGI IMG/M metagenome (GOLD analysis project Ga0310694, IMG submission 203884) | Sheep rumen microbial communities from Palmerston North, Manawatu-Wanganui, New Zealand - 1742 DNA GHGhigh gp2 (v2) (version 2) | ecosystem: Host-associated > Mammals > Digestive system >... | reverse complement strand
GCCGAATGGATCATCGGTGGCGATGTGGCCCGACCACTGCTGCCCGTATGGCTGGCCATTCCCACCATCGCCCTGCTCACCTTCCTGTGTTGTGCGGTCGCCACGAAGCTCGTCTCGCTCATTCCAGGCAGTAAATACGTGATTGGTTAACGATTAATAAATGCAAATATGAACAAGCAACTATTCTCGTCATTATGCGCCGTACTCATGCTGGCGGCATGTGGACAGCAGAACAAACAAGAACCGGCTATGGATTACGTAGACAATGTACAGGTGGCACTTGCCGACAGCGGACGTGTCGATTTGAGTAGCCTCCAGTGGACGCGGGAGCCTGCGAAGTGTGAAATCAAGGACGACACCATCCGCATCACCACCGCTCCAAAGACCGACCTCTGGCAGCGCACCTACTATCATTTCCAGAACGACAATGCGCCCGTGCTGCAGATGAAGACCCGCGAACGGTTCTTCAGCTTTGTGGTGAAGACCGACTTCACAGGCAGTCATCACCGCTTCGACCAGTGTGGCGTCGTGATGTATCTCGACAGCGAGAACTGGCTGAAAGGCTCGGTGGAATACGAGAACGAGGCGTTCCAGCACCTGGGCAGCGTAGTCACCAACAAAGGCTATTCCGACTGGGCCACGACAGCCATTCCTGCCGACGTGAAGACCATGTGGTATAGGTTTTCGCGCCGCGAGGACGACTACTGCATCGAGTGCTCCACCGACGGCGTGACGTTCAGCCAGATGCGCATCTGTCACGTGTACGCCGGTGCCGAAGAGATTAGTTTTGGCATCTATGCCTGTTCGCCCGAGGAGTCTTCCTTCACGGCTGTCTTCTCGGACATGAAGATCACCGAGTGCGCCTGGAAGGCTCACGACGGCCAGCAGCCTGACAAGGAATAGTCCCAGATAAATTGGTATCTACATGTCCAAAGATAAGAGTTTCATTATCATGCTGGGAACCGGCAACGCACTGGCAACCCGATGCTACAACACGTGTTTCACGCTGCATAGCAGCGGAACGATGCTGATGGTGGACGCTGGTGGAGGCAATGGTGTGCTCACACAGTTGGAGCGGGCTGGCTTGCGGTGTGAAGATGTTCATCACCTCTTCGTTACCCATGCACACACCGACCATCTGCTGGGCTGCGTGTGGATGGTGCGCATGGCTCTGCAGTTTCGCTTCTCACTGCATGTATGGAGTCACCAGAAGGTGATTCGGCTGTTGGTCGACATCTGTCGACAGGTGTTGCCACGGCGGGAGGCCGATGGTATCGGGAGTATCGTCGTGGTGCATGAGTTGGAGGATGGACATTGCTTTGAAGTAGGCGATATGCAATTACAATGCTTCGACATCCATGCCGCCAAGGAACGCCAGTTCGGCTTCACGGCCTTGCTGCCCGATGGCCAGCGGCTCTGCTGTCTGGGCGATGAGCCTTACAATCCGCTGTGTAAGCAATATGCCGAAAGTGTCGACTGGCTGATGTGCGAGGCTTTCTGCCTGTATGAAGACCGCGAGCGCTTCCTTCCCTACGAGAAGCATCACAGCACGGTGCTTGATGCTGCTCGCCTGGCCGAGCAGCTCGGAGTAAAGCACCTCATTCTGTATCACACAGAGGACAGAACGCTCGAAACTCGTAGAGAGAGGTATTCGGCCGAGGCAGCGACGACATTCGGCGGACAGGTATGGGTGCCAGACGACCTTGAAAAAATTGTTTTGTAAAGTGTTTGAAAATAATAATTCAACTTTCTGAAGTAGTTAAGTAGTCAGAAGTTCTGTGCAAGCAAAGCTCGAGCGAAGCCAAATGTCTTCTGGCGGAAGGCAGCATATAGGTGTTCTTTGCAAGCAAAGCGAGCAAAGCTCGAGCGATGGCTTAACTACAGTCCAAAGGGACGAGCAAAGCGAAAACTACTTAACTTCTTAACTACAAAGAAGTTGAGCGAATGTGAAACTTGAATGAAATAATGAATCAGAAAATGACTATACAGGATTTTAGAGATTACATGGCATCGGGCAAGCCTGTCATAGGCGGCTCCGATGTCCACATGATGTTCCACCAGTTGTCGCAGGAGGCACTGAAGATAACGGCGGAGATTAACGGCAAGTATCACACTCCAGAACAGCTGCACGCACTCTTGGAGAAGCTTTGGGGGCGTGAAGTGCCCAAGACGGTTGGCATGTTCCCACCGTTCCACACCGACTGCGGCAAGAACACTGTAGTTGGTGAGCGTGTCTTCATCAACATGGGCTGCAAGTTCCAGGACCAGGGTGGCATCACCATCGACGAGGGCGCACTCATAGGCCATAACGTCGTGCTGGCCACCATCAACCACGACCTTGCCCCTGACCGTCGTCAGAGCATGTCGTATGCCCCCATCCACATCGGAAAGAACGTATGGATTGGAGCCAATGCCACAGTGCTTGCCGGCGTGACCATCGGCGATGGAGCCGTGGTAGCCGCCGGTGCCGTAGTGACTAAGGATGTGGAACCGAACACCATTGTTGGTGGCGTGCCTGCCAAGGTTATTAGGAAAATAGATGTGTAAAATGGTTCAAGGCCCGCATGTTAGGAGCTGATTGTAGTTATTGGGAGATATTGCCTTGCAAGAACTCCCAATAACTCCCAACAACTCCCAGCAAGCGGAGCTTAAAAGGGCGTACATGATAATCAACGAATATTGTAAAGACTGCCAGGTTAGGCGGAACATGAATAGATACCCCCCAACAGCTTCTGCTGATGAGATTGCAGCCTATCAGCGTGGCGTCAGGGACATCGTAGCACATAGCGATGGCTTGAGCACTCCGCAGATATCGGAGAAGATGAATGTGTTACGCTGCAAACACTTTGGCCCTGCCAAGGATTATACTGAAATCAAGCAGCATTTCAACCAGCTCATGCTGAAACTGCTGCCATACATGCAAGAGCAGGTTAGGGCAGCTGACGATGCTCTGAAAATGGCAGTTCAATATGCGATGGTGGGCAATTTCATCGACTTCGGCGTCATGGACGAGGTTGATGACAATGAGCTACGCCACAAAGTGGATGCGGCCAAGGACATCAGTATTGCCCCTGGGGTGTTGCAAAGTTTTCGCCAGGAGATAGAACGGGCGCACCGTCTGGTGCTCTTTACAGACAACTGCGGCGAGATCGTGACCGACAAGTTGCTCATCTCCGTTCTGCGCGACATCAACCCACAGCTCTACGTTACTGTCATTGTGAGAGGCATGCCTGTGGTGAATGATGCAACGCTGGAGGATGCCCACCAGATAGGTATGGAGGAGGTTGCCAACCGCATCATCGGCAATGGGGCAGCGATGCCGGGCAACGTCATCGGTGCCATTTCTTCAGAGGCAATGGATGAAGTGCGACAGGCCGACGTGCTGGTGTCAAAGGGGCAAGGAAACTTCGAGGGCCTCAGTGGCTGCGGGCTGAACATCTTTTATTTGTTCTTGTGTAAGTGCGATGCGTTCATACAGCGTTTCGATGTGCCCCAGTTCACTGGGGTCATGACACGAGAACTCGAATCAGGAAAAGGTGAGTGATTACGGCATCTCGTGGGCGCATTTTAGGTCTCGCAGAACCCTCTGAAAAATAGTCAGTGCTTTTCGGAAAATAGTCAGTGCTTTACGAAAAATAGTCAGTGCTTTTCGCAGAATAGTCAGTGCTTTTCAAAAGTCACGTGTTTTTTCTTGTCGGAGCTAAGAAGCAATCGTTTTTTCGTAACTCTGCGTTTTCGGCGCGAAATTACTACGTCTTGGCAAAAAAAAGAAAGAATTCTTTTGTTATGCCCTCGACTTTTCGTACCTTTGCAGTCGAAAAGCTACATTTTTATCTTAATGGAACCAATATTAGACTCGAGCTCTGTTCATTTGCCAGAGCAAGAACTCATCGCTAAGACCTTTATGGGCTTAGAGCCAGTCTTGGCCAAGGAGCTGACCCAACTGGGGGCAAACAACGTTCAGATAGGCCGTCGCATGGTGTCGTTTACCGGCAACAAGGAACTCATGTACCGTGCCAATTTCCAACTTCACACTGCCATCAAGATACTCAAGCCGTTGCGCCACTTCAAGGCACGCTCGGCCGACGACGTGTATGATGAGGTGAAGAAGGTGGACTGGAGCCAGTATCTCACTCCCGAAAAGACCTTCGCCGTGGACTCGGTCGTGTTCTCCGACGAGTTCCGCCATTCCAAATTCGTCAGCTACAAGGTGAAGGATGCCATCGTCGACCAGTTCAGGGAGCTTGGCGGCAGCAGACCCAACATCTCAGTGAGCAATCCCGACATCAGGCTTAACATCCACATAGCCGAGGATCGATGCACGCTCAGCCTGGACTCCAGCGGCGAGAGCTTGCACCGACGGGGCTATAGGCAGGAAACCATGGAAGCCCCGATCAACGAGGTGCTTGCAGCTGGCATCATACTCCAGACAGGCTGGCAGGGCGAGTGCGACTTCATCGACCCCATGTGCGGCAGCGGCACACTGCTCATCGAGGCAGCCCTCATAGCCCGCAACATGGCGCCTGGCCTCTTCCGCAAGGAGTATGCCTTCGAGAAGTGGCCCGACTTCGATGCCGAACTCTTCGACCACATCTACAACGATGACTCGCAGGAGCGCGAGTTTACCCACCACATCTATGGCTACGACATCGACATCAAGGCTGTCAACACAGCTCGCCAGAATGTGAAGGCTGCTGGCCTGTCGGACTGCATCACCCTGGCACAGCAGGACTTCAAGGACTTCACCCAGCCACAGCAGAAGAGCATCATAGTAACCAATCCGCCATACGGCGAGCGCATCTCCACGCCCGACCTACTGGGCACCTACCGCATGATTGGCGAGCGCCTCAAGCACCAGTTCGTGGGGGGCGATGCCTGGATACTGAGCTACCGCGAGGAGTGCTTCGCACAAATCGGCCTAAAGCCCAGCATCAAGATACCCCTGTACAATGGCGCATTGGAGTGTGAACTGCGCAAGTATCAGACTTTCGACGGCAAGATGAAAGCCTTCCGCCAAGAGGGTGGCTTTGTGCAGACCGACGAGGAGAAGCGCCAGATGGCCGAGAAGCACCGTTTCAAGAAAAACCGCGAATTCAAACAGCGTCTTGAGGAGCAAGAGCAGAACGAGGAGGGCGACATCCGTTCGTTCACATTCCACCACCACGAGCTGACCAAGCCAACCACCGGCCGGGGGGAGCGTGGCCTGCGCCCTGGACGGGGCGACCGACGCGACCGTGACAACAATGGCGACCGTCGTAGTCGGCGCGACCGCGACGACCGCGACGAAGGCAGGGCCAGGAAGCCGCGCACCTTCCGCGACAGTCGCGACCATCGCGACGACCGCCGCCGGCCAAACAGTGGCCAGCGTGGTGGCCACGAACGCTTTGACCGAGGTGGTGGCAAGTATTACCTCCCCAACAACCATACGACCAACGAAGATGACGAAGACTAAGACACTAACCTTGCTGTTAGTCATAGCCGTACTGACCATGACCGTCGTAAACCCACTTGCCGCCACGGCCCAGCAAAAGCACTTCACCCTTGAAGACCTCAACTTCGGCGGCACCAACTACCGGCAGCTACTGCCTAAGAACCTGTGGCTCACCTGGTGGGGCGACCAGCTCATGGAGCAAGATGCAGAGCAGGCGCGCAGACAGGGAGAAGACACGCCGCTGTTCACCCTCAACGATCTGGGGCAGGGCTGGCACTCGTTGATGGAAGTGAGCTATCCCTATCCCAGCAAGCCCCTGGCTCTCCTCGACAATGGTCGCGAGCGCGTGCTCTACGACTTCAAGAAGAAGTGCGTGGCCTGGCGACAGACCAGCCTTGACGAGCAGCACGCCCAGTGGAACGCCGTGTCGAGGGCAGTGGCCTACGTCAAGGACAACCAGCTCCATGTGCGCACGGCCGACGACGAAGAGCGACGGCTCACCACCGACGGCTCACGCGAGATAGTCTACGGCCAGGCCGTACACCGCAACGAGTTTGGCATCGACGGAGGACTGTTCTGGAGCGCCGACGGACAGCGCTTGGCCTTCTATCGCATGGACCAAACGATGGTGGCCGACTATCCGCAGGTGGACATCTTCCAGCGTGAGGCGACCATGGCTCCCGACAAGTATCCCATGGCTGGCATGACCTCACACAAGGTGACCGTGGGCGTGTACGACCTCAGAAGCCGGGCCATAGTCTATCTGAAGGCCGGCGACCCCACAGACCGCTATTTCACCAACATCGCCTGGAGTCCCGACGGTTCGACCATCTACATGTTTGAACTGAACAGGAAGCAGAACGACTGCCGCCTAAAGAGCTACGACGCTGCCACTGGCGAACCTATAGCCGAACTCTATCGCGAGACCAGCGACAAGTACGTGGAGCCGCTACACCCCATACAGTTCCTGCCCTGGGACCCCACCAAGTTCATACTACAGAGCCAGCGCGACGGCTACAACCATCTCTACCTATATAATAATAAGGGAGAGTGCCTCTCCCAACTCACAAAGGGCAGCTGGGTGGTGATGGAAGTGCTGGGGTTCAACAAAGGCATGAAGTCGGTGGTCATAGCGGCCAACAAGGAGCATCCGCTCCACCGTCGCCTCTACAGCGTGGACATGAAGGGCGGCGTGACCCAGATAGAGACTACCGACGGAGTGCACTACGGCGACTTGTCGCCAACGGGAAGGAGGCTCGTCGACAGATTCTCAACGCCAACGCGCTCGCGTGTCATCGACATCGTGGAGCTGTCGTCGAAGTCGCCCCGACACACAACCCTCCTCGACGCCCCCGACCCCTGGGCCGACTACGAGCAGCCCATCTTCGAGTGCGGGAGCATCAAGGCGGCTGATGGCCAGACCGACCTCTACTACCGCATGGTCAAGCCTGCCGACTTCAATCCCGCAAGGCGCTATCCCACCGTGGTCTACGTCTACGGCGGCCCACACGCCCATAATGTCGGAGCATCGTGGCACTGGGGTAGTCGCTCGTGGGAGACCTACATGGCGCAGAAAGGCTACATCGTCTTCGTGCTCGACAACCGCGGCTCAGAGAACCGCGGACTGGCCTTTGAGCAGGCCACGTTCCACCAGCTCGGACAGGTGGAGATGGCCGACCAGATGGCGGGCGTGGACTATCTCAGGTCACTGCCCTATGTCGACATGGAGCGCTTGGGGGTGCATGGCTGGTCGTTTGGCGGATTCATGACTATTACGCTTATGCTGAACCATCCCGAAGTGTTCCGCGTAGGCGTGGCAGGTGGTCCGGTCATTGACTGGAAGTGGTACGAGGTGATGTACGGCGAGCGCTATATGGGCACGCCACAAGACAATCCCGAAGGCTATGCCAAGACCTCGCTCATAGACAAGGCTGCCAAGCTCAAGGGCCGGCTGCAGGTCATCACGGGCTATAACGACAACACCGTCGTGCCACAGCACTGCCTGTCCTTCCTCGACGCCTGTGTCAAGGCTGGCACCCAGCCCGATTTCTTCGCCTATCCAGGCGAGGAGCACAACATGAGGGGGCACGCCAGCGTGCATTTGCACGAGAGGATTACCCAGTATTTCGAAGACTATCTTAAGTAAATACCAACAGATACCATTATGCGCATATTACTTTTAGGAAGCGGAGGCCGTGAGCACGCCCTCGCCTGGAAAATAGCTCAGAGTAAGAAATGTGAGAAGCTCTACATAGCCCCCGGCAACGGAGGAACGGGAGCCTGCGGCGAAAACGTGGCCATCAAGGCCGACGACTTCGAGGCCATCAAGCAGTTTGTCGTCGACAAGGCCATCGACATGGTTGTCGTTGGCCCGGAAGACCCATTGGTGAAGGGCATCTACGACAATCTGAAGGCCGACCCGCGCACGGAGGCCATACCCGTGATAGGCCCATCGAAGGGCGGTGCCGTGCTGGAGGGGTCGAAAGACTTTGCCAAGGCTTTCATGCATCGCCACAACATACCCACCGCCCGCTACCAGACCTTCACCGGCGACACTGTGCAAGAAGGTTTTGCCTTCTTGGAAACACTCAACCCGCCCTACGTGCTCAAGGCCGACGGTCTCTGTGCTGGCAAGGGTGTGCTCATCTTGCCCACACTCGACGAGGCCAAGAGCGAGCTACGCTCCATGCTCGGTGGCAAGTTTGCCGACGCGTCGAGTCGCGTGGTCATCGAGGAGTATCTCAGTGGTATAGAGTGCTCAGTCTTTGTGCTCACTGACGGTAGGCACTACAAGATTCTACCCGAAGCCAAGGACTATAAGCGCATAGGCGAAGGCGACACAGGCCTCAACACCGGAGGCATGGGTAGCGTCTCGCCCGTACCCTTCGCCACTACGGAGTGGATGAGGAAGGTTGAAGACCGCATCATCAGGCCTACCGTGGAAGGGCTTTACAGCGAGGGCATCGACTACAAGGGCTTCATCTTCTTCGGACTCATCAATGTGGCAGGCGACCCCATGGTGATAGAGTACAACTGTCGCATGGGCGACCCCGAGACAGAGACGGTTATGCTGCGCCTCAAGAGCGACATCGTTGACCTGTTTGAAGGAGTGGCACAGGGCAATCTCGACCAGCGCGACATTGCCTTCGACGAGCGTGCCGCCGTGTGCGTGATGCTCGTGTCGGGAGGCTATCCTGAGGCCTACAAGAAGGGCTACCCCATCACGGGCATCGACCAGGTGGAAGCCAATGCCGCCGCCTCCTCCGTTGGTACCGTGCCTGGCGGTTTTCCCGCCAGGAGCACTGCCCCCTCCACAGACACCGTTGTCTTTCATGCCGGTACAGCCATCAACACCGATGGCCAGCTCGTGACCAATGGCGGACGTGTCATTGCCGTGAGCAGCTATGGCGCCAACAAGGCCGAGGCCCTGGCCAAGTCGTTTGACGAGGCGCAGAAGATACACTTCACCGACCGCTACTTCCGCCGCGACATTGGTGCCGACCTGTAGAACCGTTACTTGCAGTCAGCCTGCGCCAAAAGGCCAGGCCGACTTTACGAGCAAACCATAGCCATGCAGAAACGCATACAGAACAAGGTGGCCGAGAGCCGCCTCACGCTGCCAGCCATGTCGGTCTATGCCGGTGTGGTGTGGTTTCTGGCAGGACTCATAGGCCAGCAGCTGTGGATGCAGCTTGCGTGCTTTGTCATTACCACCTTCCTCATGGTGGAACTCAACAATGGCAATGCGCTCATACGCATCTACAGCCGCATGGTGTCGAGTTCGTTTCTCGCCCTGTCGTGCGCGGCCAGCTATCTGTTTCCCCTGCTGGGCACACAGCTCGTCACGCTCTGCTTCGTGGCCATGTATGTCATCCTGTTCCGATGCTATCAGGACAAGCAGTCGCCCGGCTGGACCTTCTATGCCTTCCTTGTGATGAGCATGGCCAGCCTCGTCTTCCCCCAACTGCTTTACTATGTGCCGCTGCTCTGGCTGCTCATGGCCGTCCAGCTCTACTCCATGAGCTGGCGTACCTTCCTTGCCTCGGTCATCGGGCTGCTTACGCCCTACTGGGTGGCGGCCTGCTACTTCGCCTACACCGTGGCCACCATGGGCGACAGCGACGCCTTTGCCAAGGCTATGCAGCTGCCCATGGCCCACCTGATGCAGCTGCTGACCTTTAGCGTTCCGCCCTACTATGGCGGCGTCACGCTCGTCCAGGCACTGCTCTATGCTTTCGTCGTGCTGCTGGCCATCACTGGCATGATTCACTTCCTGCGCAACAGCATCGACGACAAGATACGCATACGCCAGTTCTACGGATGCTTCATGGTCGTCGATGCCTTCACACTCACATTCCTTGCCCTCCAGCCACAGCATTATGCCATGCTCATGCCGATAGCCATCGTCTCGACAGCGCCGTTGACGGGCCACTTCCTGGCGCTTACACATACTAAGCTCACCAACGTGGTGTTCTTTGTGGTTGTGGCCGTATGTCTGGCTCTGGCCGTGCTTAGCCTATGGATGCCATCCTTGCCTTTCTGACTACCCACGGCTATTGGGGCATGTTCCTGGCCTCGCTGCTGGCAGGAAGTTTCCTGCCCTTCTCCAGCGAGGCTGTGATGGTGGCGCTCATGGCGGCTGGGCTCAACCCGTGGTTGCTCATGGCATACGGCACTGTGGGCAACGTCATGGGGGCGGGCGTGAACTACGCCGTGGGGCGCATGGGTAAAACTGAGTGGTTTGAGAAATATCTCCATGTCAAGCCACGCGACATGGAGAGGGCTGAGC
>Ga0310694_10007513_pt1 | contig 10225 bp, 9 predicted proteins | sample 174DNAGHGhighgp2_FD_203884 | JGI IMG/M metagenome (GOLD analysis project Ga0310694, IMG submission 203884) | Sheep rumen microbial communities from Palmerston North, Manawatu-Wanganui, New Zealand - 1742 DNA GHGhigh gp2 (v2) (version 2) | ecosystem: Host-associated > Mammals > Digestive system >... | reverse complement strand
TTCGCAGTCATACTTGGCCAGCAACTGATGGGCATCGCCCTCGGCAAAACGCACAAAGGCACACACCTTGTCACTCGTCGTCCGCTGGGCACGATGCATGACTGACGAGTGGCTCATCAGCTGTCGAACGTGGAACGATACTTTATCCACCGTGCCTGCCATCGCTATGATGTTCATCAAGAGCATCAGTATGAGAGCAACACTCTTTTTTGCTCCTAAACTTTCCCTTACCATAATCAATATATAGTCTGATGAAAGTCTCACAAATTAAAACTTACTTGGCGTAGGCAACGCTGCGGGTCTCGCGGATGACGGTAATCTTGACCTGTCCGGGATAGGTCATCTCGTTCTGAATCTTGGAAGCAATCTGTCCGCTCAGTGCCTCGGTCTCGGCATCGTCCATCTTGTCGGCACCGACGATGACGCGCAACTCACGACCAGCCTGAATGGCGTAGGTCTTGGTGACACCGGGATAGCTCATGGCGATAGCCTCGAGATCGTTCAGACGCTTGATGTAAGCCTCAACGATTTCGCGGCGGGCACCGGGACGGGCGCCGGAGATGGCGTCGCAAATCTGTACGATGGGAGCCAGCAGGGTCTGCATCTCCATCTCGTCGTGGTGGGCACCGATGGCGTTGCAGATATCGGGCTTCTCCTTATACTTCTCTGCAATCTTGGCGCCATAGAGTGCGTGGGGCAGTTCGCTCTCCTCATCGGGCACTTTACCAATATCGTGCAACAGGCCTGCACGCTTAGCCTTCTTGGGGTTCAAGCCCAGCTCTGAGGCCATGACGGCACAGAGGTTGGCTGTCTCGCGGGCGTGCTGCAACAGGTTCTGACCATAAGAGGAACGGTACTTCATCTTACCGATAATGCGAATGAGTTCCGGATGCAGGCCATGAATACCAAGATCGATAGTAGTACGCTTGCCGGTCTCAATAATTTCGTTCTCAAGCTGTTTCTTGACTTTGGCAACCACCTCCTCGATACGGGCAGGATGGATACGTCCGTCGGCCACCAACTGGTGGAGTGCCAGACGGCAAGTCTCGCGGCGAATAGGGTCGAAAGCAGAGATGACGATAGCCTCGGGGGTGTCGTCGACTACGATTTCAACACCGCAGGCAGCCTCCAAGGCACGGATATTACGACCCTCACGACCAATCACACGACCCTTGACGTCGTCGTTGTCAATGTGGAACACGGAGACAGAGTTCTCGACTGCGGTCTCGGTGGCCACGCGCTGGATGGTCTGAATGATAATCTTCTTGGCCTGAGCATTGGCATTGAGCTTAGCCTCGTCCATGATTTCATTGATGTAAGCGGCAGCGTCGGTCTTGGCCTCGTCCTTCATCGACTCTACCAAGCGGGCTTTAGCCTCGTCGGCAGAGAGTCCGGAGAGTTCTTCAAGCTTGGCACGCTCCTGGAGCTGCATCTTCTCCAGCTCTTCCTGCTTCATGGAGAGCAGTTTCTTCTCGTTGTCGATGCGGTTCTGCTGGTTGTCAAGGTCGTTCTTACGACGTCCGAGTTCCTCCTGACGCTGATTGAGCGAAATCTCACGCTGCTTCAACTTGTTCTCGCTCTGCTGGATGTGCTGGTTGCGCTGCTGCACCTCCTTTTCCAGTTCGGCTTTCTTGTTGAGGAACTTCTCCTTGACTTCGAGCAGTTTCTTCTCCTTAATTACTTCGGCCTCCTTCTTGGCGGCCCCAATCATGTCGTTATATTTTCCCTTGATAACAAAGCGGAAAATCATAAATCCGCAGAGGCCGCCTATAATAAGGGCCGCCACGATTAAAATAATACCAACAATAATGTTCATAAATGTGTAATATATATTGAATTAATGTTCTTACGCCTTACGTTTGCTACTCACCGAGGACAGCCTCGATTTCTGACGTCAAACGGGCAAGAACATTATCGTAGGGCATGGTGTCATTGCTGGCACGCTCCTTCTGATACGTCAAGGCTATGTCGACAAGGGTCATGAGTGCAATCGTGTGGTCAGTCTTGCGGCCCTTGAATCGTTGAGCGTAGCCATTGTATCGCTCGGTAATGAGTTTAGCTGCACTGCGATAGTACTCTTCGTCCTCGCGGTTGATGACGACTTCTATTTCCTCGTCATAAACGTGCAACCTGATATGTAGTCTGTCCTTGTTCTGTTCTGCCATAGCTTGTTCTCCTTATTGATTCTCATCGCTGAGGATTGCAATGCACTTATTGACGTCGCGGATAAGCTTTGACAACCGTTCCCTGGCCCCACTGAGGTCGCCGTCGGTAATCTCAATCATCTTAGCCATCTTCAGTGATTGGTAATCGGACTGCTGTTGGTCTAACTTTGCCTGCAAGTCCTTGAGGGCCTGCTCGTTCTTCTTCACTGTGTCAACAAGTTGCTGGTTCTCCTTTTTCAACTGCTGAAAACGAAGAATCATCTGCCTGATGCGAGTCTCGAACGTTGCAATTGTTTTCTCGTTAGCCGTCATTACGCTTCACTTTTCCGCACAAAGGTAAAGTAAAAATATTAAAATAGTGGCATAACTTCCACTATTTTAATATTTTTTAAATCTCACTTCTTACTCTCCTTTAGGCTGTTTCTCCTTTTTGGCCAGCATCACGACACGGTAGACGAAATTAGTTGTCCACTGCTGCGAGAAGCCCAGCTTCTGAGCGTACTGGCGAATAGCCACAACGGTCTTCATGACTCCCGGGTCCGTGAAGTCGTTCTTATTAAAGATGTCGTTAACAGTCTTTTCGGTCATGGTGCGAATAGCACTCTTGAAGAAACTGGGCACACGGAGTTTGAACTTCATAAGGTTGCCCGTGAGCATCATCAAATCCTGCGTAAAGCCGGAGAACTGATACATGTAGGTCTGCACGTCCTGCGGTTTCTTACAGCGTTTGCGGATGCTGGCATCAATCTCCTTAGTGAAGTCGTCGTCCATCTGATAGAGTTCCTTCAGCATCTTGTTGCAACGCGACTTCTCGGCCAGTCCCAGACGATTATTCTGTGTAGGCACCTTCAATGTGGCCTTGAACACACGCAAGTCGGGCAGTGCGGCGAGATTTGAAATGCCCAGGTCAGCAGCCATGCAAGCCTGGAAATATACTCGGATGAGGGTCATGAAGTCTTCCATGCCCCCAGCCTTCTGTTGTTCGTCCTCCTTTTTTCCAAATAGTTTATTCAAAAAACTCATATCTTTATAATTTTACAATTTTATAATCATTCTGTAAGGCCCCAGCCCCACTGACTGTACTCGACATCAATGCCGCCCAGCAACAGCCAGTTGGCCAATGTCTTTTCATAGTATTTCAGCAGATAGAGGGGAGCCTCTGTCTTTTCTCCCAACTGCTGGAGAGCAGGAGCATACACGTCATTCTCGGAATCCGACAAAATACCTGATAACAGATATGCTGCTACTTCCACAAGATCAGCAGTTGTAACGCCAGAGTCTGCCAACATCTGTGCCACATCCTTCGGAGTCAGGTCAACCTTGCTCAGTGCGTCAACAGCATTGGGAATAAGATTTAATATATTATCTATGACCGTCTCAACTGAACCTGCCCTATTATGCATGGCAGATGCCAAACTGCCATTCTTGATAATCTTGCGCAGGTCGATGCCCAAGCTCTCCAGCAGTTTAATCAGCTTCATCAAGTTCATATCCTTGACGGCATCATAGTAGAAACGATTCAATCCACCCTCGTAGTAGGCAACGGGCCAGAACTGAATGGCTGCCATGGTCTGAATGCCCCATACAATAGCGGAGGGCTGGTGCTTCAGCTTGAATATCAGCATGTTGGTTTGCAGATTGGTCTTACCAGGCACGACACTGGGCTTGAAGCCCTGCTCTTCCATCCAGCCCAGCAAGCTGCGCGAACATTGTACGGGCACATAGTTGTCGTGGCGACTGTGCGCAATGAAGTATTTCTGCGTCAGGTCAGGCGTCCAGCCATTGGATATCTTGATTTCTGCCAGCTTAGCCATCAGTTTCTTGGCTGGCTCGCTTTCCAAATCCATATAGGCAGGAGTGAGCAGCTGGTGGAGCGAGTCAAGATCGGCAACACCATACTTTCTCAGCACGTCCTTATCTTTCTTCTCCAGAAACTCCTGCACATGAGAGGCAAAGGGCTCGTTGAACAAGTCCTTGTAGTCAATGCCGAGGTGATAGTTCTCATTGACCGAGATAAGCATGATGGCGATGTCGCTCATGGCATCGGCCTTGTCCAGCCTGACATACTCGGAGTAAGCTTTCTCAATGTCCAGCACACCGCCACCGGCAAAGGTCTTGTCGAAATGGATATTCTTATACTTTTCCTCAGTATCGCGCAACTTGGCAATATACATCGCTTCCGTGCCACCCTGCGAGAAGCCTACGTTGAAAAGGTATTTACCCATAGGTATATTCTTGTCCGTCAGCATCTGGCGGGCGGCCAGCAGACCATCCAGCGAGTTACGACCATTGGTGTGTCCACAGAGGTACTCATAAGGGTGGTCCTTCGACGATCCAAAGCCAATGTAGTCACTCATCACCACAATGTAGTTAGGCTTCAGCGGATTGGCCAACAGACCACTGGGGAAAACCAGTCCTCCCTGCGAGGGAGCGTCCTCCAGCGAGCCGAGTGTGGCGTGATTGAACAGAATGATGCCATCGCAAGGCACCTCGCCTTTGTCAACATCGGAAGGCACCATCACGATGCCACTGATGGTGACAGGCTTGCCGTCGGCATCGGTCGAGGGATACTCGTAGACGATGTGGCGGACGGCACGCGAACCCAGCGAGATTCCTTCTACCTTGCACTTGACGGTGGTGTCATTATTCTCGTGGAGGATTTTATAGGTTACGCCCTGTGCGGCAACGTTAAGCGCTGCGACAAGAATCATTAATAGAGTTATCAATATCTTTTTCATAGCCATCATTACTTTTTAATAACACGTTTATGGGCATCCTTGCCTTTGCGCTCAATATAGACACCCTTGTCAGGCTGATCAATATGCTGACCTTTCAGGTTGTAGAACTCAACGGCAGAGTCGTCCTGTTGTTCTGCCTGCAAATTCTGAAGAGCCGTCTTGGCTCCTCCAAGAATTTCAAACGTTGCAGCCACGGGAATGTGGTCGCCCATGAACTTGCCGTTACGTTGATAGCCCTCGGTGTCGAGCAGATAGGTCAGCGGCTTGAGTTTCGGGCCATTCACAGGGTTGATGTAGATAATCTTGTCCCTGGACTCTCCTTCCAGCAGTCTGTCTTCCGTCTCTGAGTAAATTGGCTCTTGCTGACCAGTAGGATACTGCCCTCTCTTCTCCACCTCTATCCATACATCGTGAGCCTCGGCCAGACCTGTGGCATTGATGACATCAATAAAGTTCTCCTTGATTTTCTCACGGCTATGGTAACTGTTCAGGTCGCCCAGAATAATGACGGGACGATTGTCAAAATGGTTCATGATGTCTTCGCGCACCTGTCTGTATTCTCCCTGACGAGCTGCACGGTCCTTCATATCCTTGCCCTCCTTCTCGTCGATGACACTACTTGCATCCATGTGCAGGTTGTAGACGATTATCCGAGTTCCGCTGGCCAGCGTCACCTCATAGCGGCGGAAGCCTTTCTTGATGAGCTCGTCGCCCGCATGGCTGAACTTACCGAAATGGTCGTTCCACGGAGTACGGGTTACTGCCGTCACTTGGATGCCCTTCTTCCAGCAGGCTCCCAGCCCGTCGCACTCGAACTGGTGGTTCTGAGCATGCAACAGGTCTACCTTATGTACCCCGTCCAGCACGCCTATGTCACCACTCCAGGTGTCGAACTGGTAGTTATCTTCCAGAAAGGCAGTGAGTTCGTCATGATAGTTAAAATCTTCCTGAAAAAACATAAGGTCATAGTTCTTCTGGAAAAGATACTTGCCAATGCGGACTGTACCTGCGCTGCCTGGACCATTAGGTTTTACATTGAAAACAAGGATTTTCTTTGGCAGGCCGTCAACGTTCAATGTGCTGATGCTAAACCGTTCAGCCTGCTGGGCAAAGGATAGCATCTGGGACATTAAAAATATGGTTGCACATAGCGTACGTATAACATGTTTCATATCACTTCGTTTCGTTAAAGATTATATAAACAGGTGCAAAATTAGATATTTTTGGCTAATTTACCAAATGTTTTCAGAATAAAGTTGTATCTTTGCAACTGAAAAGCATTAAAATACAAAGCATTATGAAAGGTATCGTATTAGCCGGAGGCAGCGGAACACGCCTCTACCCCATTACAAAAGGTGTATCAAAGCAGTTGATTCCCATCTTTGACAAGCCTATGATCTACTACCCCATCTCAACGCTGATGTTGGCAGGCATTCGTGAAATCCTGATTATCTCAACGCCCTATGACCTGCCGGGGTTCAAGCGTCTTTTGGGCGACGGCTCCGACTTAGGCGTGCGCTTCGAGTATGCCGAGCAGCCCTCTCCCGACGGACTGGCTCAAGCCTTCATCATCGGCGAACAGTTCATCGGGAACGACTGCGCTTGTCTGGTTCTGGGTGACAACATTTTCTATGGCAGCGGATTCACCGGCATGTTGAAACAGGCCGTGGCACACGCTGAGCAAGACGGGCTGGCAACCGTTTTCGGCTATTATGTCAACGACCCCGAGCGCTATGGAGTGGCAGAGTTTGACAAGGACGGCAACTGTCTCTCCATTGAAGAGAAGCCCAAGAAGCCTAAATCCAATTATGCTGTCGTCGGACTTTATTTCTACCCCAACAGCGTGGTAGAGATTGCCAAGAATATCAAGCCCTCGGCACGCGGCGAGCTGGAGATTACGACCGTCAATCAGGAATATCTCCAACAAAAGAAGTTGCTGGTGCAGACGCTACAGCGCGGTTTTGCATGGCTTGACACGGGCACCCACGACTCTCTGTCAGAGGCGTCAACCTTCATCGAGGTCATCGAGAAGCGCCAGGGACTTAAAGTGGCTTGCCTGGAGGAGATTGCCTACAAGCGCGGCTGGATAGACAGTGAGCAACTGAAGAAACTGGCCGAGCCCATGATAAAGAATGACTACGGCCAGTATCTGTTGCGTCGTGCAGAGGAGCCTTCACAAAGGTAATCCCCCGCCGCTATTCCGTTTATTCTATTTGGCAAACTCTTCTACACAGCGTCGCAGGGCCGTTGGATTACCCATATCGTACATCTTACCCTGCAGTCTGACACCCATCATGCCGCTCTTCTGGCGAACAGCCTCAAGGGCGGCTGTCAGTTCTATCTCACGCTGGTGGTCACCGTCTGCATCGGCTTTCCGGATGTCCTCTGCCAACTGGGCAAACACATCGGGCGTCAGGATATACTGTCCGAAGACGCTGTAGTACTCCTTCTCACCATCGGCATTGCGGACGCCAAGGAATTCTTCGGCATACGAGGACTTGGGCTTCTCGTTCATGACGGAGACATTGAGGATGGTACGTTCCTTATCCTCCCAGACACCACTCAGGATACCATAGTGGCTCACATCGGACAAAGGAACGGCATGGATGCTGACCATCAGCTGGTTATAGCGTTCGTATTCCTCAATCAACTGTAAGGCGCAAGGCTTGTTCGACAGGCTGCGATAGAGCGTATCGCCCAATAAGAGCAAGACGGGTTCGTTGTTGGCAAACTGGGCAGCCTGATAGACGGCATGGCCGAAGCCTCGTTTCTCATGCTGGTAGACATAGTGCAGGCGCTTGCCGATGTCAAGGATGCGGTTCTCGTACTCCTGAGCTTCCTTGTTCAGCTTCCGCAGATGCTCTTCGCCCAGCGGACGGTCAAAGAAGTCCGTGTACTGCAGGCGTTCCTCTTCGGAGCCGAGAACCAGACAAATCTCCTCCACTCCACTCTTCACCAGTTCCTCCAACAAGATAAGGATTACGGGGCGTACCATGCCGTCCGCACAGGGAATGGGGAAGAAGTCTTTCTTCAGTGCACGGGTTGCCGGATAAAGGCGGGTGCCAAAGCCTGCCACAGGAATGATGGCTTTGCGTACTGTATGCACAGGGCGCAGCGTCAGCGGATAGGCTTTCATGCCCTTCGCGTCCAAATAGTCGATTAGCCGAGCCTGGTCTTCTGCGCTGCGGGCCAGGAACTGTACCGAACCGTCACCATGCGAGCCGACTCCCTTACCGCCATATACCATAGGCTGTATCTGCGGGTCCTGCAACACCTCGTGCAACTTGGGAGCCCACAATGCCGGCGACATAGGTGCCACATACTTGTCGAACATCGTTTCGGCTTCTGTCATCAATCGGCCGAGCGCCTCACAATCGCCTTCAGCCAAATATCTGACCGCCCGTTCTATCACCTCATGGTTCCACTCGCCCAAAGCCTTGTGCAGATTCTCCTCGGCCTCGTTGGAAGCAAACGGATAAGCCTTGTTCAGGTCAGACAGTATCCTGATGGTATCCTTCTCGGCGCAAAGGTCGGCAAAGACCCAGTAGAGCTGCTTCTTCACATTGAGCGACCTGACCTCAATCTCGTCACCGTCGAAGGTCATCAGATTGGGCTTCACGCCAAAGGCACACGCCTGGTCCAGACGTCCGCAGCGGCTCGACGTGCGGAGCTCGCCCAGATAGGCAATGTTCATCTCGCCCAATGTATTCAGGTTGAGATGATATAATAAATTGAACGCGCGTGCGACCAAGACGCAAATGGCTGCAGACGACGAGAGCCCGCTCTTCATGGGCAGCGTCATGCCGGTAATGCGGATACGGACACCGCCTACTTTGTACCACTCCAACATGTAGGATGCCACACCGGCACAATAGCAGAAGAAGGAGCCGGACTTGGCCACCCGCTTCAGCTCGGCCTCGTCCATCCGGCATGAGAAGTCGTGCCACACATCGGCAATCTCCGGGGCATCGCTGTGCAACTCGAAGATGGGAGACTTCTCCACCTCGGCGTAGATTCCCTGTTCAATACCAGTGACGATAGAGGCTCCGGGCAGAATATCGGCATTCATGGTGCGATAGTGTCCTGCCCAGTCCGTGTGTTCTCCAAACAGGCACAGTCGGCCTGGAACGAAAAGTTTTTGCATTTTGTTACATTTTTAGGTCTTAAATCAAGCACAAAGATACAACAAAATCCACAAAAACAGCATTTTTTGCCACATTTATTTGGCTGTTTTGATAATTTTATATACTTTTGCTGCCGAAAAAACAACAAAAGTTAATAACTATCATTTAAAAAAGACTGCCTATCGACACAACTTCTACTTCATAACAAAAAGGAAATAATATGAAGAATTACAATGGCTTGACCGACGAAATGTTGGCCTTGCGCTATGTAGAAGGAGACAACAAGGCGTTTGATGAGTTATTAACTCGCAATCAGCAGAAGCTCTACAATTACATTTTGTTCGTGGTCCGCGACCCCGAGCTGGCGAACGATGTGTTCCAGGACACTTTTGTCAAGGTGATTACCAAGTTGCAGGAAGGCAAGTACACAGACTGCGGCAAGTTCTCGTTCTGGCTGACACGCATTGCCCACAACGTCATCATGGACGTCTACCGCCAGCAGAAGAGCGAGCACATGGTGGAAACGGGTGCAGACAACGACCTGAGCAAGCTGAAGAGCGAAGACCTGATGGACGGCAACCGCGAGACGGAGTTTGTCAATGCGCAGATTATGAGCGACGTGCGCAACATCATGAACGCCCTGCCTGCCGCCCAGCGCGAGGTGGTCTACATGCGTTTCTACCAGGAATTGTCGTTCAAGGAGATTGCCCAGGTGACCGGCGTCAGCATCAACACGTCGCTGGGACGTATGCGCTATGCGCTCATCAACATGCGCCGCATAGCCAAGCAGCACCAGATTCAGCTGAACATGGAACTTTAGAGTGCGCAGAGCTCGTGAATGGTCTGTTCGGGAGTGGGACTCTTGAACACATAGCTGCCGCTGACCAGCACGTCGACCCCAGCCTGTACCAGCCGGGGGGCGGTTTCTGCCTGCACACCGCCGTCGACCTCAATCAGCACCTTGGCACCGCGCTCGTCAATCATCCTGCGCAGACGCTTCACCTTCCGTATGGTGTTCTCGATGAACTTCTGACCGCCGAAGCCGGGGTTGACGCTCATCAGCAGCACCATATCCACGTCGTCAATGATGTCTTCGAGCAACGAGACGGGCGACGCAGGATTCAGCGTGACGCCGGCCTTCATGCCGGCATCGTGGATTTCCTGTACGGTACGGTGCAGATGGGTACACGCCTCGACG
>Ga0310694_10007512_pt1 | contig 10226 bp, 4 predicted proteins | sample 174DNAGHGhighgp2_FD_203884 | JGI IMG/M metagenome (GOLD analysis project Ga0310694, IMG submission 203884) | Sheep rumen microbial communities from Palmerston North, Manawatu-Wanganui, New Zealand - 1742 DNA GHGhigh gp2 (v2) (version 2) | ecosystem: Host-associated > Mammals > Digestive system >... | reverse complement strand
TGCCAACAAGACAAAGGTAACCATCAAGAACTGCCTGTCAGTCGGCACCGTTATTTCTACCAACCCAAGCCCCTTCATTGGTCAGCTCAACGCCAGCAACTCGAAATGGGCTGGCAAGAACTACTACACGACAGAGGGTAACCCTGTAGGCTTACCAGGAAGTGGTGTCACGGTAAGTGGACCTGAACCCGAAGAGACAGAGGAAAGCCCGCTTGCAAGCGGCGAGATTTGCTGGATGCTGAACGAAGAAGACTTCCTCGATGCTGCATGGCGTCAGACCATCCTCGAGGAGCCGTATCCTCTGCCCACAAGCAAGGGAGATTACGTTTATCTCTTCAGCACCGGATACGATAACATCAACAGCGAAAACATCTCTGAGCTAATCAGCAAACTCAGTGCTGACGAGATAGAATTCGTTGAGGACGAAGACTTGATTGCCTACAAAGAGCTGATTGATGCATATAAGGCAGAGATTGAGTCTTGGGAAAGCATCACCGACATTGACGAGTTCCTTGAGGCCTATAGGGCAGCAGCCGACCTTAAGGAAAGCATCGAGAAGTCTGTTGCCAGCTATGCAGCATACGTAAAGGTTTGTGAGGAGACCCTTGCCTATGTGGACGAGAACGGTCTCGACGGCGATTGGGTAGATTTCCTCAAGACTTATCTTGATGAACAGGATGTCATCGAACCGAATGCCAGCTATCCCAACGGCAACTATGCATACATCATGGAGAACCTCAATCTGGACGATGAAGCGCTTGTTGAGGAAATCGAGTTTGTGAACCAGATGCTTGCAAATGCTGTTGCAGGCGGTATCACAGCAGGAACCGAAATTACCCGCATGTTGTCCAATTCCGACTTTGCTGACGGCTTCGAGGGATGGACCGTAGAAAGTGATGAAGGCATTACCATGTCATACGGCGGCACGAAGGACGTCATGCCCATTGCCCGTGGTGGCGGAAAGGGTACCTTCGATGTCTCCCAGTCACTGGCAGAGCTGCCCAACGGCATCTACGTGATGGCTGCCAACGGACTGTTCCGCGGTGCAGGCGACATCTACAACAGGTTCTATGCCGGCCAGCTCTACCTGAATGGCACAGTGAACTACTTCATGTCACCGGGCGAAGACGTTATTAAGGAGGAAGATGCTGAGCCGGGTGTGAACTGCCTCGGCGAAAACGGCGATACCGAATATGTGGATGACGTAATCGGTTGGATTCCCAACAACATGAATTGCTGCTCTTATGCTTTCAATGGAGGCCGCTACCAGAACTTCACTGCAACAGAGATAACCGACGGCAACCTGACGGTCGGTGTACGCAGCCTTGGTACAGGTCTGGACAGCGACTGGATGCCATTCGCCAACCTGCATATCTGGTATATGGGTACTGCCGAGGAGGCCGATGCCAAGCTTAAGGAAGTGCTGGACGGATACGTTGACCGCGCCAAGACCATCGTGGACTTCGAGTTTGACGTATTTGATGATTTCCAGAAGAAGCCCAATATGTCGAATTCTCTGAAGGACCAGCTTACCACTGCCATAGACGCTGTGGAAGATGCCACTACTGGCGAAATGAAGCTGAAGCTCATCAACACCTTCTCGGAGCTGTTCAATGAGGTTCTTGCCTGCCGCAAGGCCTATATTGGTATGTTGGCAGCTGCCAACAAGCTGTACGAAGAGGTTGACGCATTATACAATATCGGACTGATTACCGACGAAGAATTAAATAAATGGGAAGGACTGATTTATGCTGCGCAGGGTCATTTCGAGGAGGGAACAGCCTCGACCGAGGAAGCTCTGGCTATTGCAGAAGAGCTCAAGTCTGCCAACCTGATTCCAGTTCCCGTATCGGAAGAGGGTGTCTATCAGCTGGCCACAGCAGAGCATCTGAGAATCTTCTCTGTCCTTGTGAACAACAGCAATCCTGCGGCAAAGGCTGTCTTGACGGCAGACATCGACATGAGCGAACTTGGAGAGGATGACCCCTTCGAGCCCATAGGACGTTGCATTCAAAAAGACAATGGCACCTTCTATTCTGACAATGCCTTCCAGGGTGTGTTCGACGGACAGGGATATGCCATTAAGAACTTTGTATATAATGCCTCAGGCTTAGGAAACGGACTGTTTGGCCTCATCTATGATGCAACTGTCAAGAACTTCCGCATCAGCGGTACACTGACATCGGACGGCTACAACTACAACGGCGTTATCGGAGCAGCAGAAGGCTCATCCAAAGTCAGCGGCATCTACAGTGACATGGCCGTCAACGTATCTAACTTCAAGGCGCACAGCGGCGGCATCGTAGGCGGCTGCTCAACATCGAGCAAGGTTCTCGTGGAGAACTGCGAGTATGCCGGCACCCTGACACATAGCGGCGCTGGCGACTGCCAGGCAGGCATCTTGGGTTACACCTATGCCGGTGGTGTCAAGAACTGTGTCTTCAGCGGTACGATAATCGGTGAGAACTCTAAATACGGCGGCATCTTGGGTTATTGTAAGATTCCTAGCTTCCAGGGCGTACAGAACTGCCTCTCTGTCGGCAAGATTATAGCATCTGAAAATTGCACAACCGCTGCTGCCATCATTGCCAACTGGAACGGTGACAAGACATCAACCGTGAAGAACAACTACTACTGCATGAAGGAAGGTACTTCCGGTAACGTAGTGGCTATCGGCAACAAGTCAGCCAACTGCGAAGCTCCTGTTCAGGTAACGCCCGAGCAGCTGGAAAGCGGCGAGATCTGCTTCAAGCTCAACGGCGAACAGCCCTCGGCTGCCTGGTATCAGACAATCTGCGAGGATGCCTATCCTGTTCCCTTCGACACACACGCCGTTGTTCTCTTCAGCGATGAATACGGCTACTACAACGACACCGCAGAAGGCCCCGTGGGCATCAAGGACGTTAAGGATGTTACGGACACGAAGGACACGAAGGACATCATCTTCAACCTTGCCGGCCAACGCCTGCAGAAGCTGCAGAAGGGCATCAACATCGTCGGCGGCAAGAAGATTCTCGTCAAGTAAACGCACATCTATATATATATGGATGTATAACAGCGCGGGGGAACTCGGGTTCGCAGGAACAGGGTTCCCCCTCTCTGTTAAAAGACAGACAACAAACGAACCATAACAAACTACAGTAAACGATTACCTAAGATGAAAAGATTGTTTCTTTCGCTCCTGCTGTGCTGCATGACGGCAGGGGCATGGGCGATGCCCAGGGCAGAGTACCCTCGCCCGCAGTTCGAGCGCCAGGACTGGCTTAACCTCAACGGCGACTGGACCTACACCTTCGACTTTGTAGGCTCCGGCATGGAGAAGCGTCTCTTCGACAGCAAGGGCTTCGACGGCAAGATTACCGTGCCTTTCTGTCCCGAGAGCAAGCTCAGCGGCGTTGGTTACACCGACTTCATCAATAACATCTGGTATCAGCGCGACATCCAGATGCCGCAGGAGTGGGCTGGCCGTAACGTCATGCTCAACTTCGGAGCCGTCTATTACAACAGCGAGGTGTTCATCGACGGACGGCTTGCCGGACGGCACTTCGGCGGCAGCACCTCTTTTGCCATCGACGTGACGAAGTTCCTTGCCGACGGGAAGGCACACTCCCTCGTGGTTCATGCCTACAGCGACACCCGCACCACCAAGCAGCCGGCAGGCAAGCAGAATGTCCGCCTGAATCAGTTTGAGTGCATGTACACCCGCACCACGGGCATCTGGCAGACGGTGTGGATGGAGCCGGTGGACGAGAACGCCTTGCTTCGCGCCCAAGTCATTACGGACATCGACCAGAGCCAAATAGTGCTGCACCCGACGTTCTACCGCGAGTCTGCCGGAACACTGACCGTCACCTTGAAGGACGGCAAGAAGGTGGTCGCCACAAAGACTGTCAAGGCACAGAACAACTCCACCATCGTCCTGCCTGTCAAGAAACAAAAGCTCTGGAGTCCCGAAAGCCCGTTCCTCTACGACCTCACCTACGAGGTGAAGGATGTCGATGGGAAAATCATCGACCACGTCAGCAGCTATGTCGGCATGAGGAAGATACATGTGGAGGGCAACAAGACCTACCTCAACAACGAGCCCTTCTACCAGCGTCTCGTCCTCGACCAGGGCTTCTATCCCGACGGCATATGGACGGCTCCCACGGACGAAGCTTTGAAGCACGACATCGAGCTGTCACTGGCGGCAGGCTTCAACGGTGCGCGCCTCCATCAGAAAGTGTTCGAGGAGCGCTTCCACTACTGGGCAGACCGTCTCGGCTACATCACCTGGGGCGAGGCTCCCTCTTGGGGTATGAACGCCAACGACCCTGAGGTGGCACGCAACTTCCTCTCCGAGTGGACGGAGGAAATTGTGCGCGACCGCAACCATCCGAGCATCGTCACATGGACACCGATGAACGAGGAATGGTGGCCCGACCGCGTGCAGTTCCCGCGCTTCGTGAGCGATGTCTATGACCTGAACAAAGCGCTCGACCCCACACGTCCTGTCTGCGACGTGAGCGGCGGCGTGCATATCAAGACCGACATCTGGACGACGCACAACTACGAGCAGGATCCGAAGCGCCTCAAGGAGGCCATCTACAACGGACAGCGCTGGTTCCAGACACCCAACGAATACCCCGGCATCCCGCGCACCAACGTAGGCTTCAACCGTCCGACGGACAATGAGGTTTACGACTTCCCGCGCTACGAGAAGGCCGACAAGCCCTATCTGCTCGACGAGTTCGGCGGCATCAAGTGGGTGAAGGGACAGGACAAGGCGACGGGCAACTCGAATGCCTCCTGGGGCTATGGCGAGCCGCCACACTCGCTGGAGGAGTTCTATGCACGCCTCGAAGGCCAGGTGGATGCCCTGATGGAGATTGCCGACAATGTCTGGGGATACACCTACACGCAGCTCACCGACGTGGAGCAGGAACAGAACGGCATCTACTTCTACGACCGTACCTCGAAGTTCGACATGGCTCGCATCAAGGCCATCTTCTCCAAGAAGCCCGCATCGAGCAAATAAGGTCCGGGTTCAGACACGCCACACCACGTTGCCAAACACACCGTGCTGCGTTGGCCATCGCGGCACGGTGCGTTTGCCATCGCGGCACGGTGCGTTTTGGGGCGCACCACTGTGAGTTTGGTCAGTTATGCACGAGCGTTCCTATTTCCTCACCGTCGAGGACGCGCTTCAGGTTGCCCACGATGTCCATGTTGAAGACGTAGATGGGCAGGTTGTTCTGCATACACATGGCAGTGGCGGTAATGTCCATCACCTTCAGGTCGCGTGCGATGACCTCCTCGTAAGTGATGTCGTGGAACTTTGTGGCGGTCGGGTCCTTCTCCGGGTCGGCGGTGTAGATGCCGTCCACGCGGGTGCCTTTGAGCATGACGTCGGCTTCGATCTCGATGCCGCGCAGTGACGAGCCCGTGTCCGTCGTGAAGTAAGGGCTGCCGGTGCCTGCGCTGAAGATGGCCACCTCGCCCTGCTCCATCGCCTCGATAGCTTTCCACTTGCCGTAGAACTCGCCGATGGGCTCCATGCGGATGGCGGTCATCACACGGTTCTTCTGTCCGACAGCATCGAGGGCGCTGCTCAGGGCCAGCGAGTTGATGACCGTCGCGCACATGCCCATCTGGTCGCCCTTCACGCGGTCGAAGCCCTTTCCGGCTCCCGACAAGCCCCGGAAGATGTTGCCTCCGCCGATGACAATGCCGATTTGCACGCCCATGTCGGCGGCTTCCTTAATCTGCCGGGCATACTCGTTCAGACGTTTCACGTCGATGCCGTAGCCCTGCTCGCCCATCAGGCTCTCGCCCGACAGCTTCAATAGAATGCGTTTGAATCTCATGTTACTTGTTTATTCTATTTTCGTTATGACGTTATAACGGTATTACATTATGGCTCTTCGATGCAGTAGCTGACCTCCTTGAACGCATAGCGGCGGCGCGTGCCGCTTTTGTCCATTAGGACAAGGTAGCCGGAGGGCTCCACGTCGATGAGCGTGGCGCAAAAAACGCCCATTTCATCGACATATTTGTGTTCCTCGCCACGTCGGTAGAGGTGCTTTATGTAGCTTTCGTGCAGGTCATCCAATGCCGTTTCGTCCCCGCTGTCCAACACGTTTATGTAATGTGTCATGCGCTCCATGAACCGCTCCAGCACGAGGCGGCGCTCCACGTCGTGCCCCACGATGTCTGCCAGCGAACGCGGATTGGGGGCATCGCTCACGAAGTGTCGCTGGTTGACGTTGATGCCGATGCCGATGACCGAACTCCGCACCCTGCTCCCTTGCAGGTCGTTCTCGATGAGGATGCCCGCCACCTTGCTGTCTGCAAAGTAGATGTCGTTGGGCCACTTAATGCAGACCCCCCTACCCCCTTTAGGGGGAGTAAGGGACAAAGTCCCCTCTCCTTTGGAGAGGGTTAGGGTGAGGCTGTCCCTAACGGCCAGCGCTGTCGCCTCCGAAATAGCAAACATCCTCCGTGCGGGCAGGTTGGAGAGCCAGACGCGAAGGCTGAAAAGCAGGTTCTCGCCCTTCGCCGACTCCCAACGGTTCGTGCCTGCCCCCCTGCCGCCACTCTGGAACTCGGCCGTCACAAGCGTCATGCGGCCATCGTCAGGCGTGCCGAGACGGCGAAGGAAGTTGTTCGTGGAATCAACCTCGTCAAGCTTTATCCATTGAACATCAAGCATTGGGCATTGAACATTATCGGGCATTGTATGCAATATGCAAAGGTACGAAACTTTTCCTTACAGAGGACGACATAACGCGAAAAAGAGCAAAATATGTCAAGATTTTCGTCGGGAGGCTTCGTTTTGTGCAAACTTTTCTGTATCTTTGCACGAAAAAATGTGTGATATGAAACAACATCTCCTGACAATCGCCATGCTTCTGTTTGCTTTGACAAGTGTGGCAGAGAATGATTTATTGAAGGACTTCCCGTCGGGCAGTACGCCGGAGGAAGTCGGGCGACGCCTCGCCTACCATTTCATCGACGGGAAACATGCCCTTTGGGGCGATACGAAAAACCTCGGCTACCACGAGGTATGCACCTGGAACGGCGCATTGATGTGGGGACGAGCCGTTGGCGACGACGTCATCCTGCAGAAGATGAAGGACCGCTTCGAAGACCTCCTGGCCAATCACAAAGAGAACATCCCCGCCAAGAACCACGTCGATTTCAACATGTTCGGCTCTCTCCCCTTGAGCCTCTACGCGTCCTTCCCGACGGAGGAGAGCTACAAGACGATGGGCCTCTCGTATGCCGACACACAATGGGAACTGCCTGCTGGTGCAAAGGAGAGCGAGAAAAGGCTTGCCAGACAAGGCTACACATGGCAGACACGCATGTGGATAGACGATATGTACATGATTACAATCGTCCAGGCGTGGGCTTACCGCACAACCGGCGACCGCAAATACATCGACCGCGCCGCACACGAGATGGTGAAGTACCTCGACGAGCTGCAACGCCCCAACGGCCTCTTCTATCATGCACCCGATGTCCCCTACTATTGGGGACGCGGCGACGGATGGATGGCAGTAGGCCTCACCGAGGTGCTGAACGCCCTGCCAAAGGACAGCCCCTACTACAAACGCATAATGAAAGGCTACCGCAAGATGATGAAAAGCCTGCTGCGCTACCGCAACGACGAGGGTCTTTGGAACCAACTCATTGACCAACCCGACTTCTGGACAGAGACATCCGGCTCCGCCATGTTCACCTATGCCTTCATCAAGGGCGTGAAGGAAGGTTGGCTCCCTGCAAAGAAGTACGCCCCGGCTGCGCGTAAGGCATGGCTCGCACTGATTCTTTATATAGACAGCAACGCTGACGTCACCAACATTTGCGTCGGTACGGGCAAAAAGAACGACTTCAACTATTACCTCGACCGCCCGAAGATGACAGGCGACTACCACGGCCAGGGACCATACCTCTGGTGCGCCGCCGCATTGATAGAAAATGGAAAAAAGAAATAATGAAACTATGAGAAACATTCTTCTCACCTCTTTTCTGGTATTTTTTGCTGCGTTGTCGGCATCGGCAGCCGATGGCCGCGATTACATCACCCTAGATTCACGCCTCGGACACGGCGGCAACATGACTTGGCACATGCTTCGTGCCGGAGACACAAGGGCAACCGGCAGGGAGATTTCCTCGCCCGGCTTCAGTACGAGAGGCTGGGCGGAAGCCATCGTGCCGGCAACCGTCCTCACTAATCTTGTTGAGCAAAAGGTCTATCCCGAACCGTACTTCGGGCAGACGAACAAGCTCGCGAACAATGTCATCCCCGACCTTCACAAGGCTGGCCACGAGTTCTATACCTATTGGTTCCGCACCGAGTTCATCGTGCCGGCGAGCTTCAAGGGCAAACGCATCTGGCTCGAACCGATGGGCATCAACTATCGGGCAGAGATTTGGGTCAACGGATATATGATAGGACAAATGGCCGGAATGTTCAACAGCCAGCCCTTCGACATTACCGACCGTGCGGTGCAACCCGGTCAGGCAGTGGCCGTTGCCATACGCGTCGTGCCTGTCGATGTGCCAGGCACTACTTCTCCGAAGAGTTGGGGAGCAGTCGGCGAGTGGCACAACGGCGGCGACGGATGGATTGGGCAGAATGTGACGCAGCTGATGACAGTGGGCTGGGACTTCACCTACGAGGACGGAATACGCGACCGTAACACAGGCATCTGGCGCTCAATACGCCTCTATGCCACAGGCCCACAGCAGCTGCGCAGCCCTTACATCGCTTCGGAGCTGTCACATCCGAACTATGACGAGGCGCGGGAAACGGTGAGCGTGGAGGTCTGGAACCCGAACACAGGCAGCGGCGAATGCACCGTGAGGGGTGAAATCGAAGGCACCGGCATAATTTTCACCTCGAAGAAGATAAAGTTGCAGCGCGGCGAGCACACGACCGTCACGTTCTCCCCGGAGGAGTTCCCGCAGCTCGTGATGAAAAGACCTCTTCTGTGGTGGCCGAAGAACAAGGGCGAGCAGAACCTTTATACACTGCAACTCATCCTTCTCGACGGCAAGGGCAATGAGTTGGACCGCATCTCGACGCGCTTCGGCATCAGGGAAGTCACCGCCATACGCGAGACGCCCGACAGGTCGAAGCTCTTCATGGTGAACGGCCACAAGGTGTTCGTGCGCGGCACCAACTGGATTCCCGAGGCGATGCTCCGCACCGATGACCAAAGGATGGAGACCGAGCTGGCCTACACCGACCAGTGCGGCGTCAACCTCCTGCGCTTGTGGGGAGGCGGCATAGCAGAGAGCGACCGCTTCTACGAACTGTGCGACGAATACGGAATCATGGTCTGGCAGGAGTTCTGGATGACCGGCGACACCAAACATCCAATGGACGAGAAGCTCTACCTTGCCAATGTGGAGAGCACCATGAAGCGCATCCGCAACCATCCCAGCATTGTCATCTATGTGTCGAGCAACGAGAGCACGGCCGTCACGGGAGCGGAAGAGCTCATCAAGAGCCTTGCCCCCAGCATCCCCTACCAAATGCAGAGCGAGTGCGAAGGCGTGCATGACGGCAGCCCCTACAAGCAGGTCAACCCGATGCGCCACTACGAGAACACCGGCTCCGACCGCGGCAGCCGCGTGGACGGCTTTAATCCCGAGTACGGCGCCCCCACCCTGCCCATCGTGGAGGACCTTTACGACATGATGCCCAAAGAAGACCTTTGGCCCATCAACAAGGCGACGTGGGATTACATGGACGGCAACGGCTTCCATCTTATGACGACGCTCTACAGGGAGATGGTCGATCAGTATGGCGAGAGCCACAGCATCGAGGAGTATGCCCGCAGGGGGCAGATGGTGGGAGCCATCAACTCGAAGAGCATCTGGGAAGTGTGGAACGAGAACAAACTGCAGTATGGCGACCGGTGGTGCTCCGGCTTGTTGTTCTGGTACCACAACTGCCCGAACTGGCAAGTCTGCGCCCGTCTGTGGGACTGGTTCCTGGAGCCGACAGCCTCACTGTACCACACGATGCACGCCCTCGAGCCTGTCCATATACAATACGACTATCTGAAAGGCACCGTGAGCGTCTGCAACGACTATCTGGAAGAGCAGAAAGGGCTCAAGGCCAAGGCCGATGTCTATGATATGGAGAGCCGAAAGGTGACGACCGCCACGGCGCGGGTCGATGTGCCTGCCGACGGAGTGGCCAACGACGTGCTCTCCGTGGAAATTCCGGC
>Ga0310694_10007510_pt1 | contig 10228 bp, 8 predicted proteins | sample 174DNAGHGhighgp2_FD_203884 | JGI IMG/M metagenome (GOLD analysis project Ga0310694, IMG submission 203884) | Sheep rumen microbial communities from Palmerston North, Manawatu-Wanganui, New Zealand - 1742 DNA GHGhigh gp2 (v2) (version 2) | ecosystem: Host-associated > Mammals > Digestive system >... | reverse complement strand
ACGGAGCGGGCTGACTCGCCTTGGAACACAAGCCCAATTGCGGACATCTTTTCTTCTAAACTAAATTCTTTTTTCATTTGAACCTTTCAGTTGTGTCCAACTTTCTGGGTTCACTTCATTTCCTGTTTCATCGTCTCCATCGTTTTAACATTGGGAAGAAGCCGTGCATCATCTGCTTGTATTCCTCCTTGGTCATGGGCTTGGGTATTTGCTTGTTCACTTCATCGACGAACTGTGAACAATGCTCAATCATCTCGTCCATTGTACATTCCTGCAGGTACTTTCCATCCTTGTAGCAGTATTGGCAGTAGTCAAAGTTCGCACTGCCATCACTATTCGTGCCGCAATCCTCAATACGGGTCAATGGCATACCACAACTCTGACAGAACTGAGGCAGTTGTCCCTCTTGGAATGCTTTCTCCTTTTTGGGGAAGGTGGCTTCGTAAGCCTCGAAACCCTCTGTATTCTCGTCGGCTACGAAATAGCCTTTTGGGGGGCAGTAAGTCCCCTCACGATTGCCCCAATATCCAGGAATCAGCTCTTGGGCGAGGAAATAGGGCACTTCTGAATCTCGCGGTTCTGCATGATAGTGAATCTTCATCTTGCTGGCGAGGTCGAAGCCTGCATGTTTGTAGAACTCGATATTTCCTTCCATCTGCAGAAGACCAATACCCATCTCCTTGGCTTTCTCTATCGCATACTGCAAAAGTTTCAGACCGTAGCCCTTGCGCTTGTAGTCCGGGTGGATGCTGATAGGGCCGAAAGTCCAAGAAGGGTAGGGCGTTCCATCGTCAAGCATAATCTCTGCTTTGGAGAACATCACATGGCCGATAATCTTACCAGGCGATTGGTGCTCACCATCGCTTTCCTCCATCACAAAGTCCAGCTCTGGGATGAAGTCGGGGTTCGTTCTATACTGATTGAGTACGTAATGCTCTGTGCATCCAGGACGATAAACGTTCCAAAATGCCTCACGCGTAAGGTTCTCTACCTCACGATAATCTTTTGGTTGTTCTAAACGGATAATCATAGTTTTATATCATTGTTTTTTATTATTCGCCACAAAGATAGCACATTCCATCGGGTCTTGCAAATTCTTGGAATTAAAACTCTACGCGGTAGGCGATGTTGGGGAAGGTCAGCGAGGTGAACTTGTCGACAATCTCGTGGGTGCGGAGGTCGAACGTCTGACCTTGGAAGGTCTTCATCTGCAGATATTCCAGAATGAAGTGGTGCGAGGTGTGACGCTTGTTGATAGTGTACTTCACTGAGAAAGCGTAGCCCACGTTCATGCCCTTCTGCTTGGTGTAGGGATCCATGCCCTCGTCCTCGGGTATTGACTTATCTGGTCGCTTCATCACATCCTCGAAGGTGATGCCCTCAGGGATAGGCGTATAGCGATTGCCACCCATCATCGTGAGGCGTCCGTTGATGCCAAAGATGTTCTTGTGGCCTTTACCTAATAGCCACTCCTTACCGCCAAGGATATTGGTGATGTAGCGACGGTCGTGGCGAGAGTGGTGCCACTGCCCTTGTGCATCGCGATACTCCGACTTAAACAGCGTGGCCGTTACCATGCCATAGAATCCGTCCTTCAGATAGCGCTCCAGCGTGAAGTCGATACCATAGTTACGCCCAGCACCCTCGTTGACCAAGGCGCGGTCCTGGAAGAAGTTGCGATGATTCAGGATAGAGTATGTTGTGCCTAACTCCACGGGCACATCAAACAGCCACTGCCAGTAGGGCTCAATCTTCAGCATGATGTTCTCGCCCAGGCGCTGCGCAAACGAGGCTGATATGTGATGAGAGCGAGTCAATCCCAGATTGTTATTAGGATTCTTGCCATCCATCAACACGAAGTAAGTATCGGTAGTCTCTTTTCTACTGTTCATCGCATAAGCCACGGAGAAAGTGCTCGATGGCGATGTCTTGTACTGAAAGCTGATGCGAGGCTCCACCAGCCACTGGTCGTTCAGGTTGAACCACATCACGTTGACGCCTGCCACAGTTGACAGTCGGCTGCTGAGTGCCACCTTGTGATTGGTGTAAAGACGCGTCAAACCTGTATTGCCCTCAGAATCGTACACACGATAGAGCGGACCGCCCGTCTCGTGGATGTAGTCCATCCAGGTGTGAAAGTCCAGATGCTGATGCTCGAAGCCATTCTGCATGGTGTATCGTGAAGAGAATTTGTGTTGGTGCTGGGTATTGATAATCACATTCCACTGCGAGTTGCGTCCAGCCATCTCTGGCATCTGATGCATCTCCGTGGTGTAATCATTGACGCCCAACTTGCGATAAGAGCCCGTAAATGCCACGCTGGAGTGTAGCGTGCCGCCCGCGCGGAAACGATAGCTGTGGTTGAGGCCAACGGCACAGTTTTTCTGGCGTGACCATGAGTCGTTCATGTCCCACAACGTCTCCCATTCCGACACATCAGGCACCTCGTTCTCATAGCGGTCTATCAGGCCCGTAAACCACAAGGCGAAGGTGCCGGCACTCCTTGTGGGCATGTTCAACTTGAAACTCAGGTCTTGATAGTCGAGCGTCTCCTTCTCCATATTGATAGCGTGCAGTTTCTTGGCGATCTCGAGGAAGCTGTAGCGATAGTTCACCAGATACGACGCCTTGGAACCTTTTGCAAGTGGCCCCTCGGAGGCGAAATCTACGCCCAGCGTACCCACCTGAATGGCATGCTCGTACTTCGTATTATTGCCCACGCGCATCTTCATGTCGAAAGCACCTGAGAGGGCATTACCATATTCGGCAGGCATAGCACCTGTGAGGAAATCGCTGTTGGCTAGCACCATACCGTTGAGCGAGGTAAACACACCGCCGCCAGCCTCGGTTATCTCAGCAAAGTGGTTGGGATTAGGCACCTCCACGCCCTCAATACGCCATTGCAACATCTGGGGCGAGTTACCATGAATAGAGATGCCGTTGGTAGCACCGCCTGTGGCCACGCCGGCAAACATCGAGGCCGTGCGGGCAGGGTCGGCCATACCGCCAGCATAGCGACTGGCCTCCTCAACGCTGAACATGCGAGCGCCTACCTGCGCCATATCATTCAGCGGCAACTGCTTGTTGACGCGAGGTTTTACCACCACCTCGCCAAGTTCAGAAATGTTTTCGCGCATACGCAGCGTCAGCACCAGCTCCTTACCCGATGAGACCAATTGTTCCTTCAACAGCACGGGCTCGTAGCCGATATACGTGGCACGGACGGAGTGTCGTCCTACAGGTACATTATTTATCACGAAGTTTCCGTCTACATCCGAAACGGTGGCTAAAGTTATGCCATTTTCCACTGTAATCGTCACACCAATCATCGGTTCGCCAGAGGCCACGTCGCATACATGTCCACGAATGGTCTGCGTGGCCTGGCTGGTCTGAGCTTTTGCCTCCATTGCCATCATCATGGCAATCACCAAGGCCGTCATCCAAAAAATAATCCTTTTCATCTTTTCTGCTTGTTTATTGTTGATTAATTACGCTGCAAAGGTAAGAACATAAAAATGCAATTTGGTCGCAAAGTTACATCCTCGCCTTCTGCTTCTCGCCGGCACCACTTCCGCGATACTTCGAGCGGGCCTCGTTGAACTTCCAGGTAAGGTCGAGCATGAAGGTGCGACGAGCAGGATTACTGGTTGTCAACTCGCGGATGCCGTAAATGATGGCATCGGTCTTGTCGGTATTGAAGACATCGTAGCAACGCACGTCGGCTGTCAACGATCCCAGACGTCCCAAACGGAAGTCGCGCTGCACACCAAGCGTAGTATTAAAACGCTGGCACGTGATGCGGTTGTTGTTATAGTCGCCCTTCGAAGACCATTGCATATTGGCCATCAGACGGAAAGCATACGGCAGTTCGATGTCGTTATTCCATGCAAGAGTCAGATAGGGGTGGTTGAGCGTCTTCAACGTACCATCGATAGTCGGCGTTTTATAGCTCTGGAAGATAGAATAAGCATACCACGTCGGGTGCCACTTGCCGATAGTTGGACGGGCAGATAGACTGAACGACAGCTGGTCGTAGTCTTCAGTACTGTTGATAGGACGGACGAGGCTGATGAGCGGATCCGTGCTGTCGGGGAAAGGCTCGGTGGACAGGGTGACAACATCCTTGATGCGTCCGTAATTGATAGTCAGGTTGGCCCACTGGTAGGCCGCATTCAGCACAAGACTGTGTGTGTAGGTCGGTTTCAGATAAGGGTTACCACTCTGGTAGGCATAGCGATTCAGATAGATGGTCGAACTGGTGAGGTTTGAATAGCTTGGACGCTCGATATCATGACGATACGACAGCGACAGCTGCATCTTGCCAACAGGCATGGAGAGCGTGGCTGCGGGGAACCAGTCGCCATAGTCGCGGCACACCTCATCCTCCCGCTGGCCGAAGTTGTAGTAGTCGTTCTGCAGGTGTTCATAGCGCATACCAGCCTGAGCAAACACCTTGCCGAACTGCCTGCCATACTCGACGAAGGCTGCTGCCGACTTCTCATTGATCTCCGTATCGGTAGCCTTCACGGGAACGGCTTCTGTAGATGTAAACGAATATGCATCTGTGCGATGGTTGTAGGAGTACTCGCCACCAAGGGAGAGGTTCCCCTTCCAGATAGGGTAGCTGAAGGTAAGCTTCGAGGCCCAGAAGTCGTTCGAACTGTTAGTGTTGCTCTCGATGAAGCGAGACTCTGTGCTTGGGAGTAAACCACCAGCCACAGGAGCAGCCGTTGTCTGCTCAGTGGTGCTGCCCGGCGTCTCTGTTTTGTCGAAGAGACCATCAATGTTCAGGTCGATACCCAACTTGCCCACTTTACCATTGTAGTAGGCGTTGAAGATGTGTTTGTGGAAGTTATCGTCCTGCCATATATGGCTCTCTGAGTGCTCCTTGAATTTACCGTTCTCATAGGAGTCGGTGAAGAAATTGCTGGTCAGTTCACCACTTGGATGACGGTCGTACTTGTAGTAGGCGCCGAAACTGTGTTTCTCGTTGACCATATAGTTCACCTGCAACTGTGGTGACCATCCCTTCCAGATGTCCTTCGTGTTCTGTGTGGTCTTGCCCAGAATGTAGTCGGGACCGGCATAGTAAGTCAGGTCGTTGTCCTGCTTACCCTCATGGTGACCATAGCGGCCAGCCCAGAACGAGGCGGTGATGTCGAGACCACCCGTACGATAGTTCACGTCGAGATTGTTGGTCAGCGTGTGACCATATTTATATATGCCACCTGCGTTATCCTGAAAACTCAGGCCCTCGCCCTGTGCCTTCTTCAGCGTGATACGAACAACGGCCTTCACTGAGGCGGCATAGCGGGCACCTGGGTTCTGAATCACATCAACATGCTGAATCTGGTCGGAGCGCAGACGCGAGAGTTCCTTCATGTCCTGCACCCTGCGACCATTGATATACACCTCGGCATTGCCACGTCCCAGCACCTCTACACTGCCGTCGCGCTCAGCCTTCAACTGTGGAATTTTAGAGAGTGCATCGCTCACAGTTCCCGCCTTCTCCAGTATCGTACCGGCGACGGTGGTGCGCATGACATCGCCTTTTACACGTGTTTTGGGTAGTCGCCCCTTGACCACGATGCCGCCGAGTTGTTGTGTCTGGTTATACCATAGGGTGGTGTCTATTGCCAGGGTGTCGGCATCCATCCACTCTTCGTCTTCTTCTACTTCATTGTAGTCATCGCCACTGGCTGCATAGGTCGTCATTGTCATCATCATTGCAACCATCAGAAGTGTCATTCTAAAAATCATCTTTTTCATATCCTTACTATTTTACCGTTTATGATTTTCGATTAAGAATTTTGTCTGTTAGACGCTGCAAAAGTATGACGAAGTTGCAGCACCCGCAAATATTTGGGATATTCAGCCCATGTTTGTGACAAACGGTGTGACGAACAGTAGCTTTTGGGACGAATGGTATAATAAATGGCATGAAAAAAAGGAGCCGCTTAGGACTCCTTTTTTTCATGATTCTGTGGTGATATCCTCCGATGCTATTTTCTTCTGCGGCCCTTCTTGAATCAGGTGTACGTCACACTGCGGGAAGGCGATGGTGATGCCTGCGGCGGTGAGGCATCGTAGATGGCCTCCTTTGCACGGTCGAAGTAGGCGACGCGCTCGGCTACCAGCACCATCGAGATAGAGCGAAGCGATGCTCACGGGAACGCCCAAATACCCGTCCCCATTTAAACTCGCGACCTTGCCATCTTCATAGATGGTTGAGGTGAGCGTCATCTCGTTCATATCAAATCCCCTCAGTCGGAGGTTGGCCCCGTACTTTGCCCCGGTGGTGCTGAAGGAGAGCGTGGTTCCCTCCTTTTTGCGGAGAGACTTGGCAAAAGATATTCCCGTACCACGATAGCCTACCCAAAAACCAATGGAGGGTGCCATTGGCGGCTCAAAACACATTTCATATTCGGCACCGTCGCCCGCCGACGGGTTGCCTGCAATGTTGCTGTAGTCCACGTCGAACGCGCTTTCTTTATAGCGCAGTACCACCCTTCAGGGCTTGTCGGGCACTTCGATATAGTGTGGGTCCACCTTTGCCTTGGCTTTTTCGTCTAAGTATTGCTGTACCTGATGAAGCCGTTCCATCAAGCTCGGCTTACTGGCCTGCGTACTTATGCTGTCAAAAGGTTCTTGTCCCTGTGCTGCTACATTCAAGGAGGATAGCAGGCGGCAGATAATTGTTCTTCGTATCATATTCTAAGGCTTTGATGGTGACAAAGATAATACTTTATTTTGAAACACTTGCATTTCTCAGGGAAAAACTGTATCTTTGTAGCAAAAATCGAAGACACAACTATGCCAAGAAAGAAAAGCGGAATGCCCTTTGAGGTTTATCCCACCCCGGTGAAGGGAAAAGGTGCCACCTTTTCCCTCAGAAGCTTAGCTATTAATAATTCTTGATATCCACGCCGCCGCAGAAGTTGCTGGCGACGATGTGGAGGGTAGGAGCTTTCGGGGCGGCGTTGTGTGTAGTATGGTTACCGACGCCGCCGATGAAGCTGCGGCTCTTTACGACGACGTTGACATGGGTGGGCACGAAGAGCTCGATGCCGCCGCAGAAGGTGTGGATGTCGATCTCCTCGTCCTCGGTGATGACGGCCTCGCGCAGGTCCATGCGGATGCCGCCACAGAAGGCATCGAGGCGGGCACCGTGGAACGCCTCGCCACGATACACGTACTCGTCGCCGCCGTAGTGAACAGAGCAGCAGATGCGCTTACCGTTCTCACCGATGGGCAGCGGGCGCTGAAGCCATTGGTCGGGGTCGCGGCGGTAGCTGTCGACGATGATTGTCGCGCCCACGTACAATAGTAGAGCTGGGGCTACGTATGCCGTCCAGGGCTGACGCCACAGCCAGTCGTTCTCAATGACGCCCCACAGGTTGGCCAGTTTCCATGCACCAGCCACAATCAATAGAATTCCAATAATCGTTCTTGTCTTCATAACTATACTGTTTTGATTAAACGTTTCTTGCAAACTGTTTGCAAAGGTATGGCAATACGTTAATCACTCCAAATATCTGTGATATTCTGCACGTTTTTGTGATGAATGGTGTGATAAATGGCCGAAATGTGACAAATGGTTTGGCTATTTGGCAGAAATAATGTATTTTTGCCAATCGTATGAAGCAAGGACGTATAGAAACAATAACGACAAGAATCATCAGCACCACGTTTACGGTGGTGGCGCTGGCCGTGTTCAAGCCTTTTGGATTGGATGCGTGGCAGTGGCAGGCCTATGTGCATCTGATAGCCCTAGGCGTGCTTGGTTTTTCAATCTGCATGATGACGGACATCATTCTGAAGTATGTCGTCAAGATGCCGAGATCGTTAAAGAAAGGTGTCGAATACATCATCCGCCGCAACCTCTGGTTTCAGTTCATCAACACACCGCTTGTGGCGTTGGGCATTTGTCTCTATCGCCACTTCGTGTTGAGCGATAGGGTAGAGGGTAACCAGTTTTCTCTCGTCAATTTCCTTGAGACTCTTGTCATCATAGCCTTCTGCTCCTTCGCCATCGGACTCTACTGGCGCTTCAAGTACCGCAGCAAGTATCTGGCGATGGAACTGGAAGAGATTAGGGAATTGAACGAACAGCTAAAAAACCTCACTCCTGACCCCTCTCCCAAAGAGAGGGGAATAGATAGTTCTACTGACAACAATTCCGTCGATAAAGGTAACCAAACATCCCCTCTTTGGGAGGGGCAGGCTTTTACCCTCACTGGCACCACCAACGAATCCGTCACGCTCCAGATTTCTCACCTATTATTTATTGAGGCCGTGGGCAACTACGTCAAGGTCTGCCATCTACGTAACGATCAGGTGCATACCGACATGCTTCGCGCCACGATGAAACAGATGGAAGAAACGTTGCAGGGCTATCCGATGATAGTCCGCTGCCATCGTGCCTTCTTGGTCAACCTTGGTCAGGTAGAACAGATCGTCTCACATTCCAGCTCCACTCAGCTGCTCATCAAACACTGCCACGAGTCCCTCCCCGTCTCGCGCAGCAACATGGCACAGGTCAAGGCTGCGATTAAGCGAGGGGAAAGTTAAGCTCGCTTAAACTTTCCCGAGCGTGAGCAGGCTCGAACGTAGTCCAAGGCTGCGATTAAGCGAGAGGAAAGCTAAGCCTGCCTAAACTATCCCGAGCGTGAGCAGGCTCGAACGTAGTTCAATTATTCTGTTTTTCCGCCAAACTCGTTATAAGATACGTTTTCAGGCTTCCACTTATCCTTTGTTATCATCTTGTTACTTCGTCATAACCAATCGGGCGGAATTGGCGTTGCTTCTCGCTGTAAACAAATCCGTGCCCGAACAAATAGTTCTTTATATCTTTAGACTCTGTGCCGAAGTTGTAGCATAGTGATTCAAGCGTGTCAAACTCCTCGTCTCTCAGGAACATATTTACGCTTGAAACCAGTATGGCAGGATCTTTCGGCAGGTAGTCCATTTTAGAATTATCGCAATTATATTTGCAAAGGTACTCATTTCCCCTCTATTATTCGTATCATTGCACTAATTATTAGGATTGTTTATGAAAAACGAGGAACCTCACTGCTGAGGCTCCCCGCGAGTCCTTTTGTAAAAAGGCATATAGAGATTTTACGGCAATTACCTGCGTCCGCTGAAGTGACCAGAACCATTGCGGTTGTTCGTAGCCTGTGCAATGTGACGGTTAGCATTGCTGTGTCCATTGTCATGACGAACAGCGTTGTTATGCACGGCGGGCTTGTTGTTGTGAACAGCGGGCTTGTCAAAATGCGCCGTCTTCGGAGTGTCGTGATGCACAGCAGGAGCGGGCTTGTTTACATGACGGTCAGCATAGAAGCGATCGTGCTTGTGATTGTTGCCACCTCTGTAGGTCACGAACACCTTTGGGTGTGCGTTGTAGAAATGGCCTCTGTCATAGTGAGAGTACACTGCGAACGTCCAGCTGCCAGCCTTCCAAGCCACAGGACGATAGAAGTGAGCCAAGCTCATGTACCTATCGAACTGCCAGCTGTTCAGCACAAAGCGGAGGTCTGCATTACGACGATCCCACCAGATGCCGAAGACATCAGCGTGTCCGTTCAGGCTCATCAGGTAGTCGAGGTTGATCTCATAGACTGCCTCATACTGTGCAGCTGTGAGGTTCAGCTCGTAAGCCATCTTGTCGCTCAGGAACAGAGCCTCGTGCTTTGCTGCGTTATAGCTCATTGCGTTGGCCGAGATAGTCATGACCATCATCACTGCCAGGATCATCATCTTCTTCATATCGTTATCTCCTATCTTTAAAGAGTTAAACATTTTGTTTCTTATTCACGCTGCAAAGTACGGCATTTTTCTCGGCATTTACAAAGGAAAAATCATAATATGGAGAGGAGTTTTCCCTATTTGTGAGTAGGGAAAACTCCTCGTATCAGTTTTTATTCGTACCTTTGAGCTACGCTCGAAGTGTTTCAGCCCTTGCGGGCTGCTCACAAAAAAGAGACATTGCCTTGCAGCGATGTCTCCTATTGGGGTGCCCGGACGGACTCGAACCGTCATTATGAATTTCTAAGATTTTTAGAAAACACACATAGAATACTGTATATCAGTATGTTATAAAGATTATTAAAAATTTGAGTGTTCAAAAGAATTCATAAAAACTTAAAAATGTTCCATCAATGTTCCATCAATTCAAAAACTTTTTTGTACCTTTGCACCCGATAATCAAAACAAGATTAAGATG
>Ga0310694_10007507_pt1 | contig 10231 bp, 8 predicted proteins | sample 174DNAGHGhighgp2_FD_203884 | JGI IMG/M metagenome (GOLD analysis project Ga0310694, IMG submission 203884) | Sheep rumen microbial communities from Palmerston North, Manawatu-Wanganui, New Zealand - 1742 DNA GHGhigh gp2 (v2) (version 2) | ecosystem: Host-associated > Mammals > Digestive system >... | reverse complement strand
GGAGTTGCTGCTTGACGGTGAGGGAAGGGATAGTCTGTACGAGCGGCATCATGCCTGCGCCCGCGCCACCATAGCGCGATTGCAAGGCATCGCGGATCTGCTGCGTCATGCGGTCCTCTTCTATCTGGCTGTCGCCATAGTGGAGCACCCGCACCACCCGGTCCACACTCTGAGGGAGCGAGGCATAGAAAGGCAGTAAGAAGACGCGGCTGTCCGTCGTGGAGTCCACCGCGACACGCGGGACAACGGGTTGCGGGGTAGGTGCCGGAGCAGGCGTCGTGTCCGCCACCAGACTGTCCGGCGCAACAGGAAACTCCTCCGGGATATCGGAGTCCTCGGAGTATTCAAAATACTCGGAATACTCCGAATTCTCAGAATTTTCTCCGAACACTTCCGCTAAGGTCGGCCATCTTAATTCTTGTTCACCCCATACAACACGATCCGGTAGCACTACACAAAGTACCCCCAGACACGCCATTACACAGACTATAAATATCAAAACTTTATACGGCCGCATTCCTTTCTCCTTTTACCTTCCTCGTCTTTCCTTTCTTGCGCATAATTGCGCGAGTCCTTTCACCTTTCACTTTTCACTTTTTCCACAATGCTCTACTGAAGAGCAACAGAACCGTGAATATCTCAAGACGACCGATCAACATCACGAAGGTCGCTACCCACTTGGCTGCGGCCGGAAGGGCTGCATAGCATCCGGTGGAGCCCCATTGGCCGATAGACACACCCACATTGCCGATCATCGAGACGGCAATACCAAGCGACTCATCGAAACCGATGCCGCATCCGCAGAACCACAAGGTCGCCAACATGATGATGACGAGGTAGAAGAACATGAACGCCATGACATTACTGGTGGTCTGCTCGCGCAGCGTCTGGCCGTTGAAGCGCACCGGGATGACGGCGTTCGGGTGGATGCGGCGCTTGATCTCCGCCAAAGCCGACTTCGCAAAGATACCGACACGTACCCATTTCATACCTCCGGAGGTCGAACCCGACGCACCGCCGGTGAACATCATAAAGAACACCAGCACCCATAATACCGGCGGCCAAATCATGTAGTCGGCTGCCACAAAACCGGTAGAGGTGATTGTCGCCACAGAGGTGAAGAGTCCTATCCGGATGCTCGACCACATACCCGTTACGGCGAACAGACCTGCGGCGAGGATGATACCGCCCGCTAAACAGGCACCGGCGTACCAATGCGTCTCTTCGTCGCGCAGCACACGTTGCGGCTGACCGCGGAAGAGATAAATCAGTTGCGTGAAGTTGATACCCGATAGGAACATGAACAACAGGATTATCCATTGGATGCCGGGCGTATAACCTATCACGCTGTCGTTATGCGTGGCAAAACCACCGGTAGAAATCGTGGATAACGAATGACACACGGCATCGAAACCGCCCATGCCGCAGAGCCATAAGAGCACGCCTTCTGCGACCGTCAGACCTATATAGGTAATCCACATATGCTTGGCGGTGTCGGCGATACGCGGACTGAGTTTCTCGTAACTGACGCCCGTCACTTCCGCGCTATAGAGCTGCATGCCTCCCAAACCGAACATCGGTAATATAGCCACGCTGAGCACGATGATACCCATACCTCCTATCCACTGTGTCAGTGCGCGCCAGAGCAGTATCGAATGGGTCTGCGCCGCGACGTCACGGAAGACGGTGGAACCGGTGGTAGTGAATCCCGCCATCGTCTCATACCATGCGTCGGTGACGGCCGGCAGGGCACCGCTGAGCCAGTAGGGTAACATGCCGAAGAGCGAATAGACCACCCACACGGTGGCTACGATGACATATCCCTCGCGTTCGCCTACGCGTTTCTCGGCATTTCTGCCTGCCGCCAACATCCACCAGCAGCTGAGCCACGTCACGGCACTCGATGCAATCCATGCCCCGAGGTCCGCCTCTTGATACCAGAAGGCCACCGCCGTAGGAATAAGCATAAAGAGCGCCTCGAGCATCGTGAGGACACCCATCGTCTTGAATACTATGCGCCAATTGAAGATTCTTGTCATTTGAATAAGCGCTCCAAGTTACGAATTACATGACTCTTGCAGAAGACCACCACGAGGTCGCCCGGGATAATCTGTGTCTCGCCGTTGACGAGCACACCCTCCCCGGCACGAACGATACCGCCTATATTCGCCTCTGCCGGCAAGTCAAGGTTTTTCACACGATGACGGGTGATGAGTGAACCCTCTTTGGCTTCGAACTCTACGATTTCGGCATCTGCACTCGTGAGGTTGTGCACACCGCGGACGGAGGCGTCGAGTAACATCTGGTAGATGTACGACGCGGCGATAGTCTTTTTGTTGAGCACCGTACCGATATCGAGACCTTCCGCCATCGGGATATAATCGAGATTCTCCACTTCGGCAATCGTCTTGCGCACACCGAACCGTTTGGCGGCAAGGCAGGCGAAGATATTCGCTTCGCTACTGTCCGTCACGGCAACAAACGCATCCGCTTCCTGTATGCCTTCCTCTTTGAGGACCGACATGTCCGAACCGTCGGCATTGATGATGAGGGCGTTGGGCACTTTCTCGCTAAGGAGGTTGCATAGTTCACGGTCTTTCTCAATGATTTTGACGTTCATCCGTTCGGTCAGTTCGGTTGCCGCTTTACGGGTGATGCGGTCGCCGCCGAAGAAGATGACGTTCTTTATCTCGCGTTTGGGTTTGCCTAACTCCTCACGCAAATACTCCATGTTCTCTTTGGAACAAACGCAGTATATCAGGTCGCCTACCTCCACGGTATCGTTGCCGCGCGGGATGATGGTCTCCTGTTCGCGTTTGATGGCTACGATGCGGTATTTGCCGTGGTTATAGACACCGGAGGCGAACGGCTGACCGATGATTTTCGCACCTTCGCGCACTTTGATGACGCATAACTCGAGGGCGTTCTGACCCAAATGCAGGTGGTAGCGCATCCAGTTGGTGCGGAGCGATTCTTCTATCTCATTGGCGGCAAGCACTTCCGGGTAGATGAGGTGGTGAAGACCCATGTTCTCAAAGAATTTCTTGTTCGCCGGCAGCAGATACTCGTAGTTGTCGATACGGGCGAGGGTACGCTTGGCACCGAGCGCGTTGGCTATCAGACATGCCGTCATGTTCTCCGTCTCGTGCGGAGTAACGGAGATGAACAGGTCGCATTTGGGTACACCTATCTCCTGTTGGTCGTGGATAGAAGTGGGATTCCCTACTTTGGTCAACATGTCATAGTTGGCGCTGAGGTCACCCAAGCGTTCTTCCCGTTCGTCCATGAGACTGATTTCCATGTTCTCGCGGCTGAGCAGTTTCGCCAAGTGTGTGCCTACTTCACCGGCACCTGCAATAACGATTCGCATAGTCCTTCTTTATCTAATTTAAGCATGTGATACAGTTCTTTGGTGGAGCCGTGTTCCACGAACCGGTCGTTCACGCCGAGGCGTATGACGCGGGGTGTGTAGCCGTGGTCGGCCATCCATTCTAATACCGCACTGCCGAGACCTCCGGCAAGCATGCCGTCTTCGGCGGTGACGATGGTCTTGTATTTCTTTCCTACTTCGTGTAGTATCTCTTCGTCCAACGGTTTGAGCCACCGCATGTCGTAATGCGCAATGGTGCATTGTGCATTGTGCATTGTGCATTCTTCAATGGCTTCCGCCATCGGATTACCTATCGCGCCGATAGTCAGCACAGCGAAATCTTTTCCGTCTCGCAACTTCACGCCCTTGCCGAATTGTACCCTGTAGGCCTCCGGCCGTCCTGTAGGCTTCTGGCCGTCCTGTAGCGAAGCGTCCTCCATCGGCGTCCTTCCTCTCGGATACCGTATCGCTATCGGTCCGTCCAATGTCTCCGCGAGGGTCAGCATCTGCCGTAGTTCGTCGCCGGTACGCGGGGCACAAATCTGCATGTTGGGTATCGGTCGCAGGTACGCGAGGTCGAGCAGACCGTGATGCGTAGCGCCGTCGTTGCCGACGATACCGGCGCGGTCGACACAGAAGACCACATGCAGGTTCTGCAGCGCGACGTCATGGACGATGTTGTCGTACGCGCGCTGGAGGAACGTGGAGTAGATATTGCAATAGGGCAACATACCTGCTTTCGCCAAACCGGCACTGAAGGTCACGGCATGTCCCTCGGCGATGCCGACGTCGTACACGCGCTCGGGAATCTCTTTCTGCATGATACTCATGCTGCAACCCGACGGCATTGCCGGCGTGATACCGACAATCTTCTCATTCTTCTTCGCCAACTCCAGCAATGTCTCGCCAAACACCTCCTGCCACAGCGGCGGAACTCCTACAGGCGAAGCCGGTCTTACAGCGTTAGCGGTCTTACAGTCACTTTGTGACGGTCCTACAGCGTCAGCGGTCCTTAATCCCGTAGCAACGTCAAACTCCCCCGGCGCATGCCAAACGGTCTGGTCGTTCTCCGCCGGCGCATACCCTTTGCCTTTCTTGGTGATGATATGCAGTACTTTGGGTCCGCGGTGGTTCTTTATCTCACGCAGGATACGTACCAAACCGATGACATCATGTCCGTCGGTAGGACCGAAATAGCGGATGTTCAGACCCGTGAAGATATTGCTCTGCTGTTTGCTCAGCGCCGCCTTGAGGTTGTTGTTTCGGCGTAAGATACGCGCCTTCGTCGTCTCGTTAATCAGGTGCAACTTCACGCCCAACTGATAGAACCGCCAGCGCCATTTGTTATACGCCGAACTGGTTGTCAGGTCCACGAGGTATTGGGTGATGCCGCCTTTGAGCGGGTCGATGGCCATGTGATTGTCGTTGAGCACGATGAGCAGGTTGTTCTTGTCCATCGAGGTGTTGTTCAGTCCCTCGAATGCCAAACCGCCGGTCATCGCCCCGTCGCCGATGATAGCTACTACATTCCTGTAGGTTTTGCCGTCCTGTAGCGAAGCGTCCTCTAAACTGTTACCTATCTCAAGGCCTAAGGCCGCAGATATGCTATTAGAAGCATGTCCGGCGATGAACGCGTCGTACTCGCTCTCCGCGGGGTTCGTGAAAGGCGACAAGCCTTTGAACTGCCGGTTGGTATGGAAGCGGTCGCGACGACCCGTGAGAATCTTATGCGCGTAAGCCTGATGGCCTACGTCCCAGACGAGTTTGTCGTTGGGTGTGTCGAAGACGTAATGCAAGGCTACCGTCAGTTCGATAGCGCCTAAGGACGAACCCAGATGCCCGGGGTTCTTACTCAGCGCCTCGATGATGAACTGGCGCAACTCCTCGCATACCTCCGGCAATTTGTCTATCGGCACACGCTTCAGGTCTGCCGGAGAATCAATGGTTTGTATATATCGGTATTCCAAAATCGTTCGTGTTTATTTTCCTAAAAGGAACAACAGCGGCAACGGCAAACGCGCCTGCCAGTCGTCCTCACAATGCGCATGTCCGGGGAAGAAACGGTACTCGAAATGCACAGAGTCCCATCCCTCTGCGCGCAGCATCTCATTGATAGCATCCTGCGCCGTGCCGTAGAACGCATCGAACGTCTGGTCGCCGTCATCCATGTACAGCTTCGCGGTGTTCGGCGCCGGCAGGTGCTCTTGGAGATACCTGCGGTAAGCCGCCATTACTTCTTCGGACGGCTCTTCCGGGTTCGGGTAAGCTAACGTACAATGCGTGGACAGACACGCCGCACCGGCGAACACCTCGGGATATTTGCAAAGCGCATAAGACGAGATAAGTCCTCCGCAACTGCTACCCATCACCCATGTATGGTCGCGGTCCGTATAGACGGAGTACGTACTGTCGATGAACGGTTTGAGGTCCTCCACTAAAAAACGCAGATAGCCATTGCCCTGCGGCATCCAATCGGCATAGACCGGCATACCTTCCGGCAGGTATTGCGCGATATCGTCGGGACAGAACTCACCGATACGTTCGGACGTGTTGTCGATGCCTACGACAATCGTCGGACGGATACGCCCGAGTGCCTGCAAGCTGTCCAACGCCTCGTCGATACCCCACTCCTGTCGGTTCCAAGAGGTAGTGGCATCAAAAAGGCTCTGTCCGTCATGCATGTACAGCACGTCGTAACGCTTGGCAGGGTCGTAGTCCGCCGGTGTCCATACACGCACCGTACGCGGAGTGACATTCTGCGTCGGGAAATTCGGATAGGTATCCAAGTGCCCCTTGGACACCTGCGGCTCTTGCGGCGCCCTGTGGCATGCCAGCAGCGCGAAGGCAAAGAGTATATAGATTATTTTTCGCATAACTCGGTTAGATACTCAGTTCGTCAAGCACACGGATGAGGCGTTTGTCAAACGGCTTGTCCGTACGGATACAGTCGGCGAAAGGCACTAATGCCACGTCGTCGAAACGGTAACCAATCATCAGGTTACGCTGTCCGGCTTTGATGGCCTCGATAGCACCGACACCCATGCAGCTGGCAAGGATACGGTCACGCGCCGAAGGCGAACCGCCACGCTGGAGGTGACCGAGGATGGACACGCGTACGTCGTATTGCGGGAACTCTTTCTTCACGCGGTCGGCATAGTACATCGCGCCGCATTTCTCACTCTCGCTGACGATGACGATACACGATTTCTTCGACTTACGGATACCGCGTTGCATGAACTCCGCCAATTGGTCGGCATCCATCAGGTCCTCAGGGATGATAGCGGCTTCCGCACCGCAAGCGATAGCGCTGTTCTGCGCCAGATAGCCTGCCTCGCGACCCATCACCTCGATGAAGAAGATACGCTCGTGCGAGTTGGCGGTGTCGTGGATACGGTCCACGCACTCCATGATGGTGTTCATCGCCGTGTCATAACCGATGGTGGCGTCTGTGCCGTACAGGTCATTGTCTATCGTACCCGGCAGACCTATCACGGGGAAGTCATGCTCGTCGGCAAACAGACGGGCACCGGTCAACGAACCGTTACCGCCGATGACGATAAGCGCATCGATACCCTCTTTGACGCAGGTCTCGTAGGCTTTCTGACGACCTTCTACCGTCGTGAACTCTTTGGAACGGGCGGTCTTGAGAATAGTACCGCCACGGGTGATGATACCGGATACATCTTCGGTCGTCAGGGTCTTTACCTCATCGTTGATGAGACCTTCGTACCCGCGATAGATACCTTTAACGGTGTACCCGTTATATATGCCCGCGCGCGTGACGGCACGTATGGCTGCGTTCATACCCGGTGCATCACCACCGGATGTCAAAACGCCAATCGTTTGAATCTTACTCATTATCGTATTGTTTTTATTTCAAAATGTACAAATTATTCCGCATTATTCCAAAATCGGCCGCAAAGGTACTACAAAAATTGCATATATGCAAATTTTGACGCACTTTTTTATCGGATTTGTCGAACAAATCTCGTAAAAGAGAAAGAAGCAAAGAGAAAACTATGCAGATTTTCCTTTTATCTCTTAAAAAAATAATTTATTTATAATAAATTTAAAAAAAATCTCTCTTATGGAAACATTAGATGAATATGTGCGAGACTTGCTACGCGAAAAGCCGATGACGAAGAAAGCCGCTTGGGCGATTGCGAAAGAGGTTGTCAGAGGTCCGCAAGCAAATCGGTGACAGGTAGAAAGTACGTTGAAATACCGATGAAATACCGTTAAACTACTAACTATGCAGATAGCGGGAATGGCGGACTGCCTAAAAGCCATGCGGATAGCGCATATACCCTTCGGAGTAACTCGCCCCCTGCTCGACGAGTTTTGCCGCACCCCTTCGACAAAACACGCCTCCGAGAGGGTACATGCTAAACCCCTACAGGAGGCAGTCCGAGTGAAGGGTGAGAAAGCCAAACCCGCATGCGATGCGGGGACAATTAACAAAGAAAAAGAAAGGAAAAAAATGGAAGTAATCTTAAGTAAACAATGTGAGAGCCTCGTTGGTATGTTGGAAAGCGAAAAGGGGCCTTCGGGCCTCTTTTTTTTGTATGCAGTACCTTCGGCACGCCCCTTCCCCTACGGGGTGGGTTCCCTCCGAAGTTAGTTCTTAGCCGCAAGGGCACGATTATTTCGCACTTTCGTGCAAACGCCAATCTTTTACCACAAAAACTAAAATTATGCAAGCATTTTTTATTTTTTGCGTCAAAATCTTGTACATTTCAAAAATTTGTTGTACCTTTGCGGCGGAATTCGGAAATTAACCGACAACATTTAAATTTTTAACCAAAATGAAAAAGATTATTTCATTAGTTCTCTTTGCCTTCGTAGCAATGCTGGCAATGACGCTCACTTCTTGTGAGAAAAAAGCGGATGTGAATGAGTATCCGTTCGTAGGGCACACCTTCGTTGGGTCGGACGCAGACGGCACTATGAAAGTGGTTTTCCGCGACAATTTCACCGCAGTTATGTTTGTGAAAGCGGGGGCCAAATCGGAATATGACTGGAAATCGAAAGACAACAATATTGAGATTTGTCTTCAAGACGCTATCTATATCCCGCTTTTGGATGAAACATTTCCGAAGGGCTATGTAGCCTTCTCCGGAAAGTATGATGCGACAGCGAAAACGATTCTCCTGAAGGAGCATTTGGGAAGTGGCGCAACCCTCGAACTTTACCAAGAACAATAAGCTCCCCAAAAGCGGTAATTTTGCCGCCGGTTTTGAAAACAACACTTTTTATTCATTCATAAATTTTAAACAACATGAAAAAATTTTTGTATGTAGCCGTAATGGCTTTGGTGCTCGGTAATTTCATCGGTTGTACGCCGCGCACATCTATCGGCAAGGAGCCTGAATTGGACGAAGCTAACAGCAAGTTGGACGGTAAGTATTATGACAACACCGTTTACAAATGCTGGAAGTTCACTTGGGAGTACACCGAGAAGGAGAACGGCGTAGTCACTAACGAAGATAGTGGCGTTGACTACGAGTGGCTTACGGAATTGCTGGCTCAGTATCAAAAAGCTACGTTCCTGTACACGCACAACGTAAGCGCTTCCGCTTATGGCCAGAGTGCTTCGGTTAAAGGTACTTGCACGCTCGAGGAATCTCCGAAAGCTGAAAGTGATTGCTACAGCGACGATGACTGGACCGACTAATTAAGTCAAAAAAGCATTTTTTTACGAAAAAGTGGCATACACTCTTGTGTATGTCATTTTTTTTGTGTAATTTTGCGGCCGATTTAATTTGCACGAGTACGTGCGTACGCGAAAGCAAACTATTTGAGACATGAAAAATATAGCATTTATCATTAACCCGATATCGGGTTCGAGAGAGACGCAGAACGCGAAAAAGAAACTGCCGAAGTTAATCATGCAGACTCTGGACGCGGAGCAGTGGTTGCCCAATATCACGTTCACGGAGTATGCCGGTCATGCGACTGAGTTGGCTTACCAGTACGCCCGCATGGGTTTTGATGCCGTGGTAGCCGTGGGCGGTGACGGTACGGTGAACGAGGTGGCACGCGGCCTGAAAGACTCGCAGACGGCGATGGGTATCATCCCGATGGGTAGCGGTAACGGTTTTGCGCGTCATCTGAACATACCCATCAAGCCCCAGCGCGCGATAGAGATGCTCAACCGCAGCGAGCCGATAAGCGTCGATTACGGTTTGGCGAACGGCAAACTGTTCGTCAGCACCTGTGGCACGGGTTTTGATGCATTGGTGGCAGATAACTTCGCGGGGAGTAACAAACGCGGTTTTATGACCTATCTGCAGAACGTGCTCAAAGAGGCATTCGCATACCAGCCGCAGACCTATCATATCGTGGGTGACGGGCTTGACGTGACGCATAAGGCGTTCCTTATCACCTTTGCGAACGCGAACCAGTGGGGCTACGAAGCGCTGATAGCGCCGAAAGCAAGCGTGCAGGACGGCAAGATGGACATCATGCTCATGTCGAGTCACGCGATACTCGGCAGCGCCAGTCTCGCGTTGCGCTTGTTCGCCGGCAGTATCGGCGACAGCCATTTCATGGACACGCTGCGGGCGCGGGAGGTAACGCTCGAGCGCGAAGAGAAAGGTCCGTTCCACATCGACGGCGACCCCGTGGAGATGGAGAAAGATATACATATTCGCATCGTGGCAGACGGGTTACGCGTTTTAGTGGAAAAACGCTTTTAAGGAACGCGGACTGCCCAGGGCTATGCAGATAGCGTACATGCCCTTCGGAGTAACTCGCCCCCTGCTCGACGAGTTTTGCCGTACCCCAACGACAAAACACGCCTCCGAGAGGGCATATACTACATCCCTAACGGGAGGCTTTCTATAATCAGGGGCAAAAAAG
>Ga0310694_10007505_pt1 | contig 10231 bp, 7 predicted proteins | sample 174DNAGHGhighgp2_FD_203884 | JGI IMG/M metagenome (GOLD analysis project Ga0310694, IMG submission 203884) | Sheep rumen microbial communities from Palmerston North, Manawatu-Wanganui, New Zealand - 1742 DNA GHGhigh gp2 (v2) (version 2) | ecosystem: Host-associated > Mammals > Digestive system >... | reverse complement strand
AGCAACTCTCTCAGATGGAGCCCGGCGAGCCGAGCGCCGTCATCCGCGAGCGGGTGATCAAGGCCAGGCATATACAGGAAAGGCGCTACAAGGACTTCAAAGGAATCCACTGCAACGCCCAGATGACGGAACGGATGATACATCAGTATGCAGAACCAGATGCTGCATCCTTGGATATGCTTCGTATGGCCATGGAGCGGTTAAAGTTATCTGCACGTGCCTATAATAGAATATTGAAGGTGTCAAGAACCATTGCTGACTTAGATCATTCAGAAAAAGTGCTGTCGCAACACATTGCCGAAGCCATCGGCTACCGCAACCTTGACAGAGGCGACTGGGCTGAGAGAGGCTGATGAAAAGAGGGTTGGCAGCGTTGTGCTGTCAACCCTCAAAGTTAGAGGCTATTTCACACTCAGAAGACAATCGGGCCATGTCCCACGCAACTGGTGGTTGTGATGGCCGTCAGGAAGGCCGTGAGCGCGGCTACTATCACCTTCACCGCAATCTCAATGAATCCTTTCTTTCTCATAATTCACCTCCTTCCTGATTACTGATCGGGATCCTGCCCGTTGCCGCCGCCGTTGTCGCCACCGCCGCCAGTATTGTCACCGCCGCCGGTATTGCCACCAGTGTTGCCGCCTTGGTTCTGGTTCTCGCCACCTTGGTTCTCGTCGCCGGTCTCTTCAATGTCGCCATTGTCGCCAGAGGTGACGCGCTTCAACACGTTGCCCTCTTCGTCGAGACAGGTGATCTGGATGCTGGTGTTCTTCAACTCCTCTTTCACCTCCACGTTGGGCGTGAACACGATGCGGCGGGTGGTGATGAGGCCTGTCTTCACGTCCTCCAACTTCTCAACCGCCTTCGAACGCACGCCGAAGCGCATCGTTCCCAGTCCGGGGATGGGGATGGAGTGACCTTCCGTGGCCCACGTGCGGATCACCTCGCCTGCGGCATCCCAAGCCGCCTTGATCACACCTGCGGAGATGCCTGAGTGGGTTGCTGCCTCCGCGAACACTTTCTTCTCTTGGATGGGTATGTACAGATCGGGACGCATCACGAACTTCTTCACACCCGGGTTCTTGCCGATTTTCAACTCTCGGCGCTGAGCAATTACTTTAATAGCCATAAATTTTTAAGTTTTAAATTTTTCAGTTGTCCGTATTTTTCTTAGCCTTCTCCTTGCTTCCTCATGACGCCTTCTGAGCCACTATTAATAGAAAAACTTGAAAGTATTAATGCGCGCAATTTCTAGATTTAAGTCTCGCAATTTTTCTCTTTAATGCCGCTTTCGGCGTCTCTTTTGAATTACGATGCAAAGGTACAAAAATTTCACAAATTATGCAAGTATTTTAGCGAAAAATTTTAGTTAAATATGTTTAATGTCATTATGGGCGAACTTACCCACTTACCCGCTTACCCACTTCGGACATCTGTATTTTCAGATTTTACGAAGAGAGATATTTTATTATTATATATATTATAATATATATAATAATAATTATAATTAGAATTATAAATTGTACCATAAAAGTTGACTTTTACCCCTAAAACAGGTTGACTCTCATCAAACCTTCAAAATTACAACCTTAAAAACCTAAATGTCCGAAGTGGGTAAGTGGGTAAGTGGGTAAGTTCAAGGTACAAAAATATAAAAAACTCTCCTCCCCTATACCTTATTTCAATGAAAAACACTATCTTTGCAAAATCAATATGAATGGCTTATGAAACTGATCAAAGGAGAATTTAAGGAGCGACTGGAATTGCAGTTTGCGCAGGCCGTCAAGGCGGGCTTCCCGTCACCGGCAGAAGACTATATGGGCGAAAGCCTCGACTTTAACCGCGACCTGATCCGCAACCCCGAGGCTACCTTTTACGCACTGGTGGAAGGCGACTCGATGATGGATGTCGGCATCTGCAAAGGCGACATTGCCGTCATCGACAGGAGCATCGAACCGCAGCACGGCGATGTGGTGGTAGGCGCTATCGACAGGGAGTTTACGGTGAAGTTCCTCGACCTGACGCACAAGGACGAAGGGTGGATAGAGTTGCGACCCGCCAACAAGGCGTTCAAGCCCATCCGCATCGACGAGTCTTCGGACTTCCGTGTGTGGGGCGTGGTGATCTACACCATCAAGAAATGGAAATAGAGGATGTACGGGATTGTTGACTGCGATAACTGCTACGTGTCGTGCGAGCGGGTGTTCCGTCCTGACTTGGAGGGAAAGCCCGTGGTGGTGCTAAGCAACAACGACGGTTGCGTCGTGGCCCGCAGCAACGAGGCAAAGGCCCTCGGCGTGAAGGAAGGCATGCCTTATTTCCAGATGGAACAGCAATTCCCGAACGCCAAGATCGCAGTCTTCTCTTCCAACTACGAACTCTATGGCGAACTGACTTCACGGGTGGTGAGTAGCACCCGCCTATTTCCGATACAGCATCGACGAGTGCTTTGTCTATCTCGATGGCATCCAGCACGGCACACTCCAACACTGGGGCGAACACCTGCACCAGCGCATCTGGCGATCGGTGGGGATGCCCGTCAGTATCGGACTGGCTCCCAACAAGACCCTCGCCAAGATCGCCGCGAAACTCGCCAAGAAGTTCGAGGTCTATCATCACTGCTGCCTCATCGACAACGACGCGAACCGCATTGCCGCCCTGAAATGGCTCCCCGTGGAGGATGTCTGGGGTATCGGCAGACGGTATGCCGCCAAGTTGCAGGCCCTCGGATGCCGTACTGCCTACGACTTTGCCATCCACCACAAGGACTGGGTGCGGATGACCTTCAACAACATCAATATCCTGCGTACCTGGCAGGAACTCAACGGCGAGGATGTGGTGCCGAATGAGATGATGGTGAGCACCAATCATCAACTGACCAAGAAGAAAAGCATCTGCACCAGTCGCAGTTTCAACGGGATGATTGCCGACCTCGACGCGCTGAATACCCACGTGTCGAACTATGCCAGCCGCTGTGCCGAGAAACTGAGGAAGCAGGGCACGGTGGCATCCGTCGTCGGGGTGTTTCTCTCCACCAATCCCTTCCGCGAAGACCTGCCCCAGTGCTGGCGATACGAGGAAAAGCGGCTTGTCACACCCAGCAGTTCCACTATCCATATCGTGAAGGCGGCGAAGGAGGTGCTGAAAGGCATCTACCACCAGGGCTACCTCTACAAGCGGGCGGGTGTCATCGTCCTCGGCATCACACCCGACAGCCCTTTGCAGCAGGATCTCTTCGACCTCGATGCCGAACACATCCAGAAGTTCCGGCAACTCGACAAGGTGGTAGACCGCATCAACAAACGCTACGGCACCGAAACTCTCGTCATCGGCAGCCAGCAGTACACCCAGAAGGATGGCAAACACGTAGAGACTGATGTCTTCGCCAATGCCATCAAGCACGATCACAAAAGCAAGAACCCCACCACCAGGTGGAGTGATATCATAAAATTGAAATAAAAATCACCAAAAATAGTACAACTTTCAAAGAAAAGTGCTACCTTTGCACCCAGAAACATCAAGAGTGGCATTTTTGCCCACCAACCAGCCTCGATTCGTTGGCAACGGTGGTAAGATGATGTGAGTGAGAATAACCCACTAAACAGTAAACGATATGGAAATTAGAAAACTTGATTGTGATTACGTTCAGTTGTTCCCAAGGACAATTGAGTATGGTTTGGCTCCCGAACACGTGGAGCAGAGTGATTTCGTGGCAGAGTGCCGGTATGTGGAAACTCTTGGCGATGTCTGGGTGATCCTCCAGCAGAAGCCCCCACATATTACGGCTCAGGTGCAACTCACCAAGGATGAAGCCGATTTTGACAGAAAACTCGGTATGGCAATGGGGTGTTATATCTGTCACGATTACATTCAGGGCGACACATCTTTCTTCTGTATGCTGTCTGGCTGCAACGTTGAAGAGTTGCCCATGCGCTATCCTGATAACATCAAAGCAAAGGTCTATGCTCTGGCCTCTGCTACCCGCTGGTGGCATGAATACGGAAGGGAATGCCTTGCCATACAAAAGATATAATCTATCCCAATTTGGAGATTAATTGATTTGATTTTGGAATCATATTACCGCAATTATGCGTTTTCTATTAAAATATGTATAAAAAGGTAGGCGATTGCTCCTATTATCACAAAAAAACATTATCTTTGCAAGTTAAAGAATAGTTTAGAAATTATGAGTAGAACATATATATCACTTTTCAGTTGTGCTGGCGTAGGCTGCTACGGATTCAAAATGCAGGGTTTTGAATGCGTGGCATCTAATGAGTTGCTGGCACCACGCATAGAGGTACAGAAATGTAATCATAAATGTAAATATGAAAGCGGCTATATTTGTGGTGATGCCACTAAGCCAGAAACCCATCAGCGTATCTATGACGAGATAGCGATGTGGAAAGAAAAAGAAGGATTAGAACAGGTTGATGTTGTATTTGCTACGCCTCCATGTCAGGGTATGTCAACGGCTAATTACAAGAAGACAGACCATGAGCAGATACGAAATTCTCTTGTTGTAGAGGCAATAAAATTAATTAAGGGTATTCACCCTAAAGTTTTTGTATTTGAGAATGTACGTGCTTTCATGAAATCAATCTGCACAGACTTGTCAGGTGATGACATGCTAATTAAGGAAAGCATCTACAAAAACCTGTCTGAGGACTATAACATCTATTGGAAAGTTATCAATTTCAAGGATTACGGAGTGCCTTCGAGTCGTCCGCGTACTATCGTTATTGGTACCAGCAAGGAACTGAGACATACCACGCCACTCCAATTGTTTCCCACAAGGCAGAATGAGATTCTGCTGCGTGATTCAATTGGCGGATTCCCCCGTTTGGCTTATTGTGAGAAAGACAAGAGTGATCCTTTCCATTTTGCACGCCCATTCCCTGAATATATGTTGGATTGGATTAAAGACTTGAAGGAGGGTGAAACTGCCTTTGACAACCCAGACGAGACGAAACCATATCAGCTCGACAAAGATGGAAACAAAATAGTAAACAAAGGAGCCTATATGGGTAATAAGTACCGTCGTTTGATATGGGATAGGCCTGGGGCCTGCATTGCGACGAGAAGCGATATAATGTCATCACAAGATACCATTCACCCCTGCGATAATCGTGTTCTCAGCATACGTGAACTTATGACCCTGATGACAATCCCCAACAGTTTCCAATGGACAAACCATGATGGTCAACTCACTGTTGAAAACTCTGATGAATATCTTAGAGACAATGAAGGTAATATTCGCAGATGTATAGGTGAAGCAGTACCAACTCAGATAGGCAAGGATATTGCAGGTAAAATTAAACAGATGTTGGATTACGAGGATTATGTAAAGTCTGGCGGAGGAGATAATGCTAGTAATTTCTACATAGCAGCACATCGTTGTTTTGGAGAAATACTGCCCCAAGATGCCTTTGCAGAGATCGACAAGCAAAAGGAAGAGGTGGAAAATATCTCTGTAAAAGTAGTCGGAATCAGAGATTTTCTAGTATTTGTCCCTCAATTGATTTCTTATTATTCTCATATAAACTCAATCACAATAGATGTCTTTAGCTTAACAAGCGAAGAAGAAATAAATCTATTATCGCTTTTGGGAAAGATGAACATAGGTAGCAATGTTCATATTAATATTCCAGAAAGAGCAGCTGAATTTGAAAGCTATAACATGATAGTCGAGAATGGCAAATGTCGTCATTTCTTTGTCACCATTCTTGGAGCGAAGCGACCTGTCAAAAAACCACAAGCAGACCCCCTACAACTTTCATTATTCTGAAGACATGAATCCCAATATTGACTCATCCACTCTTGATGGCATCTTAGTAGGTCGTGTAGATCCTCAGATATATGCATTCACGACAGAGACCATCCCTAACTACCTGAAAGTTGGTGATACTTATCGTCCCTTGGAGACAAGATTAGATGAATGGAGAAAACATTATCCCAATCTCATTCATCAATTCCACGACTCTGCTAAACTTGAAAGTGGGAACATTTTCAGAGACTTTGCTGTGCACGATTTTCTTGAACTGATAAAACGCTATCACCGTCTTGAACCGCAAGATATTGAGGAGGGAATATACTATTCAAGGGAGTTCTTCAAGGGAGCACAAGTAGATGATGTTAAAGAGGCAATTGAAGATATCAAGGATAGTGAAAAGGCTAAGGATGGCAGATACCATTTCTATACCCCAGACCATTTGCCTATTAAACTGACTTTTGACAGAGTTAAAGATTTCCCACCCAGAGATAATCAGCAACAGGCCATTGATAAGTTTAAGGAAGCAATAAAGAACGGCAGGAACAATCTGCTAATGTATGCTGTAATGCGATTTGGAAAGTCCTTCACTGCTATGTGCTGTGCCACAGAAATGGAAGAGCCTGCGAAATTAGTACTGATAGTTTCTGCAAAGGCAGATGTCCGCAAAGAATGGCAAGAGACAGTACAAAGTCATGTCCGTTTCAAGGACTATGAATTCTTTGATGGGGAGGATTTGAAGAATGACACGAATCTCATTAGTAATACTCTGAAAGATAACAAACGAGTTGCTCTTTTCTTAACGCTCCAAGACCTTCAAGGCGATACCATCAAAACGAAGCATCAGGAGATTTTCAAGGAAAGCATAGATTTGCTTATCGTTGACGAAACTCATTTTGGTGCTCGCGCTGCTGAGTATGGTAAAGTTCTAAGAGCGGGTGGCCTATCTGATAGAGAGATCAAGAGTGAAATACAGACAGCAGAAACATCGGACGATATTGATAGTGAAATAAAACAGCTCAAGGCAAAAGTCAGGTTACATTTATCAGGTACACCTTATAGAATTCTGATGGGTGATGAGTTCACGAAAGACGATATTATTGCATTCTGCCAATACACTGATATCATTGATGCGAAAGAGGAATGGGACAAAGATAATGTTGATAATGACGATGTTTCAGAATGGGACAACCCCTATTATGGATTCCCACAAATGATAAGATTTGCCTTTCAGCCTAACGAATCGTCTATAAAACGAATGAAGGAGATGAGAGAAAAGGGTATTACCTATGCTTTCTCTGCTTTGTTCAAACCACTCTCACTAACAAAGAAAAATGATGGGAGTCACAAGAAATTTGCTAATGAAAGAGAGATATTAGAATTGTTAGAGATTATTGATGGTAGTCGTAATGATGACAATATTTTGGGATTCTTGGACTACGATAAGATCAAGAAAGGAGAAATGTGTCATCACATGGTTTGTGTCCTTCCTTTCCGCGCCTCTTGTGACGCTATGGAGGCATTAATCACAAATAACAAGAATCGTTTCAAGAATCTTGGCGAATATACCATCATTAACATTGCTGGAGTTGATGATGAGCGTACCTATAGTGACACAGAAACAGTAAAAGCTAAAATAAAGGCTTGTGAGGAAGCTGGCGAAAAAACAATAACTCTTACAGTAAACAGGATGCTTACAGGTAGTACAGTAAAACAATGGGACACAATGCTATATTTCAAAGATACTGCATCGCCCCAAGAGTACGACCAGGCTATTTTCCGCATACAAAACCAATATATTAAGGTTTATCAGGATAGTGAGGGCAAGGAAATAAGATTCAATATGAAACCTCAAACGCTTCTTGTCGATTTCGATCCTAACAGAATGTTTCGTATGCAGGAACTTAAATCGCAGTTCTATAATGTCAATAAAGATAAGAATGGTAATAGCAAACTGAAACATCGTATTGAGCGTGAACTTATAATCTCGCCTATCATCACTATCAACAACAAGTTGATGAAGCAGGTTGAAGCCACTGATGTGATGGCAGTAGTTCAACAATACTCTCAAAATAAGAGTATTATGGATGAAGCTTACGAGGTGCCGGTAGATTTCTCGTTGCTTGATGATGCAACATTCAGGGATGAGATAGAAACAATGAAGGGTATTGATGCATCAAAGGGACTAGAATTTAGTCCCAATGAAGGCGATAATGATGATGATTATAATATCCCAGACATAAACACACCAATAGATAATGATGGCTCTAATAAGGAACAGCCAGATAGAAAAAAGAAAGAAGAGGAAGAAGATGAGGAGGAGAATATTGCAAATAAATTCAAAGCATATCAGGCAAAGATTCTGTTTTATGCTTTCTTGACGGATAGCCGAGTAGAATCTATCGAGGATGTCATCTACAGTATTGTGGGTGATAAAGGTAATAATCGCCGTATAGCGAAGAACCTTGGCTTAAAGGTTCCTATCTTATGGATTTTACATAATAAGTGCAACCCCTTTATTTTACGCCATCTTGACTACAAGGTGAAGAACATAAATGATCTAATGAGGGACAATGCACTTAGCCCTATTGAAAGAGCAAACAAGGCCATTAATAAATTTGCAAGAGTATCAAGATCTGAGGTTGTAACTCCGCCATTCCTTGCTAATGAATTGGTATCTCTAATCCCGTCCGATGTTATAGACTCGGATATGCCTATTCTCGATATTTCAACTGTTGAAGGTGAAATAGCCTATGCAATACAAAGAAAATACGGAGACAGGCTCAATAGCAGACTTTACTCCATACCATCTTCGCCATTGGCATACGAGTTAACACGAAAGATATATGGTTTGCTTGACATGCCTATAGAAAATGTTTTGGATTTCTATTCTTACGAATTAATTGGTGATAATAACGACGATTATCTACGTCGACTTAACACCATTAATCCCGAAATAGTTATAGGTGTGCCACCATTCAGTGAGAGTGCAGGCGGAGGAAGAGGAGATGGAGGCAGTGCCATCTATCATAAATTCTTTAATGTAGTCAAGGATAATTTATCTGCTCGTTATATCGATATGATGATGCAATCCACATGGTATACAGGTGGACGTGGTGAAGGTCTTGATGCTTTCAGAGATTACATGCTTGATGATACTTGTGAGGATACTGAGGATAGTAGGGATAAGAACAGACACGTAAAAGAATTCCACGATTATCCAAATGTAGAAACATACGTAAATGGTGTCACTACTTTACGCGGAGGTATCTGTTTATTCCTTTGGGATAGAGAATACACTGGCGACTGTCTATTTATTAATCGATTTAATCATCACGACTATGAGAAGATGAGGCCTCTTCGTTATACTCATGGGGATTTTAAGGTAGATTTTCTAATTAGATGGAATGAGGGTCTTTCTATTCTTGAGAAAGTCCTGAATCGTGATAAATCTTTCATCTACGAGAAAGGTCGTAATTTGATGCATAGTAGGAATCCATTTGGATTCCCAAACACAAGAGATAATTTCTCTACCAGAAGAACTGCAAGGAGTAAAACCAAGGTATATCTGGCTAAGGGCAAAGTGGGTTATGCAAAAGACGAACAATATAGTCATACTCCTGAGAATGATGCCTTAAGGGATAGGTGGAAAGTAATGGTTGCCAAGTCGAGTTCTGGTAGTGATAACCTGCCACATCTGGTCATCAGCGAGCCAATTGTTTCCGAGCCAGGTAGCGTAACGGCTAATACACATTATATAATTGATGGTGTTCCCACAGAAATTGAGGCAAGGAATCTTGCGGCATATATGCGGACCCGCTTCTTCCGCTTTATGGTGAATCTTCTACGTAGTAACCAGAATATGCGTGTGGATATGTACCAGTTTGCACCACGCCTTGATTTTACGCGTAGTTGGACGGATAGAGATTTATACGATAGATATGAATTATCTCCAGAAGAACGTGATTTTATCAGTCTAGTGGTAAGGGATATGGACCAAAAATAAAGATATTTCTTTAAAAACACAGCGGGGTCAGGAACCTCTGTGCTATAGGAGGGTGGCTCCATACCGTAAGGATGGAGGTAATTCACGAAATCGCAAGATCGAGGCAGATAAGGCTCTGCACCCTCCTCTTCACCTTATTATTATATATATTATATATAAAACAAAGGGACTCGCATCACTGCGGGTCCCTTTGATGCATTTTAGAGAATCACGGGGTCGGTTCTTCTGATCATTTTCAGGAGCCCGCCGTCTTGACTATGATTCATTACTGTTTTCATTCTCATTTCATTTATCTTGATAAGTGATCAGGAGAACCGACCCCGTGATTCCCGATCATCTTACGGACTATTCGCTTCTCTTGCTCAATCCTGGTCATTTCATTCTGCCATATTTCATTTCTTCACCCTGTTTATCATACTGTTTACGCTTACCAACGGGAGGTTCAGTCAGAGTAATCC
>Ga0310694_10007503_pt1 | contig 10233 bp, 9 predicted proteins | sample 174DNAGHGhighgp2_FD_203884 | JGI IMG/M metagenome (GOLD analysis project Ga0310694, IMG submission 203884) | Sheep rumen microbial communities from Palmerston North, Manawatu-Wanganui, New Zealand - 1742 DNA GHGhigh gp2 (v2) (version 2) | ecosystem: Host-associated > Mammals > Digestive system >... | reverse complement strand
GGCTGACGGCCAACAGCATCAGCGTGGCGACAGCCGTTCGAATGGATTCGAATATGATGCGCTTTCGGCGCATTTCCTTCTTTTCGTGCTTCATCGACACAGAGTATAGCACAGGTCTCTCTCTTCATGCAACTGCATGATTGAAGGTGCCCGTTTCGGGCCATCCTGTGCAGGGGAGGGGATACGCAGGAAGAGAGGTTTCGTGATTGAATAAAGTAGTGATCTGCGGCGTGGACACGTCCACGCTGCCCACGTTGAACCAAAACGAGATGCGCCGGCTGCTGGAACAGGCGAAGGTGGGGGACGCATCGTCGCGGGAGAAGCTGGTGACGGGAAATCTGCGGTTGGTGCTGTCGGTGATCCAGCGCTTTTCCAATCGTTCGGAGCAGGCGGACGATCTGTTCCAGGTGGGTTGTATCGGCCTTATGAAGGCCATAGACAACTTCGATATATCCCAAAACGTTCGCTTTTCTACCTATGCGGTGCCTATGATCGTCGGGGAGATCCGGCGGTTTTTGCGGGACTATACGGCGCTTAGGGTGTCCCGGTCCCTGCGGGATATGGCGGGCAAGGCCATGCAGGTGAAGAAGCGGCTTACCGACGAACTGAATCGAGAGCCTACGGTGGGGGAGATCGCCAGGGAAATGAACCTGTCCGAAGCGGAGGTGGTCTACGCCCTGGATGCGGTGGTGGACCCGGTGTCCCTGTTCGAGCCTGTGTTCCACGAGGACGGGGACGCCCTGTATGTGATCGACCAGATTCGAGACGACGCTTCGGGGGAAGGGCGGTGGCTGGACAGCATTGCCCTGGAGGAGGGCATCCGCCACCTGAACGAACGGGAGCAGCGGATCGTGAAGCTGCGGTATTTTCAGATGAAGACCCAGATGGAGGTGAGCCGGGAGATCGGCATCTCCCAGGCCCAGGTGTCCCGACTGGAAAAGGGGGCCCTGGAACGGCTGAAAAAGTATATTTAGCTTGAACCGAAGCCCATTCGGGAGTACAATACAATAAAGTTGCTTCCGGGGGTCGAAGGAATGAAGGTCAGGGATAGGATCGTGTCATGGGCTACGCTGCTCTGCTTCGTTGCCGGAGCCGCGCTGGGCCTGATCCGGCCTGACTGGGCCCAAAGGATCGCCTTCATCGGCACCGCATACGTCACGGCCTTGAAGTATCTGGCCCTGCCCGCGCTGATCCTGTCCGTCTTCTCCGCCGCGGGGAAGGGCGGCAAGACCGCGGTGGGCGTGCTGGTGCGGGCTATCGTCCTGTTCGTGACGATGTTCTCCGCCACGTTCCTGCTCTGCGCCATCCCCTATACCGTCCTTTCCCCGGGGGAGGGGTTCCAGTTCATGGGAGAGACCGCCTGGGCGGGGGAGAGGGCTGCCGTCACCTTGGGAAGCGTGCTCCAAAACATCTTTTCACCCGGTGGAAAAATAAGCGTCAATACCCTGTATTTCCCCTGCCTTATTGCTGCCCTCGTGGCGGGGCTGATCGTGGGCTGGTGCAGGCTGGAGAAGCTCCAAAAGGGCGTGACGAAGCTGGAACGCTTTTTCATGAAGCTGCTGTCCTGCGTCATGTTGGCCACGCCCTTGGGGGTCCTCTCCTTGATGGCCACTTGCACGGGCACCTTCGGTTTCGAGGCATTGAGGACCTCCGGCATTTACGTGGCCTGGGCCTATGGCGGGTGCCTGCTGGCGCTGGCGGCGGTCATGATCCTGCCCCTGTGGGCTTTCTGCGGCGTAAAACCGGGACAGTATTTCAGCAGCACCGGACGCCTGTTTTTGACGGCCCTGTCCACCTGCTCCTCGGCGGCCACCCTGCCCGAGACCATGCGGACCTGTCGGGATGGGTTCGGCGTGTCGGATGAGATCACCAGCATCGTGGTGCCTCTGGGCTGCACCGTCCACATGTGCGGCGGGGCGGTGTCCTTCAGCCTGTTGGGCTTGTTCGTCATGCAGATGATGGGGCAGCAGGTCTCCCTGGGGACCCTGTTCACCATGCTGCTGTTCGCCCTGCTGCTGAACATGGCGGCCCCTGGCATCCCCGGCGGGGGCATCGTGCTGGGGGCCACCTATCTCGGCATGCTGGGGGTGGAAAACGCGGCGCTGTTCCTGGGCATGTACGCAGGGATATACCGCCTTCTGGATATGGCCTACACCTCGTTGAACGTAGCCGGGGACGTGACCGCCAATCTATTGATCGACAGATGGGAGAAGAAGCGATGAAGCCGTTGTATAGACAGGTGCAGCCCTCCGTGACCATGGGCCTCGATCAGCAGGCCCGGGCCCTGGCTGCAGCCGGGAAGGACGTTGTCAACCTGACCGCCGGGCAGGTGGACCTGCCCATGCCCGAGCTGGGGAAGAGGGCCGTCGTGGCGGCGCTGGAGGCGGATCGAACCGGCTATGTCCCAGCTACCGGCTCGGCTGACCTGAAAGCGGCGGTGCGCCGGCGCATGGGCTGGGACGAGGGGGAGGTGCTGATCTCCGCCGGAGCGAAACCCCTGCTGAACGCCGCCGTGGCCTGCCTTTGCGGGCCGGAGGACGAGGTGATCCTGCCCGCACCCTGCTACACCAGCTACCCCGAGATGGTCCGCCTGGCCGGAGCGACCCCCATCATGGTGCCGGGGGACCCAAAGCATGATTTCATCGTCACGGGGGAGGCCGTCGAGGAGCATATCAAAGACAGGACCAAAGCGCTGCTGCTGAACCATCCGGTCAATCCTACGGGGGCAGTGTATAACGCGGATGCGCTCCGCAAGATCGTGGACGTGTGCGTGGCCCATGACCTGTATCTTATCGCCGACGAGGTCTACAGCTCCTTCGTATATGAGGGCGAGTTCGTCAGCTTATATCGGTTTCCCGAGATACGGGACAGGCTGATCCTGGTCAACGCCGCCTCCAAGACCTACGCTATGGCGGGCCTGCGCCTGGGGTACGCCGTAGCTCCAGCGTCTGTTGCCCGGGCCATGGGCGCATATTTGAGCCATGCCCTGGGCTGCCCCTGCTCCCTGTCGGAGCGGGCGGCCTTGGCGGTGCTGACTATGGACGATTGCTACGAGACCGACACGAAAGCTGTCTTCCGCCACCGGCGGGACAGGCTTTGCCAGGCTCTCGCCGAAATCGAAGGCTTGGAAATAAAAAAGAACGCCGGCGCATTCTATCTGTGGCTGGACGTGTCCAAAATGGACGACGACATATCGTTCTGCCAAAAGTTGCTGGACCAGGAGGGCGTGGCCCTGACTCCCGGTAGCGCCTTCTGCTGTCCCGGCTTTGTGCGGTTGGCGTATACGAAAGATATTTCTATCCTGCTGGATGCGGCGGCGCGGATGAAGCGCTTCGTGGAACGGAACTACAGCAGTTCCTCCGGCGTCAACAGCTGAATCTCCGGTAGAGCCCTTTCAGCGGACAACACCGAGATCACATAGCCTTCCTTTTCCACCGTGAAAAAGCGGTGGTCTTTTTCTTGCCAGCGGTAGTCACTGGTCGTGTCGATATCCCCCAGGGGCAGGCTGAATCCCAGCCCGGTCAGCTTCATGGCACATTCCTTCCGGGTGAAGACCTGCAGGGAGTCCAGCCCCCTTTCTCCAGGTAGACACATCCGACGCTGAACAGCTTCGGGCACCTGCCTGTCTCTTCGCTCCATGTCCACGCCGATGGGCTGATCGCTGACACCCAAAAGGACATGTTCCCCGCTGTGGGACAGGCTGAATTCCGGTTTGCCGCAGGCTAAATACGGCTTGCCATAGGCTCCCACGGAAAGGTCGGCATCCGTATGTACGCCGAGAAGGGAGGATAACAGCAATCCGGTCCCCAGCGTCAGCCCGGTGCGGGAACGATCATAGGCAAGCCGCCGCTGCTTTGGGAGCAGAGGCAGGATGCGCTCCACTTGCGTTTGTATGTTTTTGCAGGAGAGCAGATAGAGTTTCATGGGTGAATAATACCAAAGAACGCGCCGGAAAGCAAGGAGGGGGAACCGGCGCGTTCGCTATTATGGCCGCCTGCTGCTCCTCATGGGCTGGGAGTCTGGCGGAGAACTGGTAGGCTGCCTGTTTTCCGGCAGTACGTACTTACACCGGGGGCAAGGCAGGAGCCCAATCGATACATGCATGGCCGTACTTTGTATGCGGTGAGCATTCCTCCTTTCCTCTCCGGATGGCTACAGTATAGGGGACAAATGGGGCAGGAGTATGTGCAAACTGCAACACAAACGCATTTTCTATGTTAACATCCCGTGAACGAGGATTGGAAAACACGGCAGGTTGTGGTATCATATCATCATGAAAAAAGCCTTACTCATCTTCATAGCGTTACTCATGATCTTATTGGGATGCAAGGGCACGGCCAAGGATACTAAAGACAATGAAGCCGCCCCCCAAAGCATCCAAATCAAGATCGCTCCGCTATCTCCGAAGCCGTCTGCAGCGTCGCAGGAGACCCCATGGCCCTATCCCTCTGACGAGGATCTGTTCGTCCCAAAAGCGACGATACAACCGACACCGGAGCCCACGGCTGCACCTACCGAGACGCCCGAACCGGAAAGATATATGGTGGAGGACGGGGTAGAGACCGTGGCCTGGCTCAGCGATACCCAGCACTACGCTAACTATCACAACAATGCGAAAAAGAACGTGTCCCCGGATATATATCCGGCCATGACCGGCTTCTTGCGGGACAAGGCGGATGAGATGCACCTGGTATACGTGGTGCACACGGGGGACTTGGTCCACGTGAATGGGGACGCAAAGAATTGGAAGAACGCTCGGGAAGCCATGGACCTGATACGGGACATCCCCACCGGGGTCTTGGCGGGCAATCACGATATGGCCAAGAAGGGCGGCGGCTACAAAAACTATGGCAAATACTTCGGTGAAGAGCAGTACAGCCAGCAGACCTGCTACGGCGAAAGCTTCGAAAACAACCGAGGCCACTACGATCTGGTCACCATCTGTGGCCGGGAGTACATCTTCGTGTATATGAGCTATGGAGAAGAGGGGAAAAACGCGCTCCAAAGCAAAAAAGCCATCCAGTTCATCATAAAAAGCTTTCAGAAGTATCCGGATAGAGTGGGCATCCTGTGCGTGCACGACTTCATTACCACGGAAGGGACTCTTTCAGCTGCGGGCAAGCAGCTGCGGGATCAGGTAGTAGCCAAATGTCCCAATATATATTTGGTCCTGTGCGGCCATCGGTATGGGCTTTACACCCTGGAGGATGCCTTTGACGATGACGGAGACGGGGTCAAGGAGCGTACGGTATACGAGATCATGATGAACTACCAGGCCGCAGGCGATATGGGCGGCGGCGGGTATCTCAGACTCATGCAGTTCGACGAGGCGGCCCATGAGATCCGCTGTGTGAACTATTCCCCCTATCTCAACGATTATGATTGGCTGGACGAACCCCATCCGCCGGAGAAGGATCACCGGTATGAGATGGACGAAAAGAGTGAATCCTTTACCTTGAAGATGCCCTGGGCATAAAGTATTAGCAAATGAAAAGAGGACGGGCTTACTGCCCGTCCTCCAGCTTTTCCACGTTTTTGAGCTTGTTTTGGATCTGACGGGTCCTGACGCCTACAAGCTGGTCCAGGTCCCCGGACACTTGCTGCAGATGCTTCTGGGAGGCTTCCAGCACGTCGCCGAACTTGTCGAACTCAGTGCGGACGGAGCGAAGGATCTCCCATACCTCGCTGGACCGCTTTTCGATGGCCAGGGTGCGGAACCCCATCTGCAAGCTGTTCAGGAGGGCGGCCATGGTGGAGGGGCCGGCCAGGTTCACCTTGTACCGCTTCTGCAATTCCTCCACCATGCCCCGGTTCACCGCCTCCGCATAGAGCCCCTCGAAGGGCAGGAAGAGGATGGCGAAGTCCGTGGTGGCGGGCGGCGCGATATACTTGGAGGACACGTCCTTGGCCTCCTGCTTGAGCCGGGCGGTTAGGGTTGCCGCTGCGGCGGAGATGGCGCCAGGATCGCCCGCATCGTAGGCGTCCATGAGCGCAGCGTAGGTATCGCCGGGGAACTTGGCGTCGATGGGCAGATACACAGGCGCGTCACCGGACCCGGGGAGCTTCACGGCGTATTCCACCCTCTCTTCGCTGCCGGGACGGGTGGCCACGTTTGTATCATATTGTTCGGGTGAGAGGATCTCCTCCAGGATAGCGCCCAGCTGTATCTCGCCCAGGATGCCCCGGGTCTTCACGTTGGACAGCACCTTCTTTAGATCGGTGACGCCGGCCGCCACCTGCTGCATTTCGCCCAATCCCTTGTACACGGCCTCCAGCTGCTTGGAGACCATCTCGAAGCTCTTGCTGATCCGATTCTCCAATGTGGACTGGAGCTTTTCGTCCACCACCTGCTGCATCTGATCGAGACGCTTGTTGTTGTCCTCCTGGAGGGTGGAGAGACGCTGCTCCATGGTAGAGCGGATGCCGTCCAGCCGCTCCGCATTGGTCTTCTCAAAGGAGCCCAGACGTTCCAGGTTGGCCTTTTCAAAGGCATCCAGCCGAAGTTCTACGCTCTGCTGGAAGCTCCGCTGATTGTCGTTCTGCTGTCGGGCAAAGCTCCTCTGGCCGTTGTCCATGAGCTGGCCGAAGCCGCTGAGGGCGGAATGGACCGCGTCGTTCAGTTCCCGTCGCTGATCGGACAGCTTGTCCAGGATCTCTTCGTACCGGTCAGCGGTCCGCTGCTGCAGTACCAGGAAGATCAACACCATCAGGGCGATCAGGCAGAGGGCGGATAGGATCAGAATGGTTAAAACCATGCACGTGCCTCCAAATTACAGTGTTGCGGATCGTTCATTATGCCTTCGTGGGGAAACAGACGCAGATCACGTCGTGAACCTTGCGCTCTCGGCTGGGAGAGTTGATGACTTCGTTGAGCCAGGTCATGTGAGCGGTGGCGCCGCCATCCAGGTTGTAGGCGCGCACACACCCCAGAGCGTACATGAGCTCGCTCAATTCCTGCATGTTCAAACCGCCGGAGTATCTGCCCTGCCGCCCGTCCACCAGCACGAGGCAGTAATGCCCCGGCTCATAATAGCCGATGACGGAACGGGGATTTCGGCCCCAAACGCCGGTGTTGAATTTGGTCTTTGGACGTCCTTCGTGATCCAACAGCTCCGGACCGAAATGCCAGCTTTGCCAGGGGCCTCTATCCAAGATCTCTTCGTTGGATATGGTACCTGGCTCATAGGTCTCCATGGTCCCGTCTTTATACAACACGCACAGGTCTGAGGTGAACTTCAGATTTCGAAACACCTCACCGTTTCGGACGATGAGACCGTTTTCGTGCCAGCGGGCGAAATCGCCGGATATGGCGACGATGCAGTTGTTGAATTGTGCGATATCCTCCATGGAATTGGTGCCGCCGAGGCTGTAGCTGCTTTTGGCAAAGGCGGTCCTGAAGGAGGTCACGTCCTGGACCAACACGTCGGCGATATAGAAGGTCACGGGCCTGTCATAATTGATCTCGTCCCGATATGCGTCCCAGGAGATAGAGATGGCGGGATCGGAATAGGTGTGATCGGTCAGCACCTCTTCGCTTGTAAACCGCCAGGCATATTTTCCGCCCAGCAGGCCGGTGGCGGTGGGCGTGGCGATCGGCTCAGCCGCGGGCACAGGGGTGGGGGCGGGGGAATAGAGATACGGCGAGGGCAGGGTGGGGACCGGCGTTTCCTGGAATTTGGAGATATAGGTCCGTTTTTGTATACCCTGGGCAGGGATCGGCGTTGGCGCGGCGGACGCCGCTTTCAGAGGACGATAACGAAGCAGAAAGACGGCGCAAGCAGCCAGGATCGTCAGCAAAAGGCACAGGATAAGGATAAGTCCGCGCTTTCGTCGTGTTGCGATAAAAACCTTCAAGCCGCTGCCTCCTTTCCCTATCATTCGATTTCATAGTATAGCATGTTTCACCGGAAAATGCAGGGATAAGAGAAAAATTGACAAATTCATAACATACTGCGGTTTGTCTTTACAGCCGGATTCGAAGCGTGTATACTTTATGAATCAAAAAAGAAGGACGAACGCAATGAAACGAGTATTGGGCAGCATCCGACGGGCGGATGAGAGATATCATCTGTTCGAGGACGGCGACAAGGTGTGCATCGGCGTCTCGGGAGGCAAGGACTCCCTGCTGCTGATGGAGGCTTTGAAGCTGTACCAGCGCTTCTCCCGGACGAAGTTCGATGTGTGCGCTGTCAGCCTGGATCTGGGCATCGTAGAGCAGGACTGGTCCGCCGTCGTCGCCTTTGCGGAGCGCATCGGCATGGACTATTCTCTCATAAAGACCGACATCGGGGACGTGGTCTTCAACATCCGTCAAGAGAAGAGCCCCTGCGCCCTGTGCGCAAAGCTTCGCCGTGGCGCCCTCAACAACGCCGCCCGGGACAGAGGCTGCAACAAGGTGGCTCTCGGCCACAACAGGGAGGACGTGATCGAAACGTTCTTCATGAGCCTGCTGTATGAAGGCCGAGTGAATACCTTCGCGCCGGTGACCTACCTTTCTCGTTCTGACATAACGGTGATTCGTCCCCTGGTGTTCCTGCCGGAAAAGCATGCCCTTTCCGTGGCACGGCAGCGGGAATTGCCCGTACAGAAGGCCAATTGCCCAGCAGCCGGGCATACGAAGCGGGAGGAGGCAAAGGAGCTGATCCGGTACCTGTCCACCCTCGTCCCGGACGTGGAGGAGAAGATGATCCATGCCATCGCCAACACGGAGAAGTATGGCCTGTGGGATCGGATGCGGCTGCGGTACGATCATCCCCTGTTCGAGGGTCCCATCACGGAAAAAAACGTGCCTGCTTCCAGAGACGAGGAAGAGTAAAAAACAGACCTCCTTGCAAGCAAGGGGGTCTGTTGTGATTTTAAACGGACGGATCAGGAATCCTTCTTGGGTACGGTCTTGCCCTCTTCTACCTTGATGAACTGGGCGGACATATAGCCTTTCACTTCAGTGCCGGCCACCAGCACATAGTAGTAGTCGCCCTCCTGATAGAAAATGTAGACCAGCTTTCCTTCATAATACTGTCCAAGGGATTTGTTGGTCACGCCAGGGCCTTCCCGCAGAGCCAGGTTGCTGGAGGAGATGGTGCCGCGGACGGTGCCCTCTGGCTGGTCGCTGCCCGTGGAAGTCTCACCCAGGGCGGAGAGGAGCTTTACGAACTTCTTGGCGATGTAGCCATACTTCTTCGTTTCGACCACCTGCAGGAAATAGAAATCGCCGTCCTCCGCATACACGGTAAGTTTAGTGCCGCTCTTCAAGCCTGTGGCGATGATGGTCGTGCCGGTGCTGGGGCCCTGCCGCATGTTCACGCCGCTCTTGGTGAGCTTCCCTTCCGCGGCGCCCGCGATCATCTCGGCCGTGGGCTCCGTAAGGGCGTTGGGATCGTCAGTGAGAGGAACGGTAGGGGCAGGCGAACTGGTCGCGCCCGGGTCCGGCGTGTCGGGGGCAGGGGTCTCTATGTTCGAGGGCTCCTGTTCCTCGGGCGTGGGCTTGGGCGTAGCCGTCGGAGCGGGATGGTAATCGGAAGCAGCGGGGATATTGCTCTCCGTTTCCTTTTCTATATTGCAGGCGCCAAATCCTTTCGTGGCGACGGCGATGATGATGAGTGCCAGAAGCAACACGCCGACAGCGGCTAAAAACAGATAGCCCTCTCGGGTGATGATCAGCTTTTTGCGCTTAGCCATAACAATCCATCCCTTCTTGTATACTATTATTCTAGTATAGTATACTCCACCTTTTGACATTTTTAAAGACCCAAATCTGTCCATTTTCATATTTTATTTTGAAATCCGTGTAGAATTTCCCATTCAAATACGTCAGTTAGCAAATGCTAATCTATTGGCAAGACAAATTATGTGTGGTAGAATACGAACGTAACAGTATGCCTTTTCACACAAGGCTATTGTTTCTGTTGTAGGAAAGTCCGAATCAATACTAAAAGGAGGATGTGTATGACTAGTACGAAAACCACGATCCCATTCACTGGCACGGCCGAGCAGAAAGCTGCGCTCGAAAAGGTCATTGCGGATCACAAGGGTAAGCCCGGCGCACTGATGCCCGTGATGCAGCAAGCGCAGGATATCTATGGGTATCTGCCCATAGAGGTGCAGACGATGATCGCCGAGGGGCTGGGTTGCTCCCTCGAACAGGTCTATGGTGTTTCCACCTTCTATGCCTGGTTCAGCCTGGAGCCCAAGGGAAAACATCTTATCCGTGTATGCCTTGGTACCGCATGCTAC
>Ga0310694_10007501_pt1 | contig 10238 bp, 6 predicted proteins | sample 174DNAGHGhighgp2_FD_203884 | JGI IMG/M metagenome (GOLD analysis project Ga0310694, IMG submission 203884) | Sheep rumen microbial communities from Palmerston North, Manawatu-Wanganui, New Zealand - 1742 DNA GHGhigh gp2 (v2) (version 2) | ecosystem: Host-associated > Mammals > Digestive system >... | reverse complement strand
CATGTGTTTCGAAAGCCGGAAGCCGGCTTCCCTGTTGGCAAGTCTTCAGGAAACGTCGAACAAGGCCTGTTTCGGATGGAGCTGCCAGAGCGAAGCCTCCTCCTGATTTGGCTGAGATCGGGCAGTACCATCCGGGAGCGGATGAATCAGCGTTTCTTCAAACCATGACCAGGAAAAAACTTTGAGAAAAGCTGTTTGTTCTGGGAGGGTACATAGTGTGAAAGTTCAAATCTGCGGTGGACTTTCACGAGCTGATAGTGCCGGTGCCGCACTGGCATGAGGATGAAGATGAAAAAAATATGCTGTTTGCTGATGGCCCTGCTTTTGGGCCTGCCATTCCTGAACGTGCGGGCGGCAGCGGAGAGCGCGACGACCACGGGAGAAGGCGGCCTTCAGATGGCCGAAGACGGCAAGGAAGGTGCCGGGGGATCGGAAGAGATTGCGCATGAGGCAGGCTATTATGGGGATTTGCCGGTCACAGGAACCCTGGTGTGGCATGTGCAGGGGCGGGAGATTCGCTGCGTGGACGCGCAGACCGGAAAGGAAACGGCCCGAATGCCGCTTTCCGGCCTGTATGCCGGGCGGGAGGACTATCTTTCGCTGACCCGACAGGGGGAAGGGGTCATGCTCTGCACAATCACCGGCGCCAATACCGCGGACAGCCGGGTGAACCTGTATTTCCTGGCGCTGCGGGACGGCGGTATTCAGATGACCGGGAGCGAGGACGCGACGGATGTGCTGGGGCCCCTGTTCAATGGCGAAACCGCCTGGCTGGAAGTGGATATGATCGGCTGCGCGGGAGGGCTGTTCATCGCGGCGCTGGATCCGGAGCGGATTTTCCGGATGTTCCTTTTCAACCCGGAAACCCGAGAGCTGCGCGAGCTTGGGCAGGAGGAGCTGAGCAGCTATTCAGCCGTGCTGCCCTATGGGGAGGATCTGCTGCTGATCGGAGCGGGGGAGAACGCCATGGAATCGGAAGAGCTGACCCGGATTTCCCTGGCAGATGGGGCACGCGCTGCGATCGGCTTCATTCAGACCGGATCGCTCATGCAGGTTTTGGGCTGTGCGATGGATGAGGAAAGCCAGACGCTGTACTACAGCCTGGAAGGGATTGGGTACCGGGTGAAGCTGGCTGGAGAGCTGACGCCGGAAGCCTTTTGCCTGCTGCCGGAGGAAGCCAGTCCCCTGCGGTATGGGGCGGTGGCCGGGGGAAAGTATGTGCTCATGGACGAGGAGGGAAATCTGCTCTTCCAGGATGCGACGGCGACGCTGACCTCGGAAAAGCTGCGGATTCTGGACCTGACGGGATCTGAGCTGGTGGAAGAAACCGCTTCGGTTTTCAACCGGACGACGCCGGAATATCTTGCGAATGTGATGATGGGCGAAGAGCCGAAGGATGTTCTGGAGGCTGTGCTGAACCAGTCAACGGATTATGACGCCTATGTGATCAGTCTCGGCTCCGAACTGTATCAGGCGCTTTACAGCCGGGGCTACCTGGGGGATCTGAGCGGGAGCGCGGCTCTGGAGGCCGCGGCGAATTCGCTGCCGGAGGGCATCCGGGTGCGGATTCTGTCGGAAGGCAGGCTGGTGGCCTTCCCGACCAGCGTGATGAACAGCGTGTTTCTGTTGAACACCGCAGGGATCAGCGAGCTGACAGGGCTTTCCCGGGAGGAAATACCCACGGACTGGCCGGGATTCCTGAGCCTGCTCAGGCAGCTGGGCGAGGAGGGACTTGCGCAGAACGGACGCTGGGTGCTGTATGAATCCGGAATCTCGGCGGAGACCTTCCGGGTGATTCTGACGACCTGGATTCTGCGGGACGCGCTTTTGTGGCTGAACCAGGACCGGAGCCGGCTCGGCAGCCTGCAGATGACGCTGACGCCGGCGCTGCAGGCACTGGACGCCGTAGACCTGACGGAGCTGGGCTTTCCGGAGACGGAGGAAGAGGATACCAGCTGGCAGCTAAGCGACGAGGCGAAGCCGCTTCTGGAGGAAACCGAGGCAGAAATCTCTGTGATGAATCTTCCGGAGGGCGCGGAATATTGGCCACTGTCCCTGGCGGAGGGCGGAGAACGTCTGGCACCGCAGGATGTGGGCGTTATCGTGCTGAATCCTTTCTCCGCGAAGGGAGAGGGTGTCCGGAAGTTGGTGGAAACGCTTTGGACAGAAATGGATGTGGTGACCCGGATGGAGCTGGACGCGGAGATTCGGGAGCCGGTGAAGAACGATGCCTTCAACGAAGACATCGCCTATATGGAATCGCTTGTGCCCATGTACGAAGAAGCGATCGCCGGCGCGGAGAACGAAGCGGAAAAGGCGGAATTGCAGGATGGGCTGAACCAGATGCGTTCCTTTCTGGAAAGCTATCAGAAAAACGCGGCCTGGCTGATTTCTGAGGAGAGCATTGCGCTTTACAGCAGGCTGGAAACGTGGCTCGCTCTTCACGGGGATGAATTCTGGAACGAGGAGACGGGAGGCTCCATGCTGGCCCAGTATCTGGACGGGATGCTGAGCGCGGATCAGTTCGTTTATCAGCTGGTGCTTTCCCTGCAGATGGCGCAGATGGAAAGCGAATAAAGGGGAACGGGAGAAGCTGCATGTTCAGAACGAAGCGGGTCTGGTTCTTTCTGTTCCCAGGGCTGGGGATGCTGCTCTTGTTTTATGTGGTTCCGTTCATCGGAGGCATCCGCTACAGCCTGCAGGATGGCAGCTATGCCCATCTGTTCGTGGGAATGGAGAACTATCGGAAGCTATGGGAAAACAGCATGTTTCAGCTGGGACTGCGCAATACGCTGGAGTTGTCGCTGATCTGCGCGCCGCTTTTATGGCTGCTGTCCTTTCTGACGGCTTCCGGGCTGGCGAGAGTGCATCCCCGCGGGGCTTTTGCGCGCTCGACGGTGCTGCTGCCCTATCTGGCCCCGGGCTCCGCGATGATTCTGATCTGGCAGGTGCTCTTTGACTATGGCGGTCCGCTGAACCGGGTGCTGGACGGGCTGGGGATGGAACGGATGCTCTGGCTCAGCAGCAGCGCCATGCGCTTGCCGATCATTATCATGTTTCTGTGGAAAAATCTGGGCCTTTGTACGATTGTTTTTCTCAGTGCGATCCGTTCCGTGCCCGCAAGCCTGTATGAATCGGCGGAACTGGACGGGATCGGGGCTTTCCGGCGCAATGTGAACATTACGCTGCCGCTGATTCTGCCTTCTGCATATCTGGTTTTCATTCTCAGCTGGATCAATGCCTTTAAGATTTTCAGGGAGGTCTATTTTCTTTCCGGGGCATATCCGGATCCGGCGGTATACACGCTGCAGCATTACATGAATAATGTTTACAGCAGGCTGAATTACCAGATGGTGACCTCCGCGGCTTATTCTTTTGCGGTGCTGGTGCTGGTGTTGTTCGCGGTTCTTTTCTTTCTGCAGCAGCGGGCGGCGAACGAGATCAACCAGTAAAGGGGGAGCGGCCATGAAGAGACATTCGATGTTTTTCGGCACCAGGCTGATGCTTAGCCTGGCCGCGCTGCTTTTGCTCCTGCCGATTCTGGTGACGTTTCTGTATTCCTTCTTTTCGCCGGAAGAAATCAAAGCCTATATGGCTACGCGAAATAATTTCACAGCAGGCGCGCTGATGGAGATTCGCCTTTCTCCGCAAAGGGCGTCGCTGATGCAGTATTATCAGGTGCTGATCACGGATCAGAGTATCCTGCATTACTTCATCAATTCGGCGATGTACGCGGTGGCCATCATTGCGGGGCAGCTGCTGGTGCTGCCGCTGCTGGCCTATGGGCTTTCCTGCTTTCGTTTTCGGGGCAGGGATGCGATTGCCTTTGGCATTGTGCTTTTGATGGTGCTGCCGTTTCAGGTGACGATGGTGCCAAATGTGCTGACGCTGCGGGCGCTGAACCTTTTGAACACGCGGTGGTCGGTGATTCTGCCGATGGCGGCGGCCCCGTTTTCCGCTTTTCTGCTTCGGCAATACATGCTGAATATCCCGAAAGAACTGATCGAGGCGGGGCAGATCGACAGTGCGGGGCCGCTGCGCTGCTTTCTGCAGATCGTGCTGCCGATGAGCCGGCCGGTGATCGGGACGATGGCGGCGCTTTCCTTTGCGGAATGCTGGAACCTGGTGGAACAGCCGCTGACCTATCTGACATTGCGGACAGATTTGCATCCGCTGAGCGTTGTCTTTGGGCAGCTGACCGGAAAAATGACGGGAATCGAGTTCGCTGGCGCAACGCTTTTTATTCTGCCTTCCCTGTTTGTGTACCTGATTTTCCAGGACGATATCATGGAGGGAATTCAGATTCTTGACATGAAGTGAGAACCGGAATACGGGTGCCTGCTTCTTGGGGGCGACATGGCGGACGACGAGGGGATTTCTGAGATGAAATGAGGAGCTGAGCAGCATGAAAAAAATCGCGATCAGAGGATTGGTGACCCTGGCGGTCATCGTGGCCCTTTGCCTCTTTTTTTCCGGCACGCTGCACACGATCACGACGGCGAAGGTGCGGATGACGAAGGCGAAGACCGGCCGCTTCGAGAGTGAATTGTTGCTCAGCGGGAATCTGCAGTGGCCGGAAACCGAGAACCTGATGATCGAGGGGATGAACGGGGAGGATACGCTGATTATCCGTCGCCTGCCGGTTTCTGCCGGAGCTTTTGTGGAGGAAGGCGAGCTGATCGCGGAATGTGAAGTCAGCAGTTTTGACACCCGGCTCGAAACGCTTCAGACCAGTTACGCGGCAAAGGAGAAGGAGAAGCTGGAACTGGAACGGAAAAACAGCGGTCTGATGCTGTCGACGAAGGAAAGAGAATGGTTCGCTGCCTATCGCCGCCTGCAGCAGGCGATGAGCGATACACAGACCGCGCGGCAGGAGCTTCGCCTGGCGGCCTGGCAGGCGGGTGTTACGCTGGGGCCTGATGATACGCTTCCGGAAGAAGTGCAGCAGGGGAAGAAGACTGGATCGGATCCGGACGAAACGCTTTCGAAGGGGACGGAGGAGGAGAAAAAGACCGGGCAGGGTACAGATGGAACGCCTGCGAAGGGGATGGAACAGGAGAAACTTGCGGCGCTGGCCGAAAAGCTGGCGGAGGCTGAGAAATCAGAAAGGGACGCGGGAAGCGCGCTGGAGAGGCTGAGCAGGCTGAGCATCAGCGAGGATGTCATCACCTATCTGGAAAGGCAGGAAGAGCTGGAACAGGAGATGAGCCGGCTGTCGGAGGACATGACCGCTTTGCGTATTTTGAAGGTTCGCTCCGGAGAGATTCGGGCCCCGCATGCGGGATACATTACGGCGCTGGAAACAAAGGTGGGGGATCAGCTGACCCGGGAAAGCGTCCTGGCGACAATGACAGCGCCGGAGACGATGCCGGTGATCCGTCTCCGCGCGGGAGAGAACCGGCGGACGCTTGAACCGGGGACGCCTGTGATGCTGAACGCGGGAGACAGGACGGCAGAGGCGGTGATCACGGGCCAGAGCGTTCAGTCAGATGGCGGCCTGTGGTTCGAGGCGGAGGTCAGCGGAAGTCTTCTGGCCTCTCTTGGCGGCGCGAACGTGCTCACGGAGGAAAACGCCGTGACCGGGAGGGTGCGCTGGATGTCGGAGAACGCGACGACCCTGATTCCGGCGACCGCGCTCCGTGGCGTGGAAGGGGACTATTATATTTTCACAGGGGCATCAGTGACAACTGTGCTGGGCGCGGAGAGGATTACCGCAGAGCGGAAAAACGTGACGGTGCTGGGTCTGAACGACACGGTTGCTTCTATTGAGGAAAGTCTGAAGAATGATACGATTCTGTATCTGGAGGATCGGACGCTGACCGAGGGCTGCGAGGTCATGATTTACTGATGGACAGACAAGACACAAAAGGAATAACCCGAAGAGGACTGCTGATGATGATTCTCGGCGTGCTGCTGTGTGCCGGGGGAGCAGTGCTGCTGGCCTGTATGCCCGGCGGGTGTGATTACATTCTTCCGGCACCGGACTTTTCCGCGGAGGAGCCGGTGGCACAGGAGCTGGAAAAGCTGCGGCGGGTGATGGAAATTCCCTGGGCTGCCGCGCTGCGGCGGCAGGGAGCACAGATCGGCACGGAAAACCGGAAAAACATTCCGGCTACCGTTTATGCCGTCAGTGAGGGATATTTTGATATTGCCCATGAGATGCTGGCGGAGGGGCGCCCGCTCAACGGAGAAGACATCCGGGCGGGTGCCGCCCGGGCGATGATCAGCCGGCGAGGCGCGGAGAGCCTGTTTTACGGGATGAACCCGATCGGAAAAACCCTGAGGGTTGGAGACTGGACCCTGGAGATTATCGGAACGGTGGAAGGGAGTTTTCGACCGGGGGAAAAGGACGAGATTCTGGTGTTTATCCCGATCTCCCTGGCGGACAGAGAAAGCCTGACTTTTCAGACGATGGAAATCAAAACCGCTGCTGTCACCGCGGAGGAAAAGGCGCTGGCTGCGGCGACGATTCGGAACTGGAAGCCCGGCGGAACGGTGCAGGACAGCGAAAGACTGCGGCTGGGGGCGCTGATGCCCCTGTGGCTGATCGCGTGCGGGATGGGCATCTGGCTGCTGGGAGGGCTGCTGCGCCGGCTTGGCCGCCTGACGGTTTCTCAGCGGGAATGGGCCCGGGGAAGGCTGCAGACGATGTACCCTTCCCAGGCAGCGCCTGGAATGGCGCTGCGGGCGGCGGGGCTTTTGCTGCTGCTGGCCGCATGGATCGGCGCGGTGTGGCTGCTTCTGCAGCTGGCGGTGCGGCCGCTGTATGTCTTTACGGAATGGATTCCGGACACGCCGGTGGATCCGGAATCCGTCTGGGCGACCGCGAAAAAGCTGATGCAGGAAGCCGCGGCTTCGGCTGTGTACAGGAACCGGGCGGCGGGCATCGCGGAAATGGCGGCCTGGCTGATGGGTGCGGGAAGCCTGATTTTTCTTACAGGGCTTGTACCCTTTGGGCGCGGATGGTGGAAAGGCAGGCATTAAAAGGCAAAAACCGCCCTCGCCCGGGCGGCCGTTGCTATTTATTATTCAGACAGGCCGGACATATACAAATTGTAATACTTTCCGCGGAGGGCCATCAGCTGTTCATGGGTGCCCTCTTCCGCAATATGCCCTCCGTCCAGCATGAGGATGCGGTCCACGTTGCGGATGGTGTTCAGCCGGTGGGCGATGATGATGCAGGTGCGGCCCTGCCGGATGCCGGAAAGGGCTTCCTGAACCAGTTGTTCCGTGCGGGCATCGACGGAGCTGGTGGCTTCATCGAGGATCAGGATTCGCGGATCCATCAGCAGAATACGCGCAAGACAGATCAGCTGGCGTTCGCCGGAGGAGAGCGCGCTGGATTCCGGACCTGCAACGGTTTCATAGCCCTGGGGGAGCTGACGGATCATTGTGTCCGCGCAGACCTGCTTTGCCGCGGCCTGAATCTCTTCCATGGAAGCCCCGGGGCGGCCGTAGGCGATGCTTTCCGCAATGGTATCCGTCATCATGGAACCGTCCTGCAGAATGACTGCCATGCTGCCATAGAGGCGGCGGCGGGGAATGTCCCGCAGATCCATGCCGTCCAGACGGAGGGTGCCCTCATCCGGTTCGTAAAAACGCAGGAGCAGGTTCATCAGCGTGGTTTTGCCGGCGCCGGTCAGGCCGACAAGGGCGACGGTCTCCTGCGGACGGATCTCGAGAGAAAGATGATCGAGGACCTTCTTTCCCCGAATATAGGAGAAAGACAGATTCTCGAAGGAGAGCGCCCCCTGAATCCGGGCGTTGGAAAGGCTGAGGCTTCCCTGATCCGCCTCCGGGGGGACATCGAAGAGGGCGCGGACGCGGTCCGCGCAGGCGAGTCCTCCCTGAATCTGGGAAAGGAGCATACCCATTTCGGTGACCGGTTTGAGCAGCTGACGGGAATACAGGAGGCAGGCCTGAATCATGCCGATGCTGATGGTACCCTCGATTACAAGGAGGCCGCCAACGACCGCGGTGACCAGGAAGGAGATGTTGCCCAGGACGCTCATCATCGGTTCCATCGCGGCGCCAAAGACCTGTGTCCGGATGCCGACCTGCTCCATCTCATCGCTGGCGCGGGTCATGCGATCGATTTCCTCCTTCTGTCTGCCATAGGCGGAAATGCTCCGGCGGTGGGCCATGGATTCGGCAACAACGGCATTCAAATGGCCAAGAACTTTCTGCTGCCGGAGGACAAGACCGAACATCAGCCGGGAATAAAGACCGCCGCAGAGCACCATGGCCGCGCCGACGCCCAGGTTCACCCAGGTGATCAGGGGACTCTGGCGAAACAGGATCAGCGTGCAGCCGACGATCGTAATCAGGGCGGAAAGCAGCCCGGGCACGACGACGGAAAGCGTCTGAACCACGGCGTCAATATCGTTGGTCATGCGGGACATGATATCCCCGTGGGGGTGGGTGTCCGTGTAAGAAACGGGGAGAGACATGATTCTGCGGTACAGTCTGCCGCGGAGCTCAAAGCCAATCTGCTGAGCCAGGCGGGATACCGCGATGCCCTGGAAACGGCCGAGAAGACCGGATACAAGATAGAAAAAGCCGAGAACCAGCAGACTGATCAGCAGACGGTGCACATCTGTAAGACTGTCGATGGCCCGGCCGACGAGCATCGGAATGGCGAGGTTGATGAGACTGATGGCGACGCAGAGGAGGAGAATCCAGGCGAGTTTTCCGCCGGCCTTGGGCGTGTGGCTGAGAAGCCATCCCGTGAGATGCGCAGCGCTTTTCAGGTTGTAGCGCCGTCCTCGCTGCTTTTCGATCTGCCGGCCCTGGCCTGGCTGCATGTTATTCATGGGCCGCCTCCTCTCCGGCGCTCTGGGCCTGAACCATTTCCCGATAAAGGGGGCTGCTGGCCAGGAGCTGCGCATGCGTGCCCTGCGCCGCCAGACGGCCTTCTTCCAGAACGAGGATGCGGTCGGCGTCGGCGACCGTGGCCATGCGCTGGGCGATCACAAACAGGGTCATGTTCGGGAAGGCTTCCCGCAGCATCGCGCGGAAACGGGCTTCGGTGATCAGATCCATGGAAGAGGTGCTGTCGTCGAGAATCAGCACATCCGGCTTCCGCAACAGGGCGCGGGCGAGTGCGATGCTCTGCTTCTGGCCGCCGGAGAGGGAAGCACCTTCCTGGGCGACCTCCGTATCATAGCCATCCGGAAGCGCGGAGATGAAGGCGTCTGCCTGGGCGACCGAGGCTGCGGTGCGAATGTCCTCTTCGGAGGCCCCGCTCCAGCCGTAGCGGATATTATCCCGGATCGTGCCGGAGCACATGGCACTTTTCTGAAGCACGATCGCGATGCGTTTCCGGACGGATTCAGCTGTCCAGGAAAGAATGTTTTCACCGTTGACGAGCACTTCCCCGGAGGAAGGGGCGAACAGCCTGGCCAGCAGGGCGGCCAGGGTGCTTTTCCCGCTGCCCGTCGGGCCGACAATCGCGGTGAAGCTTCCAGCGGAAATCTGGAAACGCAGATGATTCAGAACAGGCGGGCTGCCTGCGGCGGCGTCCGGATAAGAAAAGGAAAGATCCCGAACCTCCATTTCCCGCACGGGGGCGTCCAGGGGATTTTTCCCCGGGGCCAGAGAAGGCTCCAGCTGCTGAATTTCGCTGAGACGCTGGCAGGAAACCGCAGCCTTCGCGGCGACCTGATAGATCTGGCCGATCATCATCAGGGACATCATGATCTGCTGAATATACATGATCGCGGCGATGACGCCGCCGATTTCAGCCGCCTGGCTGCGGACGAGACTGCCGCCGACGGCGATGATACCGATCAGTACCAGATTGATGATCAGCATGATCAGGGGATTCATGAGGGCCAGGGTGAACTGAATGTCCAGGTTCAGACCAAGAAGATCCTGGTTTTCTTCTTTGAATTTTTTGTTTTCATAATCCTGATGTACATAGGACTTGATCAGGCGGAGATTGGCCAGGGTTTCCTGAATCCGGGAATTCATGCTTTCAATCCGCAGCTGAATCCGGGTGAAAAGCGGGGTCAGCTTTTTCATAAAAAGGACGAGAAGGATGATTTGAAGCGGGAGGCCCACGGCGAACACCGGGGCGAAGCGCCCGCTGATGACCATGGTCATGGCAAAACCAAGCACACACAGGGCAGCGGGTTTGAGCAGCATCTGGAGCACGGCGGCACCGAACTGGGTGACAATCTGGGTGTCAGACATGATTCGAGTCAGCAGCACGCCGGGACTCCACTGATCTGTCTGGC
>Ga0310694_10007499_pt1 | contig 10238 bp, 5 predicted proteins | sample 174DNAGHGhighgp2_FD_203884 | JGI IMG/M metagenome (GOLD analysis project Ga0310694, IMG submission 203884) | Sheep rumen microbial communities from Palmerston North, Manawatu-Wanganui, New Zealand - 1742 DNA GHGhigh gp2 (v2) (version 2) | ecosystem: Host-associated > Mammals > Digestive system >... | reverse complement strand
CAATTTCTGCCATCTCCTTCTTTTTATCCGTAAGATCATTTTCAAGATCAGCCTTCTCCTTAGGAGTCAGATCATCTTCCTTCTTTACAATCTCATTTTTCGCACGCTGGATCTCATTTCCCTTCTGCACGAACTTATCAAGCGGATAATCCTTCAGTGCCTCTTCCAGCTTATCTGCATTCCCAGGCTTCATCATATCCCTGCCAAGCTGCGTGCGCAGAGTCTGAGTGCCTTCAAATGCCTTCTCGCGGGTCTTGTCATCACTCATAAGATGCAGGCCGTCACGCACACTTTCAGCCTCTATCCTTATCTGATCAGCAATCCCCTCGCGAAGCGCTTCCGCATGTGGATGTGCTTCATCCTTCGCGCGGTTCTTCTCGTATTCATCTATCTTCTCAATGACTTCCGAGGCTAGTTCCTTTACTTCCTTTTCGTATTCGGGATCAAGCTGACCGAATGTCTCAGACTTCTTATCACCATCATGATGCTTCGAACCCTTTTTGTATGTCTCGAAGAGTCTGTCCATCAGTCCGGGAAAATTCTCATCCCCGCCCAGAAAGATATCTATACCGTCACGTATATTCATAAAGACGGATACATCTTCGTAATTAAGCCTGTCGTCCTTTTTTTCCTTACTCATGAAATGCAGTTCCTCCACTTACGTGAAAACCAGTTTCTGACTTATCTCATATATCATAAATGCCAAGGTGTAAACGAAGTGTAAATCCACAACAGAAATTCCACACACAAAAGACGGCAGCCGTAGAAGGCTGCCGCTCTTTACTCCGATCGTTCAATCATTCTTCTTCGTCGCCGTCATCATCATCTTCTTCGTCATCATCAAATTCAGCGTTATACAGCCCCTTCATGCTCCTCTGCTTAAGAAGCTTCTTCTTACCGGTCTTCTTGTCAAGCTTGTAAGTCTTATCTGACAGGAATCCTTTACGTGCGGTGACATGGTATTTACCTTCTTTATCGCGGTCATATACGGAAGTTGATCCAAGGAAGTTCCTGTACGACTTAACATAGCTGGCTGACTTGGTACCGTCAGCATTCTCTTTGATCTCACGGCGATAGTGGGTTCCGAGCATGCTCTGGGTCTCCACCTTGCCTGTAGAGGCATCAAAGCGTCTCTTCATTCCGATGGCCGACAGATCAGAGACGTACAGGCCTCCCAGTTTGCGCTTTGTAATATTGCCATCCTTATCCGTTTCAACAGATTCGGTACGGCGAAGCTGCATTCCCTTCGACAGCTTGATCTTGGATATATGCATCTTGCCGTCTTCACCACGCTTCAGACGCATGAAAGGAATACTTACCTTATCAACCTTGCCGTCCTTGCCCTTCTTCCAGCTTATGCCGAATACATTGCCCGAAACAGAGCCATCTTCCTTAAGGCCGAAATTGAACTTACTGCCGAGATTAACGCCCCAGTGTTCCTTACCGTCCTTACCCTTGCCCTTGACAAAGATTCCTCCGAGGAAACTCTTCTTGACACCGGGCCCCTTAGCTGCCTTTTCAGCTGCTTCCTTTGCATTCTTGGGTTTCTCGGCCTCTCTTTCCTTAGCTTCCTGCTGTTCCTGCTGTTTGGTCTTCAACTGAACCTTGGTACCCTTATTGGCCTTTTCGTCATCTTCCATCCTCTTGCTTGCGATATTATGCACATCATCCGAAGCACTCTTCTTCCCTGCCATAGCATCAGCAGCCTTTGTATTGGCGGATTTTCCGTCACCGGCTTTTCCGTCCTTCTTGGCATCGCTCTTATTGCCTTTTCCTTTATCCGTGAAGGGATTTTTAGACTTGTCCTCGATTCTCTCCGTTCTTACACCCTTGCTCTTATCACCGACTATCTTACCCTTCGCATAACTTGCAGCAGCAAAGAGTGCACCGCCGAAAGTACGGTTTGCAGTCGACTCTGCAGAAGCAGCACTCTGGCTTACGAGACCTGTGATAACCGGACCCACCTGCATTACCATGTATGCTCCGGCAGCAAGGAAGATGATGCGGATCAGATAGTTCGCCTCGGTCGTACCGGTACCGAACTCGAGCTTCATGTCCATAAAAACAGGCACCAGCAGCAGATATATCTCCATCGAAAGCACTAGTCCGAATCCGGAGAAGAGCTGTCCGACGTACATATCCTTCCACTTTTCATAGCGCTGTCCGTCATCAAGCGGTATGGTACTGCCGAATATGGGAGCCACGATAGTAAGCACGATTATGTTGAATATCCTGCCTATAAAGGTCAGTGCTCCTCTTCCGAGCGTAAATGCAAAGAGCAGTGCCATTGCTCCGCCTATGAGAAAATCAATATCCTTGGCATTAAAGTCCTTCTTCACGGTACTAAGGTCGGAATAATCCTTAGCCGCATTGATACCGTTCTCTTTGTAATCCGTATAGTAATACTGCGCTCTCACGCTGTCGTTGACACCCAAAGTTTCACGCATGGATTCGCTCGCCGTGGAGATATTGTACTGGCTGTTGGATGCCGCATTCAGCGTACTGACGACAAATATCACACGCCCGATCGTAGTCTGCGAACCCTTATTGCCTGTATTTCCGACATCATCGCTGTCCTGTATGCCAGTGTATACCGACACCAGTATCACCTGCATGATCATGATCAGCGCAACGCATATAAAGGGGGTGGAGAACATCTTGAGAAATCCGTCCCAAGTGGACTTCAAAACCTTTGTCACAGGGCGCTGCACTTCATTGCCGAGTTCGCCCATCGACCGTATAACTGATACCATAGAGAAGATAAGAAGAAAGAAGAAAGAGATTCCCGCAACAAGCCATACAAGCTTCATCACCGGAGTCATCGCAAAAAGAGCGGATAAGATATACATATCATTTTGCTTATATTGCACCTGGGTTATTCCGCCGAATATATTGAAGATCTCAGACAGATAATCAACCAGCCTCAGTACCGTCACATATGCTTCAAAGAGAATATCGCACAGGGAATTAAAGACCATCTCGCAGATGCTCTTGAACATCGGGAAGAATACATTGATGAGCATCGGCATGAGAACCTTGTCGAAAAGGAGCGAAAGAATGGTATTCAAAAGACCGCCGACAAAATCGACGACGGGCTTGAGGATCGAATCCCAGATCCACTCAAATATTGTACTGAACAGTCCTAAATAAACCCTATCCATTATTCCTCAAAATAATCCATACCATCCTGAATGCACATATTCCGGCACATATCGCAACTACTGCAAGTGCTATAGCCAGATGTCCGGCTTCGCCGGAAAGTACTCCTCCGTAGCTGTAACTGCAGCTTATCTCAAGCTCCATCCCACCGGCATTTATTCCCAGGGGAACCAGCACTACTGTACCCTCACGGCGACTCTCAGGCCTGCTTATATCATAATGCTCCGGGCCCGCTGTATCAATACGGTCAAGGCTTGCGGCATATCCCGTACGATGCTGAGGCGACACAAGATATATGAGCTGATCATCACTGACACCGACCAGGGAAAATTCTCCGGCATATGGATATCTTCCCGATACATCTGACAGATATGCCTGCAAAGCCTTATAATCTTCATCTTCCGTTATACTATCGTACCTGGCGAGCACCACAACCTGCTCATCGGCCTTATAATCATCAGTCGGTGCATCCGGTGCACCTTCCCTCAGTTCGAGAAAATACTCCGTAACCCTTAGTGCCGCATCCTTATCCACAGCTTCCGCCGCAGTCTCTCCCATAGCCTTGGCTGCATCCAGGATCAGTTTTACGTTCATCTGTGACCAGAAAGCCAGCATCAGGATAAACACGCCTATCCCCGCTGCCATCACCCACATTGCTGATGATTTAGCGGTCCTCACGTGGAGAGGGCGTATGTCCTTCCCCTTGGGCTGTCCCTTCCGGCGCTGCGGCTTTTCTGTTTCGGTTTCAGTCTCTGTTTCTTTTTCTGTTTCCGTTAAAATATTATCTTCTGCCATATCCGGATATCAATTTGAAGGCACCGCAATAAACGAATTGTCATTCACAGGACCGTCGATCACGATCATATTAACCATATCAGCAGCATTAGAAGTTTCAGCTGTATTACCCGTCGTATCGGATGCAGCGCTGCCGGTACCTGTACTATTACCTGCCGTATCGGAAGTACTGTTCTGCGGTATATAATCCTCCTGTTTTACAACCACCTCAGCAAGCGGATCTCCCGCAGTCAGAAGTACACGCGCCATCGCCTCATCCCAGGTATATCCAAGCGCCTTTCCTGCCATTTTTCCCTGAAGGTCTGTGATTATATGATAAAAGCTTCCCTCTTTCAGTTTCTCCTCGCGCTTGGCATTATCGGTTATATTCTTTGCCAGATAGGCCATGAAATCATTATACTCCGTGGTATCCTTCCAATTGGCACCCTGGAGAGTATACCACAGTATGATCTCATCCAGCTGCCACAGATAGCGGGCTGCATGAATGTCACCCGATATATTGTTCCACCGCTGCCTTTGGACATCATCCATAAGGTCGGCATATGTCTCAGTTCCTTTATTGCCACAGAGCTCGGTAGCACGGATAAAAAGAGTAACACCCTGATCCCTAAGTACGTCAAGAGTATCAACCGCATAATCGGGGCTTATTCTGCTAAATAGTCCGGTGACATATATATCCCATCTTTCGTCACCAAAGATCCCGTTTTGTATTGAACCATAATCCGAACCGATATCTCCGGTCCCTGCACTGCCGCTGCCGTTTTCTCCATCTCTTCCGCCAAAACCTCCGTCAGCGTCTCCACCATAAAGACTTCCGTTGCCGTAACCTCCGTTGCCGCCTCCGCCGTTAAGGCTTCCGTTGCCGTAACCGCCACTTCCGTCTCCGCCATAAAGACTTCCATTGCCATAACCGCCGTCGCCGCTTCCACCGTTGAGGCTTCCGTTACCGTAGCCTCCGTCAGCATTTCCGTCGGTCACATGTCCGTTGCCACTTCCGCTGCCGCCATTGCCACCATAACCGCCATTCCCGTTTCCACCGTTAAGACTTCCGTTACCGTAGCCGCCGTCGCCGTTACCGCCATTAAGATTTCCGTTGCCGTAACCACCGTCAGGATCTCCGTCCTGGAGATTATAATAAATATTCCATGCATCTCCCGAACCCGGCGACAGATCGACAGTTCCGGTTTCACCATCCCTCATCTGGCCAAGAAACCACAGTATGATACCGCCGACGAGCATGCAGCCCGCCGCAGCGATTATGATCAGTTTTTTCCTTCCGTCATCCATACCGTAGTTTCTCCGAAGTGCATCCGTTAATTAAGACTTCTGAGATATGTCTCTTTTATCTCATCCAGTACCTTGTCATAGAAATCCATGGCGGTTATCTCGGTGATATACTCACCATTGTATGTTGTCACGAGAAGCTGTGACATATTCTCCCCGTCAAGATCACCCAGACTGTCAATATCTCCCTGTGAGCTCTGAAGCCACAGTCTGTACTGTTCACGATACTCGGCGAATTCATCAACAATCTTCTCACCGCCGGTATACTTGTTATCAAGGAATCTTACGTCGCCCGTATCCGTATTCGGATCATAAGTATGCAATCCGATCAGACCGTCAAATCCGTTAAGCTGTGGAGTAACAGATTTATCAAGATAATCATCCGAAAGCACTATCTGTACCATCATGGTCTCAAGTATGCTCTGGTGTGATGCATTGTACAGATATCCTTCATACTGTATATACTGCCAGCTTGTCGGAAGTCCGATGAAATTGATTCCAAGCAAGTTATACATTTCCCTCAGTGCTTTACGCTGTGCCTGAAGATTATCACGCAGTTCCTTAAGCTTTGCTTCCATGCCCTGGGACCTGTCTACTTTATATTCATTACATATCAGCTGGAGTTCATTCAGGGCGTCATCCATGGATTCGGTCGTAAAGAGTCTGAGTGCCCTGCTGTACTCGGGATCGGTAGTATCGGGAGGAACAATGCTGTAGCTCACTTCATACTGTTTATCTGAATTCCCATCACCCGCCACCTCAGTGACAGTCCTGAGCAGCGTATGATTGTCGCTCAGATAGATATTCCTCAGGTTCTCCAGATACATATTCACGCTCTCATCGGCTCTCGCCTTGACAAGGGCGTCTATGTCTATATCGTAAACACGGGCCATGCACTGATCGGCCGCGACGTAACTGAAGCTGCTCGTCTGGAAACCGACAACCTTATATGATTCATTCGTATCAAATACTCTGTAGTAAGTACCGTCCATGAGAGGCATCAGTCTTCCGTGCTTCTGCCATTCATCAACACCATCGTTGACGCCTTTTAACAGAGTCATCAGATAAAGACTTCCCGCCTCTGAGAAATACAGGAATCTGGACAGTCCGCCTGAGATGGGCATTATATTATCGGAGTTCAGCGATATTCTGGTATCATCATCATTCATCGCTTCCTCCGCAATATTCGACACGGATTCCGATCCCGACGAACTGACAGATTCCACCCAGCCATCGGTCTTCTCACGGAGGAAATAACCCTCAGACAGCATCTGAAGCTCATCTATGCTTATCTGTGCTGTTGCACGGTATTTCTTCTCATTTTCGTTATATTCATAAAAGCGTATGACCTGGTCGGTAAAGTAGGCCACATAGTTTTTACCGTTGACATTCCATACACCGAGGTCCTGTGCCTGCCCCGGAACAAGACGGTCATAAATGACACTGCCGCTGCCCTGATGATTCACCTGGAGCGTGGAGAAATACTTATCACTGTTTTCGTTATAGAAATTCCAGAATGCATTCGAGCGCAGGAAGTACCACTGCAGCCATCCGGCATAGGTGCAGTAATAATCCTCGGAAGATGCATCAAGAGTCCTTCCGCTTGCGTTATCGTATATCGGGTACTTATAACGGAGATTCCAGTTCCAGACAGCATCGGAATAAAGCCTGCTGCCGTTGGTGGTGTAGTAAGTGATGGCGCCCAGCTGGTTCTCAGCCTTTACCATATTACCAATCCATACATCTCCCGAGATCTGGATATAAGATCCCGCCGGGAATACCATACGGTACATGGCAGGAATCGTCACATCACAGGTTGTCTGATAATAAACATCAGACCTGGTTCCGGTATCATCGGCCAGAACATACTGACAAGTCAGCGTGATATCCTCCGTCTCCTCCAGAACCATAGTGGGAAGAATATAACCGGGCTTATCATTCTGTATCGTCGCATACTCACTCACACTCCTTCCGTCAGAAAAGTACGTCTCATGATATGCAAGAACATAGGGAAGGTAATAGTGTAATTTATTGATCTCATGTACACGACTGTTCGTATATGCTGAAGTCAGGGCATTATCATACATAGATCCGTCATATAACGAGATTGTAAATCCATCGCCGACACAGCCATTATAATAATACTGGTTCATCCCTTTATAAAAATTCCAGCTGTCCCCGAAGGCATCAGAGTCCAGGAAGCCCGGTTCGTCAATCTCATATCCGTTTACAGTCGTGCAATGAAGGATTCCTTCTTCATCCGGAATCACATAATAGATACTACGGCGCGCTGTATTTCTGACATTATATATATCAGACATATACAGTTCTGAAGAGACCAGTGGCTGGGCGTGACCCGTGATATAATCTGTGCCTGTCAGAGAATATGAACCGTTCCTCTCGTGATAACCCTCTACATCATAATACGCCCAGTCCGGCTCTCCGAACCTTCCGGGCTTGAGAAAAGGGACATAATGTCCGGAGCTGTTGGCCGTACTTGCTATGTCGCCGACACATTCCAGATACTGGGAAAGGAGCGACCGCCTGCTCCAATCAATAAAGCCCCCATAATAATTCGGAGTCGGGAAGTTGAGTCCGCCCTGCCTGATTCCGTTAGCATCATAAAAGGACATACTGCGTCCGGTGCTGCCACCTCCGAGTGCGAAATATATACCGCTGATACCGGGGTTTAACTGCGTGTCAAACACACTGAAATCGTTAAGCGCCTTATTCACGCTTTCATTGCTGAGATACTTATCGATAAAATATTGCTTCTTCTCATCATCCGGAGGGTTATCCGTATATTCCCGGATAAGGCGCTGCAATGTCTCATCATAGGTTTCGGGTCTCTCGGTACTGACAGTCTCCGCCTGCAGGGTATCTTCACCCTGCACCCCCTCTGATCCTGCCGTATAGGTAACGGTCTGATCTCCGGTATCATCCGGGGCGGTCTCAGGGACAGATTCCGGAGTCTGTACAGTGGTTTCCGTAACGGTCCCTCTGACATCCGAATAATTGCTTACTTCCTGTACGACGGTCAGTTCATCTCCGCCAAGTGCCTTAAGTGAATCCTCAGATATCTCCGAAAGAAACCGCATGCCGCTTTCATCCACTGCTATGCGCAGGCACGCAAAGGTCCCGTGGAAATAGGTTATATCCCCTATATTCTCGGCTCCCGCTCCATCCAGAGCTCCGTCGTCGGAATCCTCAACCTCTTCGTCATTATTGACAATATCATCGGACTCTTTATCAGCAGCGGCAAAATCCTTGAAGGAGTACTCAAGATTCAGGGTTATGTACGGCATGAAATTCTCATCCATCTCAACATCGGCAACAGTCCAGCGGAAATATACTCCCAATCTGAGTGAATTAACAGATGCGAACGGAAACCCCAGCTCATAATAGCCGGACCTTTGTATCATGGTGGCATCCTGGGGAATGTATATATTATTATGCTTTGGCACTTCATTTTTTATCATGTAAAGCGCCTTGCTTTGTACGATGGCGCTGTAGCTGGAGGTGTATTGCTTTTCTCCGTCACTATCGTACAGATACATATAATCATCCACATAGACATAGTAATAGGGACGCCCGGCCACCTTTCCTGCCAGCATCCTCATATCATTGGTCTTATGCTCCTCCATAGTGAAGACCTTGCTGAAGAATACGGTATAATCACCGGTTCCGGGAGCATAGCTCATAACAACCAGCACCATACCGCTTATATCCGATATCTTATCTGGCCTTGCGGTGACAAATCCGGTACCCACATTTCCTGTTTTTGCAACGCTTAAACCTGTATTTCCCACTTCGGGATATCTGTCATCGGTGTGTCCGACCCCGTCTCCGATATAAGGCGTATAGTATGCATATACAAAGCGTTCCGTTTCTTCATCATACCCGAGGACCTTGAAGTCACCGACATACAGATCAAGCTGGTCATCCGCTTTCAGATTGGCATTGGTATTATTGATGATCTCATTAAGTGAAGGAACATCCGCAGGACTTACATGTCCCGGCAGGATCGTAAAAGCTCTTGCGCCGTCGATCCCGTACTTCTCCATGCTTCCGTATGCGAACCTGATATTCTCGGCAGCCTCTTCCCTGGAGATCTTGCTTCCGTCAGAACGCCCGCCGCCTCCAAGCCACGCCTCTCCTGAAAGAGGAGTTATGGGAGGATTGACTTCAAACTGGAGATTTTCGGACATGACAATAGATCCGCAGCCCGACAGCACAAGTATGGCTGCCAGCAGCAGACAGATCATTCTCCTGTATACTTTTGTAATGCGGATTCTGCTCATAAAAATAATGTAAGCCCCGCCCTTTTAGGTAAGGGCGGGGCCGGTACTATGCCCTCTTTATAGATTCTTCTCAGAAATCATCAGTCAGGAAGAGTCATGGAGATCTGCTGTCCGCCAACACTGTTGACCCAGTCAAGCATAGGCTTGGAAGCAACCTTGAGAACTACAAGGATAACGAATATAAGAATGAAACCGATTATGGCATTCTTGAGCTGTCCCTTTGCCTTTTGCTTATCCTGAGGCTCCTCAGCCTTTGCAAGCTTGATTCCGAGGAATACACCGTAGATAGCGCCCAGAGCTACAACGATAGCGATAAGGGGACCGACAGCCATATTGATCAGATTAACGATGGGCTTTGCGGCTTCAGCGAACGGATTCTTGTTGTTGGAAAGAAGTACTCCTATACTTGTTAATGTAGTAATGTTCATTTTGTGCCTCCTTTAAGGTTTATGTTTTCATACCGCAAGATACGCTTGCGGCATGGCCGCATCTGTATTTCGTACCTTTCAAGATGCATTATAGAAATATAAGTGTAAACAAAGTGTAATCTTAAATAAAAAATTTTAAAAAATTTTTTATCTGACACTCATATTTCTTCGTGTATAGATTGCCACGGCTATTGCGGCGAGTATCAGCAACGTAGGAATGATCAGCATTTTCGGGGTAAAGAAAGGAAGCGGAGCTTTTACGGTAAATTCG
>Ga0310694_10007496_pt1 | contig 10241 bp, 9 predicted proteins | sample 174DNAGHGhighgp2_FD_203884 | JGI IMG/M metagenome (GOLD analysis project Ga0310694, IMG submission 203884) | Sheep rumen microbial communities from Palmerston North, Manawatu-Wanganui, New Zealand - 1742 DNA GHGhigh gp2 (v2) (version 2) | ecosystem: Host-associated > Mammals > Digestive system >... | reverse complement strand
TTGTCGGCTCCACGGGACAAATAGGTTCCGAGCTGACAATGGCATTGCGCCAGCGCCTTGGCGGCAGTCATGTGGTGGCAGGCTACATTGTGGGCTGCGAGCCGCAGGGAGAACTGGCCGAGAGCGGTCCTTCGGCCGTGGCCGACGTGACGGACGGTCGGATGATAGACGCTGTGGTGGAAAAGTATCACATCGACACCATCTACAACTTGGCGGCCCTGCTCTCGGTGGTGGCTGAGTCCAAGCCGCGGCTGGCATGGCGCGTGGGAATCGATGGGTTGTGGAACATCCTGGAGGTGGCCCACGAGCGAGGCTGTGCCGTCTTCACGCCAAGCTCCATAGGCTCGTTCGGGCTCGAGACGCCGCACGACCACACTCCGCAGGACACCATACAGCGACCGCGCACCATCTACGGTGTCTCGAAAGTGACCACCGAGCTGCTTTCCGACTGGTTTCATCACAAGTACGGCGTCGATACGCGTTCAGTACGCTTCCCTGGCATCATTTCCTACGTCACACCTCCGGGCGGCGGCACCACAGACTACGCCGTGGATATCTTCTACTCGGCCGTGCGCGGCGAGAAATTCGTCTGCCCTATTAAAGAAGGTACGCGCATGGACATGATGTATATGCCCGACGCCTTGCGTGCAGCCATCGAACTGATGGAAGCTCCGTCCGACCGTCTCGTTCATCACAACGGTTTCAACGTGGCAGCCATGAGCTTCAGCCCCGAGATGATTTGTGCTGAGATACAGAAACTGCTGCCGCAGTTCCAGATGGAATACCGCGTAGACCCGCTCAAGCAGGCCATTGCTGAATCGTGGCCCGACATCATGGACGACTCCTGTGCCCGCACCGAGTGGGGCTGGCAGCACGAGTACGACCTGCCGCGCATGACGGCCGACATGATAGAGAAACTGCGCGCGCGTCTCTGCCCTTAACACTCGTTTTCCGCCGAAGCACCAGCGGCCGTAGCCGGTTTTGCTGCCGGAATCGCTGCCGGAGTTGCTGCCGGCTTTCTTCAAGAAAGTCAGGAGTTTATGTCGTTTCGTGCTGCCGGCCTTGCTGCCGGAAATGCTGCCACATATACAATATATACAATAATACAATTATAAAAGAAAATATAATATAAAAGAAAAAGAGGAAAGGACGGCCTGCTTTTTCGACACAACTTCTTCGCCGCCGCTCTCCCATGCATAAGAAACAAGAGGCCGTGCCCCAAATGCGGAGCACGGCCTCTCGGTTGTCTGAAAGTCGTAGACTTACTTCACGCGGCCGAGGTAAGAGCCGTCGCGGGTGTCCACTTCCACGATTTCGCCTTCTTCGATGAAGAGGGGCACGCGAATTTCGGCGCCGGTCTCCACCTTTGCAGGCTTCAGCGTGTTGGTGGCGGTGTCGCCCTTCAGTCCGGGCTCGGTCCATACCACCTGCAGATGCACCTTGGCCGGTACGTCCACATAGAGCACTGTCTCTGTGCTGGCATCCACCACCACTTCCACGTTCTGGCCCTCCTTCATAAACTTAACTCCGTTCACCTGATCAGGAGCGATGGTCACTTGCTCGAACGTCTCGTTGTTCATAAACACAAGGTCCTCGCCATCCTTGTAGAGGTACTGGTACGAGCGACGCTCCACGCGTACGTCCTCCAGTTTCTCGCCGATGTTGAAGCGGCGCTCCAGCACGCCTCCGTTCACTACGTCCTTCAGGGTGACGTTCATAATGGTGTTACCCTTACCCGGTTTGCGGTGAAGGAAGTCGATGCAAAAGTAGAGCTTGCCGTCCATGCGGATGCAGGTGCCCTTCTTGATGTCTTGCGAATTAATCATAAAAATACGTAATGTTAAAAGTAAATATTGCGTTTCTTCGTGCAAAGGTAAGCAAAATCCCTAACAATACGACGCTTTAGGCTAAGAAATTTCACGCAAAGTTTGTTTATTTCGAAAAAAGTGCCTATTTTTGCACCCCGAATCAGTGGAATCAACACATAAAAAGCAGAATAAGATATGAAAAGAACATTCCAACCCCACAACCGTCGCCGTAAGAACAAGCACGGTTTCCGCGAGAGAATGGCCACCAAGAATGGCCGCCGCGTTTTGGCTTCGCGCCGCGCTAAAGGACGTAAGAAACTGACCGTCTCTGACGAGAATCACGGCAAATAAGCAGACGATTTAAGCGAAAATAGGAAAGAAGTAGAGGAAACTTTACTTCTTTTCTATTTTTTATTGTACCTTTGTCGGCAGAAGCCTCACCCCGTCCCTCTCCGTGGAGAGGGAGAGCAGAGGATTAGAGATTAGGACTCGGGGAAGAAGGGTTCTCTAACCTCTAAGCATTAACCTCTAACCAAAGAAACATTATGAGTCTAAGAAAGCGTTTGTTCCACTCCGTCATCTTCTGGAATCTGGTGGCCATGCTGGTGCTGGTGCTGGCGGCGGCTATCGGTGCATGGTATTGGATGGACCGTTTTACGCATCACGGCGAGCGGCTCGAGGTGCCCAACGTGAAGGGCATGATGCTGAGCGATGCCGAATATGCGCTGGCACACGCCAGCCTTACTGCGGTGGTGGCCGACAGTGGCTACAATCGCCGACTGCCTGCCGGCACCGTGCTTGAGCAGATTCCTGCCAGCGGCCGCTTCGTGAAGGCCGGCCGCGAGATTTACCTTACGGTGAACTCGGGCCAGACGCCCACCATAGCGCTGCCCGACATTGCCGACAACAGTTCGCAGCAAGAGGCCGAGGAACGTCTGCGTTCGATGGGTTTCAAGCTCGGTCCCATTGAATATGCGCCCGGCGAGAAAGGCTGGGTGATGGCCGTCAAGAGCCGCGGGCGAACGTTGCGCGCAGGCGACCGCGTGCCCATCGATGACCCTGTGGTGCTGGTGGTGGGCAACAACAGCAGCGAGGACGAAGACGAGATGCCGGACGAAACGGAGATGGCCACGGATGAATAGTCTGCCTGAGGACATAGACCTGCTGGACGAGCTACCGGAGGACGACATCGAGTTAGCGTCCGAGTCGTCCGAGGAACACGAGCATTGGCGCATTGTGGCCGACAAGGGCCAGAGCCCCATGCGCATCGACAAGTTCCTCATGGACCACATGGGCGACACCAGCCGTAACCGCATACAGAAGGCGGCCGAAGCAGGCTGCATCCGCGTGGACGGCCGGCCGGTGAAGAGCAACTACAAGGTGAAGCCGCTCGAGGTGGTGACGCTGGTGCTCGACCATCCGAAGCGCGACTGGGAGATTGTGCCCGAAGAGATTCCGCTCGATGTGGTGTACGAAGACGATGCACTGCTTGTCATCAACAAGCCGGCGGGCTTGGTGGTGCATCCGGGATGCGGCAACTACAGCGGTACGCTGGTGAACGCACTGGCGTGGCATCTGCGCGGCAACCCCGACTTCGACCCCAACGACCCCACTGTGGGCCTCGTGCATCGCATTGACAAGGACACCAGCGGACTGCTGGTGGTGGCCAAAACGCCCGAAGCCAAGACGCACCTCTGCCACCAGTTCTTTGTGAAAAGTACGCGGCGGCAGTACGACGCGCTTGTGTGGGGAAACTTTGCCGAAGACGAAGGACGCATCGAAGGCAACATCGGCCGCAACCCCAAGGACCGCCTGCAGATGGCCGTTTTTCCGCCCGACAGCGAAGTGGGCAAGCCAGCCGTCACGCACTATCGCGTGGTGGAGCGCTTTGGACACGTCACACACGTGGAATGTCAGCTCGAGACCGGACGCACGCACCAGATACGCGTGCACATGAAGCACATCGGGCATACGCTCTTCAACGACGAGCGCTACGGCGGCGACCAGATACTCCGCGGCGACACGACGGCCTCGTACCGCGCCTTCATACACAACTGCTTCGCCCTCTGCCCGCGGCAGGCGCTGCATGCGCGCACGCTCGGCTTCGTGCATCCCCAGACGGGCGAGGAACTCTTCTTTAACAGCCCTCTGCCCGACGACATGAGCGCGCTGCTCGAGAAATGGAGGAACGTTAAGATTAGGGAGTAAAGGATTAGGGATTAGTTCCAATGTAATAAGGATATGGAAAGTGAGATGAAAAAGACAGTAGCCATCGTTTGTGGCGGAGACAGCTCCGAGCACGATGTCAGTATGCGCAGCGCAGAAGGCATAGCGTCCTTCCTCGATCCCGCGCGTTATAATATATATAAGGTGGAGATTCATGCGCGCCACTGGGAGGCCATCCTTGCAGACGGCAGCCGCAGCTTGGTGGACCGCAACGATTTTAGTTTCTCGGACGGCGTAAAGCGCGTGAAGCCCGACTTCTGCTACATCACCATTCACGGCGCGCCGGGCGAGAACGGCATCTTGCAAGGCTACCTCGACCTCATCGGGATGCCTTACAGCACGTGCAACCTGCTCGTCGAGGCCATGACGTACGACAAGTTTGTGCTCAACAACTACGTGCGTGCACTTGGCGTCTCGGTGGCCGACAGCCTGCTCATCAAGCAGAAGCACAGCCAGGAGGTGAGCGACGAGGACATCATCTCGCGCATTGGGCTGCCTTGCTTCGTGAAGCCTGCCAGCGGCGGCAGCAGCTTTGGCACCACCAAGGTGAAGACGGCCGAGGCTCTGCGTCCCGCCATTAATGTGGCACTGGCCGAGGGCGAGGACGTGATGGTGGAAGCCTTCATGCAGGGCACCGAGGTGACGTGCGGCTGCTACAAGACGCGGCAGAACAGCGTGGTGTTCCCCGTTACAGAGGTGGTGACGGCCAACGAGTTCTTCGACTACGATGCCAAGTACAACGGTCAGGTGCAGGAAATCACGCCGGCCCGCATCAGCGACAAGCTGACACAGCGCATTCAGACGCTCACGTCCACGCTCTACGATATCCTGGGCTGCCACGGCATTATCCGCATCGACTACATCATAACCGAAGGCGACAAGATAAACATGCTGGAGATAAACACCACGCCGGGCATGACGGCCACCAGTTTCATCCCGCAGCAGGTAAGGGCCGCCGGGCTGGACATCCGCGAGGTGCTGACCGAGATTATAGAGGACACGCTGGCCGACAACTAAGCGACCTTACGCACACATGCATTGTAACTCCACAAATACACAAAGATTATGGAGAACGAAATGATTGCAAAAACAGAATTGGAAGAGCTGGAGCACGAGTTCGACGCCATCCGCCCGTACAACGACAGCGAGGTGAAGCCCGTCACTAAGCGCCTGCTCGCCGACAAGCAGTTCAACAAGTTGATGAACCGCATGATTCCGTGGCTGCCGCAGCGCGTGAGGAACTGGCTCTTCCGGCTGGCGCTGGTGAGGGTGGACACGACGCTGAAGTTCCAGAAACGTTTCATGAAGCCCGCGGTGAACTACGTCATCAGCAAGTACACCCGTGGCGTTACTTTCGACCACGACTGCATTCAGGCCGGCGAAGAGCGCTACACCTTTATGAGCAACCACCGCGACATTGTGCTCGACAGCGCCATCCTGTCCAAGAAACTGCTCGAGGCCAAGTTCCCCACCACGTGCGAGATTGCCATCGGCGACAACCTGCTCATTTATCCGTGGATTAAACGACTGGTGCGGCTCAACAAAGCCTTCACCGTGAAACGTGGTCTCAGCCCGCGCGAGCTGTTGCAGAGTAGTCAGCTGGTGAGCCGCTACATGCATTTCGCCATCAACCAGAAGAAAGAGAACATCTGGATAGCACAGCGCGAGGGACGCGCCAAGGACAGCGACGACCGCACACAGGAGAGCGTGCTGAAGATGCTGGCCATGGGCGGCGAGGGCGATGTCATCGAGAGCCTGCGGCAATTGCACATCGTGCCGCTTACCATCAGCTACGAGTACGACCCGTGTGACTACCTGAAGGCGCAGGAGTTTCAGCAGAAACGCGACAATCCCAGCTTCAAGAAGAGTCAGCACGACGACCTCGACAACATGAAGACGGGCATCCTGGGCTTCAAGGGGCGTGTGCACTATCATGCTGCGGCTTGCATAAATGAGTGGCTCGACGAGCTGAAAGACCTGCCAAAGACAGAGATTTTCTCTGCCATTGCACACCGCATCGATATGGAGATTCACGCCGGCTACCGCCTCTATCCTGGCAACTATATTGCACTCGACGAACTGAACGGCACACAGCAGTGGCGCGCCTTCTACTCGAAGCGCGAGAAACGCATCTTCGACACCTACGTTCGCCGTCAGCTGAAGAAAGTGCGGATGGCCGACCCGGACAAGGCGTTCCTGCGCGAGCGCATCCTTACGATGTACGCCAATCCAGCCATCAATAAAATGAAAACCGGCGCCAAAGTGTGACTGCTCACGCCGCTCGGCTACGGCAGGAAATGCGGCAGGCAAAAAGTAAAAAAGAGCCATGATGAAAAGAATAATCCCAAGTGCAGCAATGCGGAGAAGCGGCCGTGTCGTTTTCCTTTCCGCTTTCTCCCTCCTCGTCCTAACGTTGCACTCGTGCAGCGACGACGACATCAAGGAAACCTATCCCAGCATTGTCAGCGAGTTCTCCGACATATACTCGAACGACAAGGGCACGCTCTATCAGTTTGTGACCGACAGCCAGAAGAAGTTCCTCATCAGCAACACGCTGACGGGCTACGCTGCCAGTCGTATCTACCGCGGCGTGTGCGGTTATGTGGCCAATGGCGAACGTGCCACACTCTACCAGCTGCAGGCAGCCTACGTGCTGCGCGACTCCACAGCTACACCGCGCCGCGACCCGACTGCAGTGCTCAGCGTATGGGGCACCGACCGGTACATTAACATGCAGCTGCAGCCGCGTACACAAGGCGGCCGCCAGTATTGGGGCTATTGCACCGACAGCATTCGCACGAAGCACATCTTCCTAAGCCTCTATCACAACCAGAATGCCGACCCAACGTCGTACAGCGAGACGACCTACGCCAGCATCCTGCTCGACAGCATACCCAATCGGCAGCCCGAAGACACCATAACCCTAAGCATTCGTACTTTTGGTGACATCGAAACGTGGCACTTCCCGCCCAGCAACTAAGATGAACATAGCCGTTTTGATTTCCGGCGGCGTCGACAGCGCCGTGGTGACACACCTCCTGTGCGAGCAAGGCTACAAGCCCGACCTCCACTACATTCGCATTGGCATGGACGGTGAGGACTCGTCGTGCTCGGCTGAGGAGGATATCGAGCTGTCGCAGGCCACTGCGCGGAAATACGGGCTTCGCCTCGAAGTCACCGACCTGCAGAAGGAATACTGGGAGCAGGTGGTGGGCTACGCCATCGAGCGCATCGAGCGCGGTCTGACGCCCAATCCCGACGTCATGTGCAACCGGCTCATCAAGTTCGGTGCCTTCGAAGAACGCATCGGACACTCGTACGACTATGTGGCCACGGGCCATTATGCCACCAACGTGGAGCAGGACGGCCTGATGTGGCTCGGCACTGCGCGCGACCCACTGAAAGACCAGACCGACTTCCTTGCGCAACTCAGCTACGAGCAGTTGCGGCATACACTCTTCCCGCTCGGTGGACTGATGAAGGCCGAGGTACGACAGATAGCACTCGACGCCTCGCTGCCCAGCGCACGCCGCAAGGACAGCCAGGGCATCTGTTTCCTAGGCAAGATAAACTACAACGACTTCGTGCGACGCTTCATGGGCGAGCGCGAGGGAAAGGTCATCGACATTGAGACAGGCAAGGTCATCGGCACTCACCGCGGCTACTGGTTCCACACCATCGGGCAGCGCAAAGGCCTCGGCTTGGGCGGCGGACCGTGGTTCGTGGTTAAGAAAAATGTCAAGAAGAACATCATCTTCGTGGCCCGTGGCTGGGACACTCAGTTGCAGTATGGCCATGATTTCCGCTTGGCCGACATGCATTTCATCACTGCCAACCCATGGCAACAACCCGTGGCGGAGCCCATTCAGTTCAAGGTGCGCCACGTGGACCACTTCATGTCAGGCACGCTGACGCTCGACGAAGAGGGATATCACATCCACAGCGAGCAACCTATACAGGGCATCGCACCCGGCCAGTTCGGTTGCATCTACGATGCCGACGCCCGCATCTGCTACGGCAGCGGCGAAATCAGTATTTATAAAGAAAGGTAACGCAAAACACTGCGTTACCTTTCTTGTTTTCTATGCCGACGCGTTTCGCATTTCGCGCAGCCAGCGGAGGTAGCCGAACCAGGCGATGACGGTGTAGAGGGCGTAGAGCACAGCGTAGAAGGGGATGCCCTTATATATGTAGAGCGCCGTGCTGACAGCATCGACCACTAGCCACACCAGCCACTGCTCCACCCATTTTCTGGCCAGCATCCACATGGCCACGATGCTGAGCGAGGTGTTCAGTGCGTCCCACCAGGGCACGGTGCTGTCTGTGAAATGCAACAGCACGTAGGCAAGGCCCAGATAGATGACGCCGAAGCAGACAGCCAGCACGGGCCACAGCCGCAGAGGTGTGCGTGAGATGGGCAAATGCGACGCGTCGCTGTCGTCATTGCGACGTGTGGCGTCGAGCGTTGCGACGCGTCGCGTTTTACGTCGCCACGTGTAGTATCCGTAAACGGCAATGAGGAGGTAATAGATGTCGATGCCGAAGTCGGCGTAGAGGCCCGCGCGCCAATAGACGAAGAGCGAGATGAAGGGCATGACCACACTTGCTATCCACATCCGCCAGTCGGCGCGGTATTCCCAGTAGAGGTAGAGCAACCCGACGAGCAGGCCCGCAATCTCGATGAGACGGTCGGCAGTCATTGGTCAGAACTTGAGCGTTATGTTGCCCATTGCTGTGAATCCGGCCATCGGGATGTAGCCTATCTGGTAGTAGCGGTTGGACTCGGGATAGGTGGGGCCTACGATGGCGCTGTACACCCAGCCGCCCGAGGCGTAGTGGCGATTGAAGATATTGCCGAGCTGAAGGCCGAAGATGGCGTGCTTCAGTCCGCGTGCGCCCACGTTCCAGTCGTAGCTCAGCTGCACGTCGGTGCGCGTATAGGCGGGCAGCGAGCGGTCGCGGTTCTCGGTGTTGTCGAGGTACTGGCGGCTCACGTGGCCCGTGTGCCACGTGGCTTCGAAGCCCTTGAAGTGGAAGTCGGCGAATCCGTTGAGCAGCACGGCGGGCGAGAAGGCCAAAGTGGACGACGAGTAGTGGACAGTGGTGGCCGGAAGGTCGTTCCACGAGTCGTCGTATGTCTCCACCACTTCGTCGAAGTCTGTGATACGGTTGCGGCTCAGTGCGGCATTGGCCTCGAGCGAGAGCCACTTTGTGGGGTTCACGCCGGCCGAGAGTTCGGCGCCCATGCGGTAACTTTCCTTGACGTTTGTGGTGAGGTTCTCGCCGATGTCGCTTTTCAGTCCGGTCTGTACGAACTGGTTGTGGTATCGCATGTAGTAGAGATTCACGCCGGCGTGCCAGATGCGTCCCTTAAACTCGTAGCCTGCCTCCACGTCGTGCAGCCGCTCGGCCTTTGGCGCGGGATAGGAACCGTTGTCTGTAAAGTTGTTGCGCTCCGGCTCGCGGTGGCTCATGGCATAGGATGCATAGGCGCGATGCGGGCCGCAGTGGTAGTTGAGTCCCACCTTCGGATTCAGGAAGTCGTAGCGCTTGAAGATGTCGAGCGGCTGGTTGTAGTATGTGCTTCCGCTCTTGTAGAACTGGTCGTTGATGCCGCCCGTCTGGAAACTCACGTGGCGGTATTGCAGGTCGGCAAAGGCGTCCCAGTGCGACGTCATGTGCAGCAACGCCTTGACGAAGAAATTCTGGTCGCACTTGTCGGCGCCCGAGTCGTAGTACTGGTAGCGGCCGTTTGCCAGCAGTTGCGCTGCCAGTTCGGCGTTGGCCGCATACGTCAGGTAGCCCCAGTGGTCGGCTTCGAAGTTCTGGAACGAGGCGCCGCCCACGATGTCCCAGCGGCTGTTGGTGTAGTTGGCGTGCCACGTCATGCCGTACGTGTTCTGCGTCAGGCCCTTGCGGCGCACGAAGTCGTCCTTCTCCAGCGTCGAGCCGTCGGTGAGCGTCAGGTTCGAGAGGCCGAACTTCTTCAGCTTGTTCTGTGGACGGAATTCTTCATAGTATCCATATCCGTGCGTGTAGTGCAGCGTTCCCGACATGCTCCAGTGCTCGCTCATCTTGTATGCCATGCTCAGCAGCGTGCGGTTCTGCCAGAAGTTGTCTGTCGTCTGCCGCCAGAGCGAGCCGTCGGCCATCTGATGGCGGCTTGTGGTCCAGCCGCCGGCCCAGTCGGGATTGAACGATTCGTAG
>Ga0310694_10007493_pt1 | contig 10244 bp, 7 predicted proteins | sample 174DNAGHGhighgp2_FD_203884 | JGI IMG/M metagenome (GOLD analysis project Ga0310694, IMG submission 203884) | Sheep rumen microbial communities from Palmerston North, Manawatu-Wanganui, New Zealand - 1742 DNA GHGhigh gp2 (v2) (version 2) | ecosystem: Host-associated > Mammals > Digestive system >... | reverse complement strand
TCTTGCCATTGCAACTTCTTTTGCTATGACTCTTCCTATCAGTACCCCACCAAATGCCACTGCCTGCTCAACAGGTATTATCAAAACCAAAGATATGGCCCACATCGGTATCATCATTGGTATTGTAGGTTTATGCTGTGCATACGCCATTGTTACACTTTTACCTTTTTAATTTATAATAAAAAGAATTTTAACCTCTGCAGTAGCCATGTTCATCATCATGGCTACTGCTTTTGCGAATGCTGACATGACCCCCGAAAGTTTTTTGTCTAACTTTTGGGGGTCACATCATTCCTTCCTTACTATTACTTCACTGGATAATCTAAAATAAAATAACGACCTTTTTTGTGGTGGGTACTTTTTACCATGCCATTAATAAGATAATTAAATCCTCCTACTGGTCGAGATATACCAAAATTACAAGCATGGTGTATTCTTACACCTTCTGTTTCGGGTACTTCAATAGCATTTTCAATGGCAATATCAGCACCTCGCGTACGTACAAACACATCATACATACCCATCATACAAGCATAATGTTGTTTTACCGAATCGGAAACTTTATAGGCCGAATACCCTTTAACCGTTCCATTATGACTCATATACAAAGACTGATTATAAGGATCGTAAGGGGTTTCACTTTGATAAAAATAACATCTTCCATTTTCACCATTCCATAAGGTTTGATACTCTTGGGTATGCTCATTAAACAAGCCATAAATGGTCACATCATTTCCATTGACAATCAAACCATTTTTACATGTATTCTGATGCCAACCCACCCCTTTTCCATGGTCGGCTCTCCAAATCCAAAAATGATCTCCAATAACGTTGTTACTGTTGATTTCCAACATCACATCGGCATTGGTCTTCTCTTCTTTAACGCCTCCGACACGGAAAAATAAATCGGAAAGCACACATGGCTTAGACACTTTAGTATTAGGACCTTTTTCTAAACTTCCTACACGCATCAAGGTGCGACTATTATAAAAGGCATCAAACATCAACGACGACACGGTGACATTTTCTACACCATCTTCAAGAATAACGGCTGCCTCATCGTTACCTTTAGCAGGAACAAGTGTAGCCAACCCTGTACCCAAAAGTATGGTATTATCTTTCTTAACCAAAAGAGGCTCATCTAATTCGTAGGTACCAGGGGTAAAAAACACATGACGACCTCTCGCCAAAGCTTTATTTATCTCTTTTGTCGTTACACCAGGTTTAACCACCAAAAATTCCTCTAACAAATCAATCATTTCGCCCTCTCCAGCACTTTCTTTGGTATAAGAAACGCCTTTACTATCGTAACGAAAATCGGGACGGAACACTTTAAATCGTCCATCTTTACCCAAACAAAGAAATGGCTTTTCTCGCACAATCGGAGTCGTTTCGACACGACTCACATTGCCCCACAAATTACCTTTGCTCCAATTATCACTATTGTTTTCGAGATTCACATTTTCACCAAACTCAACACCCTGAAGTGCATAATTCCAACCTCCTGGATTTAACCCATCACTCCCATTTTCTAAATACGAATTTCGTGTGTACCATTGTTGTTGTGTACGCGATCCTGTTGATTTCATAAAACGACAATCGGCAGTAAAACCACCACTACCATAGCCTCCTACATCGTAAAGCACATAACGATCGCTCACTACACGACGAATGGGAGCCGCCTGACTAACAGACCAACGCATAGTATCGGTACTATTGGAAATCACATACAAATTTTCAAGACTGCGCCAAAAATTACAAAGCACATTATTCGTACGAATAGCTGCTGGAACGTAAATATTTTCTATTATCACATCATAAGGTTTCTCTCCCAAACCAGCCAACGAAGTATAATAACCTACATGTAATTCTCCCGCTTTTTCATAATTTCCTGGAGCCAAATAAATAGCAAAACGATTCGCACTAAATTCTGCTTTACGCATAGCTAATTCAATTCCATTGATAATGCGATTTATTTCAGAAGGGTCATCGGTATCATGAAACACCAATACACGATCGCCCAATTCGGGAGTCGTATAGGCTGAATAATCTGGTAATTCGGTTGCCACACAATTATTCACCATAGCAAAAAATGCTATGAAAGCAATCATAATTCTTCTCATCTTATCACAGTTTAAGGTTAACGAAAACAAATATAAAGAAAAGTTATTGGTACACAAAATATCTTTCAATTTTATAATATTCTATCATTCCCCGATTATATAAGGTATAAGCTCTTATTTTACTTTATATATTAACATTTTTTTTGTTTTTTTAATTAAAAATCAAACTTAAAACTAAGTCATTTGTATTCTAAAACCATCCATATTTTCAAACAAAAAAATGATAAAATTCATTTCCAACAAGAAAAAAAGAAGCAATAAATCCCTCAAAATTACTCATATATAGTTAACTATATACCTAAAAATAAGTATTTCTACTACCCAATTAGTAGTATTAACCATTCCTCCTTTAAATAAGATATTAGTAACTTTGCAAAGTTTAAATTAAGTAAAGAAATGGGAAAACTATATGACACTCTGATGCAAGATGTTAGATTCCGCGAAGGACTCAATGCTTGTATCAATTGTGGAACTTGTACTGCTATTTGTCCCGCTGCGGCTTTCTACGATTACGATCCTCGAGAAATTGCTGACACTGTACAAATGGCCGATGATAATGAAATTGAAAATCTACTCAAAAGCGATAAGATTTGGTATTGTGGTCAGTGTCTTTCATGTGTAACACGCTGTCCGAGAAACAACAAAGTGGGCTATATTATCCAAGCCCTACGTACGCTTTCGCAAAAATTAGGTTACTTCGCAGAATCCGAAAAAGGTCGTCAACAATTAGCACTAAAACGCAACATTGGTCAAACCATTTTGGACTTAGGTTATTGCGTTTACGTAGGACGCATGTTACCCGAAAAACATCTCGAAGCTGGACCTGTCTATAAATGGGTTTTCGACAATGCTAATGATGTTATGGACCGTTGTGGTGCCAATTATCAAAAAGATGGTCCTGGAGCTTTGAGAAAAGTTTCACAAGACACACTCGACGAACTTAAAGCCATTTTTGACGAAACAGGAGGTACTGAACTTTTCGAAAATATCGAAAAATTTTCGAAACAAAAAGCCGAAGAAATGGGTTTGCAATTCGACGAAACAGGTGATTGCGAATACATGAACGAAATTTTCACAACTAATAATGGTAAACATACAATCTGATTTTTATGAATATAGAAGGTAAAAAACTTATTTGGAAAGACTATCAAAAAGAAATTGCTGACGATAATTATTTCTATGCTCGTAGTTGCATTCGCCAAAATTTCTTTCCAGCTTCGGAAGCCACATTCATGAAAATCATGACCGAAGAATTAAAGAAAACCATTCTTGACGAGAAAAAACACACGTGCTGTTCTGGTATCGGTTACCACTCTGATGTGGTACCATTCGAAACCATCCAAACGGTTGTAGCTCGCCAATTTGCACTTATGACAGAAGCAGGTTTCAAAAACTTAGTTTCGTCATGCATCACCTCTTTCGGAATTTACAGTGAAATTACCGAAACATGGAAACATTTTCCCGATCAATTAGAAAAAACACGCGAACATTTATATAAAGCTACCAAACGCGAATTTGAAGTGCCCGAAAATATTGCTCATGCTTGCGACGTCATTTTCAAATTTCGAAACGAAATCGCACGTATTGGCAAAAATCGCTTAGTGGACGTACATACCAAACGTCCTCTTCGTGGGGTAGAACATATTGGTTGCCATTATGCTAAGATTTTCCCAGAAAAAGGCGTGGGTGGTGCCGAACATCCTTATGTTCTTTCGGGTATGATTGAATCTTGGGGAGGCGAAGTTGTCGATTACCCTGAACGTCGTGCTTGTTGTGGATTCGGATTTCGCCAATACTTCGTTCAAGCCAATCGTGGTTATTCAGTGGCTTGCACCAAACGTAAATTTGAATCTATGCAGCCTTACGAACCCGATTTCATCTTAACTAACTGTCCTGGTTGTCCGTACTTCCTCGACCGCTGGCAATACGTAATCGCCGAAATGGAAGGCAAAACTTATGGCAAAAATGGTCACGGCATTCCTGTACTTACATACGAAGAATTAGCAGGACTTATCCTTGGTTACAATCCTTGGGATTTAGGTTTACAAATGCACCAAGTCTCGGTAGAACCATTGCTTGATAAAATGGGCATTGCTTACGATCCAAACGAAAAATATTTAGGCAAAAATGGCAAATTCATCGGAAGACCTGAAATGCCAGAAATTTTAAAATGTTGTTAATTACAAAATACGCAAATGAAAGAAATTGTTGTAGTTGGAGCAGGAATCGCTGGCATGGAAGCCTCTTGGCGATTAGCTTCTTTGGGATATAAAGTTACTCTTATCGAGAAAAAAGAAACCATAGGCGGACACGTTGCCAATTGGGATAGACTTTTCCCTAATCGACGACCTGCAAGTGAAGTAATTGATCACTTGATAGAAAAAATCAAAAACGATAACATTACTTTAATGCTTGAGACGAATATCGTAAACATCGAACGCACACGCGACGAACGTTTCTTTATACAATTCTCAAACAATCGAAATATCACTTCCGATGCGATTCTTTTCACCATCGGATTTAACCTTTTCAATGCTCGACGCAAAGAAGAATATGGCTATGGTATCTACGACAATGTCATCACTTCTGCCGAATTGGAAAAAATGCTTCGCGAAAAAGGCGATATCGTAAATGCCTCTGGAGAAACTCCTAAAAAAGTCGGCATCGTACATTGTGTTGGTTCCCGAGACGAAAAATGTGGCAATATGTATTGCTCAAAAGTTTGCTGCGTAACTGGTGTTAAACAAGCCATCGAAATTAAAGAACTACACCCTGATACTCAAGTACTTAATTTCTATATGGACTTACGTATGTTCTCACGTAATTTTGAACAACTTTATCTTGAAGCTCAGAAAAATGGTGTTCGATTTGTTCGTGGTCGCTTATCAGAATCATCAGAAACCAAAGAAGGAGCCGTCAACATCAAAGTAGAAGATACGTTAAATTCAAAACCACTTAAAGTCACCGTTGATATGTTAGTGTTAATGGTTGGATACGAACCTGCCACCGACACCGCTACTTTGGCAAATAACATAGGAATAGACCTTAATCGCGACCGCTTCTTAGGCATTAAAGATGAACATATTGCCGAAAATCTTACCAACCAAAAAGGTGTTTTCGTAGCAGGAGCATGCACAGGTCCTAAAAGCATCAACGAAACTATGGCAGACGCTCGCTCTGCCGTATTTGAAATTCACGAATTTTTTAAAGACTAATCTATGGTTAATTTTGGTTTTAAAATAAGTGAAAGCAAACAAATCGACCTTGATAAGGCCAATTTTGCCTTGCTTAATTACGTAATTGAAAAAGAACCTACTGCAGGAACTTGCATTTTTTGCGGCACTTGTGGTGCAACCTGCACAGCTGGTCAATACACCGATTTTAGTCTTCGCAAAATAAACCTTTGGCTTCAACGTGGTGAAATAGATCTTATTCGCGAAAACATTTCCAAATGTGTTCTTTGCGGAAAATGTGTAACCGCTTGTCCAAGAGGTGTCAATACGCGAAATATTTTGGCTATCATAAAAGATAAACTTCTATAATAAAAAGATGGAAATATTACAATATTTTGAACCATTTGCCATTCCGTTCGATTTCGGAACGATTTTTTTATTTGCGGTTATTATTTATAAATTCCTAAAATGGATTTTTAATCTTTCCAACGACAATAAAATCTTATTCGCACGAGCATTCTTACCTCATAATATATTCCTTAGCCTCAAAGAAATTATTCAAGAATCACTCATTCACAATAAGATTTTCAAAACCAACACCCTACTCGGTTATATGCATACTAGTTTGGCCTTTGGTTGGTTTTTACTCATCGTCGTTGGTAATATCGAAACTAAATTTTATAATGGCATCAGTCTCGAATTACCTCACTACCCTATCTTCTTTAAATATTTCCTTTACCGAGAACATTTGGAATATGATGGTACTTCATACGAAGGTTATCCTCTCGAAGGTTTCTTCGATGTAATCATGGAATTATTACTAGTTTTCGTACTTTCAGGAGTATTTTTAGCTTACTACAAACGTTTCAATTCAAAGAAATTTGGTATGAAACGAACCACTAAATTAAAATTGGGTGATCGACTTGCTATGAGTGCCCTTTGGTGCATTTTCCCACTTCGTCTGTTAGCCGAAAGTTTCAACTGTGCCGTTTTCCCTCATTCTCCTTATTATTTCATTACAGGTAATTTGGGCGACTTATTTGCAAATATCATTCCGGCACCAGCCTTACCTCATTTATCAATGATGTTTTGGTGGATGTACTCAACTTCGCTTGGCTTATTCTTCATCGCTTTACCATTCTCAAGATACATGCACATCATTACCGAACCTCTACTCATTTTCGTTCGTACGGCGGGAGTAAAACTTGAGAAAGATATTAAAGAAGGTTACGCCCAAATGCAACTCAATGCTTGCTCTCGATGCGGTATTTGCATCGACGTATGTCAACTTTCTTCGGTAAGCATCAACAACATTCAAGGGGCTTATTTTGTACAAAATTTACGTTATAATGATAGCTACGACCCCGAAATCGTAAACAATTGTATGATGTGCGGTCGTTGCTCCGATGTTTGTCCTGTTGGGGTGGATATTATTGGACTAAAAACTAACGCAAGAGCGACATTCAATAATCCTAATTTTGCCGACCTCAAATACATTCCACAACCTAAAGCTGAACAAGCAGACGTGATGTATTTTGCTGGTTGTATGACGCAACTTACCCCAGCCATTAAGAAATCAATGGAGAAAATCTTTACAGCAGCCAATATTCATTATACCTTCTTAGATAAAGATGGAGGTGTCTGCTGTGGTCGCCCTCAAATACTTGCAGGTCAGGTAGATGCAGCAAAACAGCTCATCGAAAAAAATAAGAAAGCCATTCTCGAATCGGGAGCTAAAATCTTTGTTACTTCGTGCCCTATTTGCTACAAAGTTTTCAAAGATGAATATAACCTCGAAGGTATTGAAGTGCTTCACCACACTCAATACATCCTTCGCTTAATTAAAAATGGTCAGTTGATTACCAACAAAATCAAAAAAGATGTGGTTTATCACGATCCTTGTGAACTAAGTCATAACTCAGGCATAACCAACGAACCTCGTGAACTAATTTCACTTATTGCCGACCTAAAAAATCCAAAATACGACAAACGTAAAGCCGTATGTTGTGGAGGTAGTTTGGGTAGCAAAGAATTACGTCCTTACAAGCGCTCACTTATTGCCAAAGAGGCTATTACCACAATGAATCCTAATGGAGATATGCTCATTACGGCATGCCCACTTTGTAAACGCACGTTCACCGAACCAAATATGTGCGAAGTAGAAGATGTGGCTCAATTGGTAGCAAGTGTACTATAAAATATAGTTAAAATCAGGGGCAAGAGATTGCCCCTACTTAACATTTTTTCATTTTCATGCCAAAATTATTTTCTATCCTCCTCGCAGTCTTTATCATTTGCACTTACGCAAATGCCCAAGATACTAATGACGTACAACAAGAATACGACTTAGAAGAGGTAACGGTAAATGGCGAAAATGAGCTCAATAAGCAAAACATCTTGCCAGCACAAAAAATGACGGCTACCAAAATCAAAACTCTGCCTACCCTTCAGGTTTCGGATGTTTTGAAATTTTTTTCGGGAACGATTGTGCGCGATTATGGTGGCATCGGGGGACTCAAAACCGTGTCTATACGCAGTCTGGGAGCATCGCACACCGCTGTTGAATACGACGGCATTACTATAGGCAACACGCAAACGGGTCAGGTGGACCTTGGGCGCGTTTCCATCAATGGCATCGACAATATCTTCTTATACAATGGACAATCGGGATCGATGCTTCAATCGGCACGCTCAGCTTCTGCAGGTGGGGTAATTGCCATTCATCACAACAAACCCATTTTTGATGAACATGAATTTCTTCAAGGAAATGCTATTTTTAGAGTCGGAAGTTTTGGATTTATCAATCCTTCTTTATCTCTAAAAATCAAATGCCACGATAAGGTTTCGCTTTCGCTAAATGGAGACTATCAATACGCAGAAGGCACCTATCCGTACACCATTAACAAACAAAAATTTTACCGTACCAATTCGGATATAAATCAATGGAAAACAGAAGCTAATCTATTCTACACCATCAATAATTATCATCAATTAACCTTTAAAATTCAAGCCGACGAAAGTGATAGAGGTCTGCCCGGTGCCGTCATCTATTATAATCCTTTTTCTTCCCAAAGATTAACCGATAAAAACTATTTAGGTCAACTGATATACAATTTCTATAAAAGAAATTCCCAACTAACAGCTAGGGCAAAATACAACTACGCCTACACGCATTACCTTGATCCAAATTTTCTTAATAGCATAGGTAAACAAGAAGATACTTACCAACAACAAGAAGGATATCTTTCGACCACATTCAATCAGAAATTTTTATACAATCGACTTCAATTTTCAGTAGCCAACGACTTTTTCGTCAATCACCTTAACGCAACATTGACTGATTTTGCTTACCCCACACGGTACTCATTGCTTAATTTAGTCCAATTACGTTTCGCAAGCGGCGGAATAATGGCTCAAGGTAGTTTGCTTTCTTCTGCCTTCTTCGACCGTGTAAAAGTGGGCAATAATACTCGAGACAGCCACCACCTTTCACCAATGGCATCGTTCTCTTGGAGGTATGTCCATTTGGGTCGAGCTAACAACGGCTATTCTCTCATAGACCAGCAACTCACCTTACGTGCCTTTTACAAGAACATATTTCGCATGCCTACATTCAACGACTTATACTACACAGGCATAGGCAATACCGACTTAAAACCCGAACGTGTAAATCAATTTGACCTGGGAATTTCATTCGATAAAGATCACCCTGAACATTCATTTCGTCTCTATATTTCGGCAGATGCTTATTACAACAATGTGAAAGATAAGATTGTAGCTATTCCTACCAAAAACATCTTTGTTTGGAGTATGATCAATTTTGGAAAAGTGTCTATAATAGGAAGTGACATTACGCTAAATGCGAAATACATCCTTGATAAAGCCAAAAAATACCATATACAATCCATTATTACTTACACATTCCAACATGCTATAGATATGACCGACCCAAGTAGTAAAACGTATAAAAATCAAATTCCTTACACGCCTAAACACTCAGGATCGGGAACCTTTGAATTTAAAACACCTTGGTTTTCCATCAATTATACCCTCTTGGCTTCAAGTCGCCGCTATACACTCGGACAAAACATCGAAGCCAACAAACTTCCAGGTTACTGCGAACATAGTCTCTCGTTTAGTATGCCATATTCAATAAAAAGTGTAAATTTGGAACTCATTGCTGAAGTACAAAATATTGGCAATAAAAATTATCAAATTATAGCCAATTATCCAATGCAAGGACGCTCATTCAAACTTACAACAATTGTTGATTTTAAAGGCAAAAAGAAATGAAATTAAAACACCTTATTCCTCTTTTGGGATTAGTTATTTGCAGTTGCAACCACCAAGAAGAACCTGAAACATACGAAACAGTAGGTAAAATAAACGATTCTTTAAAAGGCATTTACATTCTTAATGAAGGATTATTCAATATGAATAATTCAAGTCTTACTTTTGTCGATGCTGAAAAAGGCATTGTTCAAAACAACTACTTTGAGAAACAAAATGGTCGTCCTATAGGCGACACGGCCAACGACATCGCCATTTACGGAAGTAAAATGTACATAATTGTTAATGTATCAAGTTTGATAGAAGTAACCGACTTAGAAGCCAAATCAATCAAACAAATTCCCCTTTTTAGCGAAAACGGTACTCCTCGACAACCACGTTATATCGATTTCTACGAGGGGAAAGCATACGTTACCACTTTTGATGGAAACGTCGTAAAAATAGATACCACAAGTCTTACCGTTGAAAGCATCACCCCCGTAGGACGCAATCCCGAAGGACTTTGCATTGCCGATAACAAACTTTACGTTGCCAACTCAGGAGGACTTGATTATAACAACAACATTGGATTTGACAACACCATTTCCATCGTCGATTTGAACACATTTACCGAGACAGAAAAAATTACTGTAAATATGAATCCTTATAAAGTTCATTG